>Ga0126337_10002422_pt1 | contig 11894 bp, 11 predicted proteins | sample DipCmetagenome_FD_92527 | JGI IMG/M metagenome (GOLD analysis project Ga0126337, IMG submission 92527) | Coral microbial communities from La Bocana,Puerto Morelos, Mexico - Diploria C A metagenome | ecosystem: Host-associated > Invertebrates > Cnidaria > Coral | place: La Bocana,Puerto Morelos... | reverse complement strand
TTTTTTTTTTTTTTTTTTGTATGTTTTTTATAATTTTTGTAATTGTTAGTATATGGTGGTGTGTTGTGTATGGGATGGGGGGGGGGTGGGTGTTGGGGGGGGGGGGGGGGGGGGGTTTGGGCTTTTTCTGAGGTATGAATTCTTTTTCTCGCCTTTAGGTTGTGCATAATATTTTTTTATGGGCAACAGCTTGTGCACGAATTTAGAAAAATATGAAGAAAATAGTAGAAAACACTTGCTCGAATATTTTCCCATGGCTCCCCTCGCTTGACTTTCTTTCATCAGTTTTTGCTTTGCAGGCATTAAATGTTTTATTGGAAGTTGTCCTCAAAAGAATACTGGTCCGTTCTTAAGTTAAAATTATATTAATGTGCAGGTTACGGGTTATGAAAATGTTAGTGAATGGTAGTTTATTTTGATGCAAGTGCACTTGGTAACATGTGCAAGTGGACATAGCGAAGAAAGAAGAGTTGCGTGACAGTGGTCTATTAAATTAGTTGGTCACGTAACATTCACCTATAAAGCGTGTTCCGTGACAAACCAAACAATCGTCAAAAAAGATGCTATTGAACAAGCAGTACCGTTGACGAAAAAAGTTGCACAATTTAGAGAAGATACTGTTTAACGTGACGATTTCGCATAAAAAAAAAACGAGGAAATCTCACGCTGTACCTTAAGTTGCAATGATTTTTTCAGAAAAAAAAACCGGCAATGGCAGTTTATTAAGCACTGCTGACAAAAATGTTTTCCTCGACACTGAAACTCAGATTAGGAGGCCAATTCGAGTGTGTTTCGGGTAGTCTGAGACTGGTTAAAGTTTCGTAGCATAACATCTCTTACCAGTCAACAGTCATGTAGTGTTAGATTCCACTGGTTAGGCCTCAGCAGACACTACACAAGAGTTAACAGCGTTAGTCACTAACAACAAACATCAATCAAGAAACAAAAACGCGCTTTACCGTGCCTCCTCACTCACTTTTCTGATCTGGAGGAAAGGATGAACTGATCTGGCTCATGACTTCTTTCAAAGCCGGATCTTCATTTCCTTTACTGGAAAATCCGTTGGTAACCGGGCCTGGAACTATAGGGCCCGTTCCACCGGGCTCCGATTCGGAATCACTATCGTTTCCGCGCGATTTTCCAGATCGTGCGGTCTTTCCCGGGGAATATGGTCCGTCTCCTAGCGAACTGATAGAAGAAGACGGCGTGGTACGTTCTGAGGACTGGGCCCCGCTCTGTTTATCTTGGCCGGGCTGCATTCAAAAGGAAAGATAAAATGTTTTTTGGATAAGGAGCACTCTTAATCAATGGTAGAATACAATTTTTTTCATTTTTTAATAGTGAACTCACGCTGTACCTGATCGAGCAGTTGTCTGAGACGTTGTAACTGCGCCTCCAGCTGTCTATTATGATCCTCTAATACTTGCATCCTAGCCTCCAGTCGACCTTTATGCTGACGCAGCAGTTTAGCTTCTGCCAGCAGTTCAGAGTCTCGATTCTGTGGCCCTCCCGAAGAGACCTCACCGTTAGAGAGAGGGATAGACTGGTCTCTGATGGATTTAAGACGTTCGTATTCCTCTTGGAGGTCCCTGAGAACAAACGCAATAAGTGGCACTTAAACGCTTTTCTCTGGCAGAAAATGTTTTGATGACTATGAAATCAAAATGGCGCTGATAATTAATAAGCTGTGCATTTTACACATGCGAGAGCGGGTACCACAAAGCAACATAGCCAACCTGTTTTCTTCCTCTAACTTGAGAAGTTCAGCTTCTAAATCCTCTTTTTCTACCGCATCCAGTGCCATCACAATCTGGGTTGGGCTTTTAGGCTAAAAAAACGCAGGCAGAAAAACGCATTTAACTAAAGCAAACTCTTAAAAAAATCACTTCAGACAGAACTAAAAAGTGTCAATGAATACACTCACTGAGAAGCTTACCGCTTCTGTCGTATCGCTCTTCAGGCTGCAAAGAGACAGAAAAAACGAAGATTATTGGTTTCAGTGGTGAAATTCGCAACAGCTAATAAGACACCCACTTAGTGACACTGGGCGAAATTAAAAGCTCAGATCAACTATAATTTTGAATAAACAAGAGAACCGGTGGATACCTTTGACAGTATTGCGCTATGAGCTGATGTTCTTCATCCCTGAAAACAATACACCAAAGATTACAATCAATGCAATTACACGCATGAAGCAAAATTTTAGCCGAGATCAAATGGAACAACATTTCTTATTGCAAGATAGCCAGTAGAAGCATATCATCACCTCGGAGAAGACACGAGAGAGTCAGAACACCACTTAATAATGAAAAAAGAAAAGGAAGAGAAATGCCACCACATCCACACGGTGAGCCAGCAAAAAAAAGCTATAATATGCATTTGAGTGAGAGGGCAAAAAAAAATCACAACTGCATGGTTATAAGCAAGTACTAGTTTATACGTGTAAGACTCACAACTCGTGCGGATTGTATTTTCCTCCTTCTGATTCTGCCTCGGCCAACCTTCAATTAAACAAAACAAGAAAAATACACTTTCAGTTGTGTTTATTACGTTTTATACGGATACACAGCTGGAGACAACATCCCTCAACTGATGATTTTCTTTACTCTTCCAACTGTCTGCTGAACAATGCACTAACATTATAAGGAGAAATTATATGTTGATAAATAACTCACCTGTGAGCGAACATGCCCAGTCTGTTGTGTACCTCGTTGTTCACATTTTGCTGAGGGGATGGCATGGGTGGTCTACAACGAAAGAGAAGCATACACGTTAAAAATGATACACTACAAAACAAAGAACGGTTTGGTTCCTCTTAACACGTTCTTAGGGGTCGTCACGCAATATCCCCCACAATTGCGTGACGAGCGTAAAGAGCGTCTGCGTAGGATGTTACTTGACATGAAGAGAACACACTTAACGATATTGCTAGGCAACAAAACAGATCTCCAGGCGACAAGCTCACGTAATAAAACAAAAAAATCGTCCTTTAGGAATGAAAACAAAGTACTGCTGTGTAGCACTTTGAAATGAATTACATTCGATAAAATTGTCAAAAAGTGCTCATGTGTGGTGTTTTCAGATACGTTTCGAGTAAAACCCCTTCATCGGTCGCAAAACTTGGAAACCAAAAGAACATTTCGATTTCTGTACTCACGTCTCGAGATTTCCTCCTTCCATCACAGTCTGAATCGGTAGATAACCAAGTTTTCGTGGCGGCTTATTCTTGTACCGTCTTTTCTTGAATTTATTTCGAACCATGGCTAAGAAGTCCAGTACATCCTCACCAGACGTGGTCTTGAAAAAGCAACAGAAATATTCACGATTATCATACAAATTCTCCATAACGGCCGTCGTACGTTTGCTATGCTATTAGAGGAAGAATTGAGAATTGCGTAGCGAGGTAATCTCGTTGATGAGTTCCTTTGCTACGAAAAGAGCACCAGGCACCAACCTCGTTCCCAGGGTCTCTCATCTGAAACCCCCCTGGAAACGAGGTCGGTATCGCAAAGTAGATGCAGAGACTTGTTTAGAGAGACGTTTGGATTATGTATCTTTTCAGAAATGGTCCTCAGAACAAGACAACAAAAGATTACAAGCTGTTAACATAGTAGACGCGACAAGAGGGCTGGTTTGGTAAATTTAAGTTCTGCGAGAAGAGAAGCGGTAGTTTTAACAGTTGCCACACAACATGTAGTACTCAGACTAGAGAACACTCAGTTTTAATGCCCATGAAATGGCCAATTTCCTCCATGAGACGTGCCTGCCCGGAACGGTGTTCACTCCCCCATTATCTTGGACTGGAGATTTGTTTTGGTATACACAGCTATCACGATTCCCTGCAGACACGTATCATAGAGGGAAATTGACCACTAGAGAGAAGCCATCACTTACCGACAAACAGTACTGATGCATTGGATGAGTGAGACGGTGCTCGTGTGAGACTCGGCCCGACCAGAAGCAACTCTGAAAAGAAGAGTTACAACACGAATGTGAATTCATTTGACCGCAAATTATTCTGTAATTTATTTAATGGTTAATTCCAACATAATGCAACGTACCTGGCACAAATCGTAGTTAAAACATTTCAGACACCGGAATCTACAAAAAAGAAATACTGGTTAACTTTAATTTACACTTCATGCATGCGAAGCAAGAGAGAGTAGGAAATACAAAAAAATTTAACAGACAAAAAAGTACTACAAACCTGAAGCCGACAATGGGATACTCTTTACAGATGCTACATTTAGCTTTGTGTTTCACTGAGAGAAAAAAAATATAAAAAGTACCGGTAAATTACGTAAATAAGAAAAAAACAACTTTTCCGGAAACAAAACGAGGAGCTTGTACGTGGTGGAGAAAATCGAAAGTCTCCCCTTTATAGTCCCAATAAGCCACATATCATACATAGTAAAAAGCCAATCTTGACACTCGACAAAATAAGACGCTTAAATGCGTCTTTGACACCAAAATGCTAATATGCAGGATTGCATCATGAAAACTAAAAGGGCGACATTGGCAAACTATTAAAATCACTACTGATCATATTTCAAAATTGATAAGTACATTTATCTCATCAAATTTTGTATTCTCGTCACCTATTTGTTTGATGATGTATTAAAACGGTAATGAGAGATTAATCAGTAAATTTACGTGACTTACCAGCCTCAGACGCAGCGAGTCTGTGAAGAGTAGGAAGCCAAACAATTGATTGAGGCTCAACCGAGAGCCAAGACATGAACTGCGCGCAGTCAATAGTTTGCTTTGCATCCGCCTGTTCAAGAAAGACAACAGCGAATTACACCAAATGTATAACATACATCACTTAGTCATACATCGCTCTGGAGTGAGCCGGGTGTATGTTTGAAAGAGTTTACAACGATCAACTCTCCGTCAACAGCAAGTTGTAAAATCTTCGGAGAAATAATCGATTGATCTTATAATTGCTGATTTATTTGACGTGGCTCATTGCTTACCTTATTGAAGCAGCTTCTTACACTCGGCTCAATATTGCTTCCACCGAAAGCCGCAATCTCTCCTAGCTGACGAGGAATCTACAAAACAGATGATGAGATTCAGACTGATGTTATAGTGTTTAGGACAAGCACAGATGGTAGATCTTAACAGCGCGAGGACTTCAGTTTCGCCACATGAGCACAAAAGTGTTGCTGTTCCCCTGGTTGGAATTTTAGTCCATTACATTAAGCCTCCCCTCCCCCACCATTTTCTCAGGTTTCCCAACAGTTTGAAGGTACCCAAATAGACGACGAAGCCCCCAACAGCCACCGCGCCTCATATTCCTACGCTGCCACGCCTTCTAATAAACGATACATTCAGTAATTCATTAAAGTACTGTTGAAGAGACGTGAAGCACATTTGTTTACCTGTAGGGAATCGTGTAACAGCAGGCCGAGTTGTTTGTGGTCCATAAGGCTTTTTTCATCCGTCACTAAACGGTACATATCTGTAAAAGCAAATATCAACAAAGCTGTTTTAGAGCGACGAGGAAAGCAGCACAGACTACTTCTAACAATAAGAGGGAGTAAACTTAAATATACTGTACTTACATTTGTATTTGTCTTCCAGATGAGCTCTTGCCATTGTAACAAGACCAATTTTGAACGAAAGCACTCGGATCTTTCCTACTCGGCCGCTGAAACAACAAAGAAACGTTTAACTTTGCAATCTAAGAACTACAAGAGTTCAAAGCAGACGGTAAAATTGAAACAGAAAAGAAAGCTTAGACTAACAGGATACATTACTGACGAGCCAAGCACATGCATGAAATTATTAACTTTTCATTATTCAAAGATTGGAACCCGAATTACATAGAGAAACTTGTATCTATTACCTAATAATTTGTTTTTCAATTTTTTTCTGAATTTTGACGGAGACTTACAAGACTTGCTAATAGAAATTGTCACTGTGGGCTGAGAGGGTGCGTTGACATCGAGTAATTTCATACTTGATTAGCTTGCGGACGCTACCGTTGACGGCAGTTTGCGCGTCAGGTTCCTACACGAGTCTGCGAGCACGCTGACGTCTGCTAACCACATCACAGACATTCCATTCTCTTGTTCAAGAAACAAAGGTTCGGTTAACGTTCATACCACTGTTTACACCTTACCTGTCATAGACGTTCAGGAGCCAGTTAAGCGTCAGATCCACACTAAACTCGTTACTTATCATCGTGTAATCCGCGGGCACCTCAATGTTCTCGTAGATGGTCGTCAGCACTTTGACCATCTCCGGAACACCGATCAACAAGTCGTTAGAAGCGTTTTTAAGATTATGCTGGTCCAATGCTGAGACGACGTTGGTCAGAGTCACAAGGTCCACTGGTGATAAAATCAAATACTTTGGTCATGTTTTTTGTCTGAAAACAAGACTTCAGAAATCTCGGAAGATTCAAATTCTACAACCAATTTTTTCAATCCCGGTTCTACACCACTCAGCTAATAGCAAAGAATGAACTGAGATGTAAATATAAAATAAATGGCAAAGTTAAGAAGGATTTAGAATGTCTCGCTATTGTTTCACGAGAGACAATGCAAATACTTATAGGAAACCGTACAGATTACAACAAATGGCATTAAATGTTTAACTTACAACTAGAAGCCTTTTGGATGCAGCGTAGCTTCATGGCTGTCCTGTAAGCGCTGTACTTGATGTCATTCAGTTCGGCTAGAAGAGAGAAATTTCAAAATTTGTGAACATAGTCATTCCTTAAATATCTGACAGAAACAGCGTCGTTACTCTATATTCAAAGCTGCAGCGACTAAACAATTCACTGTAATCATTTTGATTAAACAATTTAAGACGTGGACTTCGACTCACCAATTTGATGGTAGAGCTCTGTCATCTTTGGATGGTCCCATTGTGTTGTTTCCGTCTTATGACTGTAACGAAAGATTACAATGAAAATGAAAAGAGTAAACGATTAATTATAATAACATAAACAGCAATTAAGTCAAGTCAGGGTATGAAATTTACAAAGAAAAAGGGCTTATTGTCCAGATTCATTTTAAAATCTAACAGTATGTGAAAATAACTGGAAAACATCATTAAGACAAACAAAGAACACAAATAAACCAGAAGACAAAGAAACCACACTTACTTGATGTAATAAGGAACCTTGTTCAGAGCTACTGCTCGTTCCCAGGGCGGCTCGACACTCGCTATTGAAGAAAATAAAGAAGTTTGCTTGCTTGCAACTAACAGGTACAGCTCTTGAAACAAAAGTAACTTGTGACACACAAGATCACTTGAAATACCTTCAATTTGTTTTCGTCTGTCACCAGACGCTTACGTCGGTTTGAAACGCTAAGGAAACTACTTCGGAAAAGAATACGCTGGTTATAGTTATTTTCGATCCATTTAAGCCGTTATAAGAACAACAACAGAAACAACAAGAATTCCACCAGTGGCTCTTTGCGTACTCAGCTATAAGATTCAGTTCTCTAAAAGGTACAGCCCTTGGCTCAGGTTGTTTACTAACCCTGTAGTCCTTGTATCGAGGACATATCAATACTCGAGTAAGCCTCTTGCATGGCGTGTTGCCTCTGCAACAGTTGAATCTGCAGCTGTTTCCATCGTCGGTACAACTGATCAATCCGGTTTTGCAGGGCTGGCGAGAGAGACACGCCCTTTCGTCTGAGCTCGCCCTCTGTGCTACTGAGAGTCTCAAACATGTTCTGGAGAGACGCGATTCGTTCTTGGAGATTCTGCAAGACAACAAATATCAATTTAGTAAGCTTACCAGACAAAAAAAACGTAACGTAAATCGTGAGGAATTATACGTAATCAAGGTCAATTTGAATCATTTTCACAAAAAAAATTGCAAGTAGAAAACGACTACGTAGTTTCCTCAGTTGAAAGTTGATTTATAGCGTTCAGGCGTACCAACAGGTACAGATCATGAGGAAGTTAGAGATCATTGAAAAAATAATAATTCAGTATACGCTGCGTTATTACACCGTGATGAAGGATTGTCACACAATGCTGCTTTACACTGACGGTAGCCCTGTTGTGTGACCCCCAAGTAATGATTACCAAGGAGACTTCAGAAACAGAAAAAGATTGAAACAACCAAACAGGAGAGTAATTTGATAAGAGGTTTCACTCTGAAAACACATCTAATGTTCTCAGTCCACACTGCGCTGGTGGAATATAAAAACGAACCAATCACTAGTCATTTTAGATTTGTGTTTGAGGAAAACTGGGTCAGAGAAATCACGTGATTATCGTGGCTACAACGTTTTCGAAAAGCTCCGTTCTCAAAATATATTCCGTTCACACTAAAACGAAAAGCCGGTGATTTCAACTTCCCGTACCGTCTGAAGAGCGTCTTCGAAAAGCTCCATTTTCGTGACTTATTAGTCAGTGTGGACGGTAGACCTAACCGTACAAAAAAAGCTGCACCTTAATTTCTCCGGCGCAGTGTGGAAAGCGCCTTAGTTATCGTTACCTTGAGTTCATCCATCTGTTCTGACAAGGAATCGATGACAAGATCCTGTACTGGCGTCCAGTTCGATTTGACTTGCTCCGCTTCAGTTAAACGAGCGTCTATCTCTTCCATCTGGCCCTGGAAAAGCTGCAACTTCTGTGCATAAAAAAAGATTATAGGAATATTAAAAGGGCATGGAGTTGGCATGACAAGAGTTCGAAATCCAGTACATTTATACACTGGTATTTCTCTACTAAATAGGAAAAAAATACAGCAGCAACCAACACATATATGCTCTGCTTTCACTGTTCACGTTTCACGCGTTTCATTAATGTTTTCAGTAAGAAGGAAACTGGTTTTCAAGGGAGACCTGCGATCAGTGTTTGGGTTTCGCACTTCAGCACTGCTATCTAGCGTTTGGTACAACTATTTGAACTAAACTAATATAAGAAAAATTTTACTGCAGATGGTGAAAACAGGCGGGCAACGAAACCCCTGCAAGCAGTATTCGCATGCATAAATGTCACGCCAAAATTAACACACTGAGTAGGGTGTGACAAAAAACGATATTATACCTAGCCGGAAGTCTTAACAAACATCATGATTTAAATAGGCATACTTATAACCTAAATTCGTAGGATTATAGCATAACACGAGCGAGTTTAATTTTTTCGCGCAAGAACCCACTAAAGGTAATTAAAATACGCTAAAGCATTAGGAGAATTATAACACCGCAAATCTCAAGCGACAACAAAACAAAAAAATTGCAAGTCACTTTTTGCACGTACATTCAAACCTGATCTTTTCGTATACAAACTATCACAAGACCGTAAGGTACGCGGACCAAAATTCTCCCAACAATTAAAATATTCGAAACATTTCCGCAAACAAAGAAAACTCTTCCTGTCTCTTGATGTTACGACTAAAAACTGCACCTTTTCAGCAATCAAATCAACTGTTTGCTAATTTTCTCAAAGCAGCACCCAATAAGAACAAGAAGAAAAAAAAAAACACAACCTTTAGCTGGTGACTCGTAGACAGCTAGTTATCTGTGACTCTCTCTTCCTCTTCTCTGGCTCCCTTGTCCCAGTTCGTTTTTGTCGAATGCCGGTACTGTGTTAAGAGCCTATTTGCAACTCTCCCTTTTCATAATACAACCACAAAAATCCCGGATAATAATGAGATAGTTGTGTACAGATACTTGAATTTCACACGGGGACATCAAAGCAAATTAACTTAATAAATATAACAGGAATTTGAACCCCCCTTTTTACGAACCAAGCTGCTTGAATTAGATAATCACGTGTGAATGCAGATTAGTATCGTTTTTCTGTCAACCAACCAGAGCAACACCCAGAACCATCAACTTTTGGAAAATATTTACTTCGGACAAAATACCAAAGCACGCCTTAAACATTCCATAATACAAAAACAAACCGTCGTACAATTCAAGGTTTAGAGGATAGCCCCAAAAGTAAGGTTCAGTAAAACAGTGAAATGAAGAGCGATTTTGGAGGAAGTCAAGTAAAATGATTCTTCTGGGAGTAGATTCAAACTTCTATTTTAAGACGCCCAGCCATGCTATTTTGAGTTATAGTGGCTCTGTGTAGAGTTACCTTAAAATTGAAGGAACATGAAAATAGTTTCAAGATACCCAAACCGCGACGTAGTTAATTTAATAAAATATCAATTTCATAACTAGCGAAACGACCCTTAAATGAACAATATGGTCCACGCAACGTCTTGTATTAATCACAGGTACTTATCAAGGCTATCAACGGAAATTGAGCCACGATCGTGTTTTTTTCCAACCTCCTTCAATGTTTACCTTTAATTCCCTCGAATTTTATCTATTTTTAACACTATTCCTTTGAGATTTCATTCAATTTTGATACAATTTGGTGTGAAACATGGTTCAGTAACAAATTACGTGACTTCGTAACCCATTGAACTTCACTTAATAGCCAATCGAAAGTATATTGACACTAATAAGAAGGCGTGGAAATAAACTAACACACAAGGTCAGCATAGTATTTGTTCAACAGTAAATTCAATTTGAAAATAATACGTAAACATTCCATATGCACTGAAATGATAAACCCAAAACATTAAATGGTCTAATGACTCAATGCACAAGATTTTTTTGCAACTAGACGTGGATTACAGCTTCATCCGCTCTCGTACAATTGGTAAAGAAAACACATGCGAGGGCCAAGGCAGTCCTACCATTTCGTTACTTAAACAGACTAGTCTCGGATGTTTTGATTTCTCCCACCTCTGTAAAATATACACTTGTGCGATAAAATGGCAGAAATTTTTTAATACGTCAGAACACGCGATAAAAAAATCACGCCACGTGCTCAATTACATGCAGCGTGTGAAATGATTGTAAACTAGCCCAAACTTATTATGCAACAAAACGTTGTTCAGAAAGAAAAAGAGCAGAACTAAATAGTAACCTAAATATTAAACTAAACAAAAAAATTTGACTGTTATCCTTGCGACTTTTCCCAGCTGAAGGCTCGACTGTGCAGGATAGCATACAGAAAACACACACAAGGTACATCCATAATCGTATTTCACAAGTAAACTTATCTGTAGTGTATCGCTCCATCTAATTCATTACAGACTCGTGTTTACCAAGAAACAGCTTAACGTGTTTCGCTCTCGAAAACTTGGTTTCAAACAAAAAGCCGGGAGCACTGCATTTTACACAATAGTACGCTGAACAATGTGATATTTCACCTTGATACATGTGCTAAACCGTACTCCGAGGTCAAGTTGTCAGTGCTCCTTCTGCCCCAGAATTTTAAAACGCACGTCTTTGAGAAACCGGTTTGTTAAATATCGAACTAAGAATAAAAAAATACTGGATCGCACATCGACAGGACACGAAAACAATCGACAGCCGGATTCGTTAAAGCACGTGAATTAATGGCTCGAACAACAGATTAAGTGAACGATAGCTTCGAATATTTCCACTCCTCCGTGAAAAACAACTTAAAATTCATTGAATTCCTCCTTGTTTCAACAGCGAATTCAAAACTTCAACTATTCAGTGCGTGAAATAAACCAGCACCTATTGTAACACTCACCATCTCGGTCCAAAGTTAGAACGATCTTGACTTTACCAATTTGATCTGTATTTAATTGAAATCAGCACAGCGCGACACTCAATGTGAAATACGAACCAGTATTGACCGCTGATGCGCTGGGCTAGCCGGATATGTCCTGGTTGCCACATGACCTGTAACACTTTTTACCTCATTATTCACACTTGAATATCAATCCTTGAGAAAAGGTGCATCCGAAAGAAGGCGATAAATGCTACAATGAACGAGCCTGAACTCGCAAGGGGGTCCTACACTTACGCATATAGACAGACTTTGAATATATCAAAACACATAATCACTCAAACAATTAGCGATGCCAGACACACGATACTCCG
>Ga0126337_10002421_pt1 | contig 11894 bp, 6 predicted proteins | sample DipCmetagenome_FD_92527 | JGI IMG/M metagenome (GOLD analysis project Ga0126337, IMG submission 92527) | Coral microbial communities from La Bocana,Puerto Morelos, Mexico - Diploria C A metagenome | ecosystem: Host-associated > Invertebrates > Cnidaria > Coral | place: La Bocana,Puerto Morelos... | reverse complement strand
TTAAAGCTACAAGCTTGTGGGGCCGTGTATATGAAACAAATACTAAATACAAATAGAACAGAAATTTGTTAAGAATCCCAACTGGTGGGAGGCTGACCAGCTGGCTATTTACAAAGCGTGGAGTAGACTTTCCCGTGAATTCAAAGCACTGCTTCTTATCTTATGATCAACAGCCACCACCCGAGTCAACTGAACAACAATAATTCTTGCAGTTTCAGCCAGCATACCACGGATAAATGTCTGAATAGTTCTATTGGGGGGGGCTGACCCTGACCTAACAACCATCATTGTCATTAACAAGTTATTTCCCTTGTCGTTGACTAGCTTCCTGCATGCCAATCAATTAGAGAAAATTCCACGTCGTGCCTTCTACAAAATCAATCCAGAAGAAATCGGATCTTATATACTGTAAGTACATAAATGATATGATATTTTAAATAAAGTTAGTAGAATCGTGAAAATCTATGCTGATTAAGATCACATATCAAAACACCGTCACGATCGAAATTGTCATTGTGTACACTTGACGAATAATTAATGAGTTTTACAAGTTTTAATCGCGTTTTAAGGCTGAAAGCGTCCTTTCCTTAATTCAGTGTTTCGGTAAAATGTCATCGAATCTTTTTAATCTTAACCACTGTACTTGCACAAGTGGTGTGGCCTTTTCGTACGGAACCATCGTATAAGTTTGTGTACTAGCTAATTTTACGTGATAAATTAGTAAAATTAAAATCATCTCTTTGTTAATCGTGGATAAAGAAAATGTTGTTGACCTTAAAACTTCATTTTTCATATTTCTCTTAATTTAGCAATAGATTAAAAATAAATTGTTGTTTATAATATCCCAGAACTGAGATGACGTCCTTTAAGAGAATTTAATGTGGTCTCTTGCCCGGTCTTAAATATATCTTACGTCAGCTCCCGCAGTCTACTTACACCGTAGTGAAACTACACACTTTTTTGCTTATTGCAAATATTAGTCACTTAACAAACGCTTAAGGCTGTGCTACGGTAGAAATTAGCAGGTGTTTGCTGTTGGTGATTTGAGCATTTTTATGTATTGATACTTATACATACATATGTATATTGCTTTGTTTTCTTCATTCAAGGATTTTCTCGGATAATCCTCTAAAGACAGTTGAACCAGAAGCATTCCGATGGGTCAGTATGAAAGCTGGAATGCATATGTAAGTCAACATGTTCCAGGTAATATCTTTTCCTTTAAAAATAAACAGTTTACCGGAAGGCAACCTCCAGTTTATGTCTAACCGTACCCACTAGGACAATTAGCCAAAGAGAAACGTAGTTTACTGTTCTGATGTCCCAAGATATCAAGTAAAGGAGCAGACGTGGCTTCATTTAATTATAAAAAATGTTTATATGATTGTAAATAATTGGACCTTTCTAGTTAGCGGTATTGCTCGTGGGCGCGTACGCTCGACGACGACGGAAACGGCGACGGCGACGGCAACGACGACGGAGTCGCGCAACATGGCGGCCATAACCGAAACGAGGCTAAATTAATTTTCGTGGGTTTTCTGTGGCCCGGCCCAATCGATTTGATGAAATGTTTTCAAAGAAATAACGTGAAAGAGAAGAGTCGAGGGCAAGAATTAACCAGGACAGGAGTAGCCAGGAACATGGCGAAAGAGAGCGGACGAGGCATCAAGAAAGGAGGGGAAACTGGTACTGAACAATGCATGAAGTCGAGCGAGTCAAGCAGAAAGGAGATGGAACAAGACCGTGAAGAGAGCAGGAGCTCGAGAAAGGAGGAGAAATACTGGAAAAATTGACTCAGAGAGAGGACCACAGAACTTCCATTCCCAAATTAATTCCTGTGACGCAATTAATGAACAGCCGTGCAAGGACAGTCGCATAATTCCTCAGGTGATCTACAAAAGAAATCAAACGTGCTCCGTACTTGTGTTTATGGAAATTAAAAAAAAAAAACATTAAGCACAGCGGAAAGTGGTTGATTCGTTGATCTATCAAAGAAAATTAAGCTTAGTTCAGTCTTCACAACTTAAGCTTCAAGTATCTACCAGAAAGATGTACACTGGTTGAAGTGAATGGATAACTTGCGGTAAGTGACTTTTATTGTGGCGTGTGCTATAAAAATCATCAAATTGCCTCTGTGAGATGCATATAAGCTTATCTGCAATGTATATGTTTTTAAAGTCTTTCTGATTTGAAGCCATGCTACGAGACATTTTCTTAATTATATCGTTATAATTTCGCTCATCTCTAGACAAAATCGTTTGAGTTGCTTTGTGGAAGTTGTGGTAACTTGCATTATCGTAAACAAATCGGTTTCTGCCGATTTCGTCGTCGACCATAACGGTAAAAGCTTACAAAACTGTATTTGTAAACACTACTAGGGCAATTTCTGAATTCTCTCTCTGTTAGTAGGCACAGCCGTTTCGTAGACTGGTAAATTTTTTGTTCTGTTATTGGAAACCGAAAAAGGGCAATAAACCATTTTAAGCCGAAGCGAAACTAATTACGTATTACGTTCCTACATGGATATTTGCATATTGTGATTAATATTCCCCCAAAATACTTAAACTTCTCCTGCAGACAGGTAATGATTTACTTGTTTCAGAAATGAAATAAAAATTGGGGGTCACCGGCTTCGTTTCAGAGATAAGGCGTGTGGAAAACTAGTCTGATTTTGATAAATTGGTGCGCGTAATTCAGCATGGCCTCCAGGGTTTCTATGTTAAGATATCAAAGATAAGTCAACAGAAAGCAAGCTATCCTAATAATATTTTGTTTAAGTGAACCTATGGCGTTAATAATTACAAATATTGCGATCATTTTCACAAACCTTTACCCTTAAAGAGGCATTTGAACCTGCCGCAAAGCTAAACGAAGAGGTCAAATGAACAAAATTCGATCGAGCGTTTTGCAAACTATTCAAACTTCTATGCGATAGACTTTTTTTCATTTTTTCGTAAAACGTACGTAGAAAATCAGCAGAGAAAATGGCCTATCAAAAGAAAAATAAGGGTCACCGAACTTCCAAGATCGTTAAATTCACGCAAAGTTATAGCAATGGCCATTTTCCCTATTATTGCTCACTTTACTACTTAGCGCAAGCGCTCGATGCATGACGTGGCGTATGAATTTCGTGCGGAATAAGGATGCCCAGCGGTCACCTCCACTAAGTGGTCGTTGTCACCATTTTTAAAGAACCAACAGGTCTTTTTTCTATTTTCTTGACCTAGATTAGATGGTCACGCAGTGACAGTTACTTGTTCATACATTCCAAATAATGTAACACACATTCAAGGTTAAACACGTGATTTCCTTGTTTATTAAAACACTAATTTGGGATCAAATGTCTTCTTAGCACTGATTGCATTTGAATTGTTTTTCTTGCAACCTGTATTAGGCGGTCACTATATATTAAACGGCCACTTAATCAACTGCAGTGTTATCTAATTTATAAATTGTTTTAATCTGTTGTTTAAATGATAGCCTTATATCTACCAGTTTGGCGCATATGGGTTATTGATGCACTGTTTATCCATTTGCTATACTTGTCTTTACTATTTATGATTAATAGCCAATGTCATCTCTTTTAGAATAAGGTAGGAAAGAAATAAAATGCCACCAAAATTCACAGAAAACAGGTCTGTTATATGTAAATAGGTTTTTGCGGCCCTCCTGAAATCCTGCCCATGAGATCAAGGATCTTCTTTCATCTGCATACCATTTTACATGTCGTTCTGCTGATATAATTCTAGTTCAGGCTGAGACTACAAAATCTTTTTGCAATTTCCCTGGCATACATTTTGGATTATTTTCATTAATAACAACATTTTCAGAAATGCCTGAGGAGCCCGGCTATTAGGTTGGCTAAATCTATATATTATTTTGGCGTGACGCAGTCGAGTCATAATACCCATGGCGAGAGCAACCGAGCTTGATATGTCGAAAGCATGCAGTAAACAGCTAGGAGCAAATAATGCCAATGACAAGCCTAAAAAAAAACAGGAGGTGATGTTTCTAGGACTTTACCAATATGCCAGCTGAGTCATGTTTCAAAATTAAAGATCCCTCTAGCTACGTTATCATTCGTTAAAAATGGAACCCCATTAAATTGTCTCTATTTAATACAGATATCTGCTTCGGACAAGGCTGAAGAAAGTGAGCTTAGATGCCTTCGTTGGCCATAGCATCCAAGACTCTCAAATGTAATGTACTCTGTTTGAAATAAAAATGCTGTTTAGAAAGTGAAGGTTAAAAATCTCTATTACTCCTAAGTGATACGTGCATTCTGATTATTCTTTTTAGCATTATAAAAAACAGAACAATTGCAAAAGTGACTTACCTATCAACAAAGTCGACGCAAATCACAATACATCTGTCAGTAGATTCTCTGATTGTTTTCTTATGCACTTTCTAAGCTTTTATTTTTAAGTAACTTTGTGTATATCGATTAATTAAGTTCAAGTCAGTCAGCAGGAGTCAGGCTTATTTCTCGGCGTTTTTAGCCTTACTTTGCCGATATGGCTGCCCGTATGTAGTTGCTAAATTTTAAATATAGAGATTAAAGAAAGCTAAAGAAAGAAGCATCGAACTGGGCGGGATGCGTAAAAGAGGAGGCTCACCCTAATAACGCAACTCGGAATCTAATAGTTTAGTGGCATTTTTGGCTGACTAGTAGGGAGTATGGAGTGGGATAAGCGTCCACCGCCAGTTTTAAGTCGTAAGTCAACATACTTCCATAACAGTGTTTTTCTTCAGGGTCAGAAGGTATTGCTTCTGTAAACGAGCGAGTTATCATCTCTTCTAGGAATCCTATTTATTCACAAACAGAGGCTATTCGCGTCCCTTTACCTTTTGAAATTGAAGGCCAATTCTTTATGGCTGCTATGATTGTCTCGGGATTCACGATAATTGGCGGCAGCTTCGTCGAGTCCACCTTATTGCCATGTCCCCTCGGCACATTTTCAAGAGGAAATGGATGCACAAAATGCCCTGCAGGTACGTTATACAGTGTTCCCTGGAGTCGGTTTTTAACTCGTCCAATGAGAGATTATGTGAGGGTCTGCGTCCCTCTGTAGTCATATCACCTATTGAAACAGTTAAGTTATGAGCTCGAGATTTCGATATTAATCAAATAGAGTCCAGTAAGAGGTCACAGATGACGTGGAAATGCAGTAAGAAAGAAAATGACACTCGATGCGTTTTGCTATTTAATTTGTCGGATTTAACCTTGGCTTATGATCTACTTCAAGATAATTCTTATGGATCTCCGCTGTACTATAGCAAAAGCTGAACTAATTGTCTATTAATATGCTTCGGTACAGTTTTCATTGTATTAAGAAAAATGTTTTTTTTTCAGGAGGATTTTACTCCGATGATGTCGGTTACGTTGGGGAAAGCTGCAAGAAATGTCCAAATGGATCTTTTGTTCCATTTGACAAAGCCCCAGGAACATCAAAGCAGGATTGTGTGTCCTGTCCAGAAGGTGCGTAATAACTGAAATATCTTCACAAAAGGAAATCCTTGGTCAGTTGATTCATCAAAGCAGTTTCCCTTATTATTACTTAAGATGCCAGTCATAATCATCCATTAGCGACCCATTTCCAAATGATTCAAGAAACTTCCCAAACATGGTTTTATTTTTTTTTTTGATCTCTACTTTCCTGTACCCAGATGTTCTTTAAACTTTCAACCGCGAAAATGGGAGGTGTGCTATTCTCCCTTTACATGGGCATGCCTACAAGGGAAAGAACTCTTTCGTGAATCTGTTCATGAAATTATAGCCCCACTTTTACAACAAAACTACCATAGGAATACGCGATGATCGATCACATTAAGAACCACTTATCTGACAACTTTCTCAAGAACTCCAATCAATCTTCATGAATGTTCTTCTTCACACTGATGATTACGTTGAAGATGTTTGACGAATTTGACGGACACCTTAGATAAATGCATCTGAACCGAATCGAGCTGTTTAAGTGCGAATAGATTGTCCTGTGGGTGGTGTTAGTTTTTTATCCATTGAGAACACTCCAGTTATAATAAAGCTATTGTGGAATAAATTTACCTAATGAAAGAGCTTTTTGAAACTCTTGTCATTTTTTAACAGGAGCAGAAACTGATTTCTTTGCTGGACATCGTGGTTGCAAATGTTTGGAAGGATTTTATCGAACCCATATGTTTGCAAAATGTCACAAATGCATAGGAGGACTGGAATGCAGAGATGACTACGCTTCCTTAAAATCTGGTTACTGGTGGCAATGGCGCAACAACACACGCAAAGATCGCTACAGACATTACATTGCAAATCTACTTGCAATTTCACCAGCATTGGATGCTCCCAGCGTTCAGTACCCTTTTCCGATCCCAACGCCTTACAGGTGTCCAAGAGAAGAGTCTTGCAAGGGTGGTTTGGATTCCCTGTGCGAAAAAGGCTACGAGGGTCCACTCTGTCACGTTTGCAGTTCAGGATACTACAAGCAGTTACAAACGTGTCTACAATGTCCTTCAAAGAAGTGGATAGCTGGACAGTTGTCGATCATTGCAGCTATTGTAATTATAATTACTGCCGTTTCCCTACGCACAAGCAACAGAAAGAAAAGAAAAGGAGGGACCTATTCTCTAATAGACATGCTTTTCTCCAAACTTAAGATCTTGATTGGCTTCTATCAGGTGACCCATGGTCTACTCCAAACTTTCTCGTACATAAAATGGCCAGGATCCCTGCAAGTAATCGCCAAATATTCTGAAATACTTCAAATGGATGTACTTCAGATTGCACCAATGGGTTGCCTGGTAACCAGGTTACAAGTGAATGCCTTTGGAAGTTTGCTTGTGATTATGGCAATAAACGCTGCTGTCATTTGTGTTTCCGTTGCCGTTTACGGGGTGCGCAAAGTAATAATCTTGCTGAATCGAAACCTACAAAACGATAATAAGTTAAGAAAAATATCCGAAATAAAAGAGCTCATGTTCAGGAATTTGTTCTTTTTCTTGTATGTGACTTACCTCAGTACGTGTTCCCAGACAGCCAGTGTTCTACCATTAGCCTGCCAGAAACTTTGTCGTGATGACAAAGAAGCGATGTGTATCAAGTACATGAAAGCGGATTACAGCATAAAATGCCAAGGTCCAAAGTACGGTTACTGGCTCATTGTGGCCTACATCTCTACGTCCTATATCATTGTCCTCCCGGTCTCCTCATTCATTGTGCTTTGGAAAAAGAGAAGAGCAATGGTAGCTACTAAAGATACTGACGAACCTCAGGGGCCAGTCGCTGGCATGGAAATGATCTTCGGATTGCGTTTTCTTTATGAAAACTACGAACATCGGGCTTGGTATTGGGAATTAGTTGAAACGTCGCGTAAAGTAATCCTTACATCTGTACTGATTCTTGTAGGAGAAGAGAGCAGGTCATATATTGGTTTGGCATGGGTCATCGCTGGCATGTACGGTATGCTGTTTTCCTGGATCAAACCCATACGAGATGAAAGCGAAAACAGATTAATGGCGACGTCTCTTGCTGTTACCGTGTTCAACCTTGGTGTTGGAGCTGTGAGTAAAATTCCGGCGGAAAACATATCATCGTCAGTCGACACAAAAATGGACGGGGTTTTATTCAAGATTTTAATATTTGGAGCAAATACTTTGGTTGTTGGCCTACTTGTCGGTAAGACAATTATATTGGTAATATGTGAATCTGAAACTTTGAAGTCGACCATATTTCACCCTATTGAAAGCGGAGGGAGGGCGTGCGATGACTGGCATAATTGGCACCAAGATTACATTTTAACAGATTGACGTTAGTTTTCTATGCGTCTGTCCTCTTATTAATGATTAATTGCGTCAAAACATTGTCAAAGTGACTGTGGAACCACGAGCCGCAGCAAGCTTTGACAATGTTATGACGAAATTTATCTTCAATAAGCTGACAGACGCATAAAAAACTGATGTAAATTTGATTTTTAAAATAACAAGACCCGATACTGATCAAATGCCGGAAATAAATAAAGTTTTTAAAAGGGAAGTCTGGCGCTTACAAGTAGCTCATTTACATATAGCAGCGCGTGCGAGTCCGATTTTTCAAATTTTATCGGTCTGTACTCTTATTGATGATAAAAACGAGCCAATCAGCGAGCGAGAAAGTGGACAGACAGAAAGTGTTCTTGTATATAAGATGGTAGATTATCCGCGAGCGACGAGTTGGCTATAATCATATTATAAACGCTAAGCTCGAATGGAATAAAAAAATTTTTTAAATAAACGCCCCAAATATTGAAAAAATAAAAGAAGAAATAAACGCCCCTAAAAAATTACACATACGCTGACCAAATCTGAAGAACAGGGTGCAACGGCTTGATTATGGCTAAGCCAGTCAGTTGACCCGCACTGCTTTAGAACCTCTATCTTGATTCGTTCTTGTTAATCTGCAGCTCATTCGTTTTTAGGGGACGGGGCATTGTTTGTGTTGTTTTCTTAATGTTTGTGTTATTTATATTCAGTATGTGATAGAAGGCGCGGTGGCCCCATGGTTAGTGAGCTCGACTTCGTATCGGGCGGTCCGGGTTCGAGCCCTGGCCGGGGTCATTGTGCTGTGTTCTTGGGCAAGACACTTAACTTCCCAGGTGTATAAATGGGTACCGGCAAATATTTAATGCTGGGGAAAACGATGCGATGGACTAGCATCCCATCCAGTGGGGGGTAGTAATATTCCTAATCGCTTAATGCTACAGAAACCGGGATAAGCTCAGGCCTGATGGGCCGCTTAGGCTCGTATGCATACTTTACCTTTATGTGATATATTCAATAAAGCTTATTTTGGCCTTGGAATTTTTGCCAAACTTGTTGATTTTCGTTTGTTCCAGGTCAGTACGCGGTGTTCCTGTATCGTTACATCAAAGAATGGCGCAAAAATCGACATTGTTCCTTCTCGTGCTGTCTTGGTTTGCTTGTTCCTCTCAACGATTTGCAGGAAGAATTAGGCGGATTGGAAGAGGCAAACGTTTTTCAAAGTCAGCTCCAAAGTGGACAAGTAGAAAAGCCTAGCATTCTGTCTTCCTTGCAAAACAGCGGAACCATCGATGTCACTCTTGAGAAAGATGAAGCTGACAATAACAAGATGTCGACAACACTGTATGAAACTCATCAATTTACTGTCTACAGCGACACAAAACGTCATCAGGAAGCCCAAACAGAACTACGGTTGAATCTTATCAGTGATGCCCTGGTACATGGACTAAAGACTGAGTCAGAGTTTGCTTCTGCTGCCATTTAGAGGTATCACGTGACGAAAAAGAGACTGTTAAATAATTATCGAGTCACGAGATCTGTAGAAATTTCAGTGACCCCCAACCGACCCCCGCCTCCGAAACCGTTCTGTTTCTCTAAAATCAGTTCCTTTGTTTTTTTTTACTTTAGTTTTATCTCAGAAACGCTGGGAAATTTATAATAAAGATTGCTTAGTTTTGCTAAATAAGACCTTTTTAGTATTCGCCCTTAAAACAATATTTTATTGCCAGAACATTATCATCAATTGCGTTAAAATTTGATATTTTGTTGACCAAAATGTGGAGATTTTTTCTCTAATATATTGCCCAAAAAATTATAAATATTACAATATATTCTCCACATTTGGCTTTATGCTAAAATAACCTTAAACGTTACTATCATGACCATCACAGTGCTCTTGACATGTTTACTTGTGGTTGGTTTTGCCCGTGTAAAAGCGAGTGAAAAGCCCTTTGTTGATCTATTTTGGTCTTGATCTGGTTATTTACAATATATAGTCTTTAAAATATGAGCTGTCAATCCATGCTCTAATCAATTAATTTGACATTCATCGGAGATCTAAAAACGTTGACAAAAATACTTCCTTTTTATTCTTTAAGGTTTGCGGAGCCCATTCAAGCGAACAGGAATAACAGTATTAACCAGGAGGATAATAAGTAACAGGAAAGACGGAAATTACTAAAAGAAGGCGCTACTCAGCGTACAGTCAAGAATATTAAGAACATACTGAAACAGCTTGCTGAGAGATATCTCATTTAATAGTGCTGCATATATCGTAGGTGCATTTTCATTTATTTATTCCTAGAAAGTTTTTTTTTATTTGAGGGCTGTGTGAGTAAACAGGCTGGTAACAGTTTTCAGCACTGTCCTGCATTTATGAAGTGATAATTTATTTCCAGTAATGTTACAATATTCGCAATGTTGGCATCACAGAAATACCCAATTAATCCTTGCTTTCGTCTCCTTGTATTGTAATGTCATAACTTGTACGCGATCAGCACTAAAGTCCATGGGAAAATAGATGCAATTCTGGCTCTTTCTGTTCCCTCTTTTATCCACGGTCACTAAAGCTTAACCCTTTCAATAGCCTTCTGTATTCCTTCTGAAAAGGGAAAAATCTAAAAACAGTTATATACAGGTAGTAATTATTAATACCATTATACTGTATTTATCATTATTTATGCACAATACAAAAGTGGAAATAAAAAGGCCTTCGAAAGCTGACCGATACACGTCTCTCTGTGAAATCATTCTTTGTTTTTAAGCGATGACTTCATAAGTCATCGCTTTATGCTGCCATGCTGAGTTCCTTTGGATAGTGATTTTGTCACAATTTTGTCTGTAGCGCTTTTGTCGCACACTTTTAATCCCTCTGTGGAAGTGAAAATTGAATGCACTCTCTGCTGTTAGTAGGTTTTTCGGAGTGCTTTTGATCCTAGCTTTTAAAAGAAGGTTTAGGGCTTAAGTTAAGTTTAAAACGGTCACCAGTTACGTCATAAAGAATAAAACAAAGATAAACAATGCTTCCACCTAGACAATAGCGCTTGAGAAACAAGAACGACACAATGCACATGTATTGACTTTTTTACAAGGTACATAAACCAGACTTGGGGTTGTATGTTGGTTTATGCAGTATCGGATACATTTGCATTCACGGGCAAATTCATAATAAGAACATATCCTCCAAATTTTCGCTCATCTGCATGTAAGGTCATTTCAAATTGCGCGGTTTGTGCTTGTAATTTCGGAAGTTTTTAAACAGATTTGAGAACCATCGCTTAGTTACTCGCTAAATCTTCACTGCACTTCGGTACGTTCTCAATTCGATGCTTGTTCGCGATCACCGTTTTGTTCTTGCTTTGTTTTGTTTTTCGGCGTCCTGGAGGAAATTTTACCGTGTCCCAGAGTTTAAAACCTCGGCGTGGTAGTAGCGCGAAGTGAGCTTATTTGAATTAACGTCTTCTGAACTGAGTATCCCCTGTGGCAAAGATTTAAAAAGAAACATTAACTGCGAAGTAGCTTCGAAATACAACCCAAATTTTAAAATAAGCAAGTTTCTTAGTCGGCGAAAACATGACAAAAGCGTGACTTTTTACGCGTCAGTGACTTTGAAACCTTATACTAATTCAAGGTGTCACAACAGCATGAATCTTGAGTAAGATGTTTCAAGGATAAACGAGTAAAGAGAAAAAGATATTAGCGTGCCTACCAAAAAATTTGCATAATTTCACACAAAGAAGCCGACAAACCGTCTTATCAAACTGCAAAAGTAACAGTGTCTGAATTCCTGGTGTAACTTGAGCTAAAATAGATGTAAACAACCTAGTGAATCAAAACGATGGCCGTTTCACAAAATCATAAAGCGGTGAGCTTTGCCATATATCTTATGCTAACTAAACAGTTCTTGCTCTAGAAAACGTTTTAATTCCAAGGGTCCCAGTAAATGTAAATGTAAATCATGTTTATAGTGGTCATGCACTTAGCTTTACAAGCACTAAGCTCAGCTAGTTCACAGGCATGCCACTGAAACAAAGGAAACAAACATTTCAAATGAACATAACATAGTTAAAAATCCCAACTGGTGGGAGGCAGACCAGTTGGCTATTTAC
>Ga0126337_10002417_pt1 | contig 11899 bp, 9 predicted proteins | sample DipCmetagenome_FD_92527 | JGI IMG/M metagenome (GOLD analysis project Ga0126337, IMG submission 92527) | Coral microbial communities from La Bocana,Puerto Morelos, Mexico - Diploria C A metagenome | ecosystem: Host-associated > Invertebrates > Cnidaria > Coral | place: La Bocana,Puerto Morelos... | reverse complement strand
TGGAAGGAGGGTGCCTGGGATACCCAGGGGCTTCCACTGTGGCCAGCCAGCCCCTAGATAGAATACTGCCCCCATGGCTGGCAAATCCCCACAACCCAGCCATGAGCCCCCATTCCAGGCACCTGTCACACTGATAAAACAGTGGAAAGGAGAAAAATAAGGGATGCACGCACGCTCAATGACGAACACACTGCACGGAGCAATGTACAAAGCTACCACGTACCATGTGAGCCTGCACTTATGGGATTGACCGCTGGATTCCTGCTGAGCTTGTGGGCCACTTGAGCACTAAGCTTACAAACCGCTTGACCGCTAAGCTTACAAACTGTTTGACTGCTAAGTTTGACGACTGCTTGACCACTAAGCTTGTGAACCGCTTGATCGCTAAGCTTTGGACCGCTTGACCGCAAAGCTTGTGAACGGCTTGACTGCTAAGTTTGCAAACTGCTTGACCGCTAAGCTTGTGGACCGCTTGACCACTAAGCTCGTGGTGGTTAACTTAGTTAAATTGCATTTAACCAAATAAAAACATGTACTTACTTTCTAAAGTGCCATTTCTACGGCGATAAGTTCTTCCATTTTTGTCACGAATTAAAGGTGCCATCTGCCTGAGAACCTTATTTTTTGTTAGGATAAGGTAGTCTGGGTGCTCCTTTGCACTTGAAATGCGTTCGATACCGCCATCAAGTGTGAGCTCTCCACGGGCACAGTCGACTTCCATGCAACATCTATACTCACGAGCAGATACAAGAATATCATCGCTGCAGTGGTTGCAGGAACACCTGAAAGTTGCAATGAAATGAGCGATGACAAATTAAGAACTTATGTGAGATTGATTGTAAATATCCATCACATGGCCTCGTTTAATTTAAGCATGAGCATACAACTGAGCAGTGTAAACAGCAGAAAATGTAAGACACTCACCACGTACGTACTGACTGGTTCCGTTTTCTCAAACCATCGCAGTAAAGTTGCGAGAAAAAAAAGGACAGTCGCTGGAAAAATTTCCAAATTTCCAAGTATAGTTTTAGCTGGATTTTACTTGTATTTTACCTGGATTTTCTTAGTTATCCAAACCTGGAAAAGTTGCAATTTTTCCAGGTTTGATTTTCTACTTGTATTTTACAATAACCAAAACTGGAAAATTATAAAATACCAGACTAGGTACTAGTACAATCCAAACTTGGGTTTACTAATTTAAAATCTTGGATTGAAGATAAACAGAACTGGAATCCATTCTTGAATTTTAAGGTAAACAGACTTGGAATTGGTGTTAAACAAACATGGATTTTTCACCAGCCATTCTTGGATTTTGAGATAATCAGACTTGGAATTAGGTGTTAACAAAACTGGATCTCTCAATAGCCATTCTTGGGTTGCAAGAAAAACAAGTCTTAACACTGTTTGTTAAGACTTGTTTTTCTTGCAACCCAAGAATGGCTTTTGAGAGATCCAGTTTTGTTAACACCTAATTCCAAGTCTGATTATCTCAAAATCCAAGAATGGCTTGTGAAAAATCCATGTTTGTTCTGTAGCTTTTTTTATATATTTTTTTAGTTCAATGGACTTGGAATCTGTCGTTTTCAGGATGTGTTTTAACTAGCCATTGTTTAGGATATTGACCTGACCAATCCTAAGATGTTCTAGTTAAATAGTCACTTAATAATTAGGCACTCAATGAACTGCAATAACTTTTATTCCACAACCTTTGACAACAAGTTTACAACACTTCTTAAGACTAAATAATCTAACTGTACCTTTCAAAGATCTCCCATGCACGGTGTACAGAAATGCCATGAAACAAATTGACATAAAGCAATCACTTAAACAGATACAAAGCTCCCATTTAGTACCACTGTCTAGCAACATTTTTTTTAAGAGTTTAATGGTTTAGCTTTGTCGATACTCCCATTTTTATCCCAGGTGATAAGAAATAACAGTAAAATACATTTTGGCATTTGCTTAAGTGGTAATCATCACATGTATTTAATCTCTTTCAATAAAGGTACTGGAAATGTTCATGAACACACTTGTAACTGTACCTTCAAAGATGTTTTTAAGTTAACTTGGGAGAAATTGCACCTTGAAGTTACTTACTCTACATTCTTAGTAATCTTCCCTGAAAAGGTTATCACCAAAAAACTTAATAGTCATAACTACAGTATTACTAGTAAAAGAGGGTCTCATTAGGGGATACCTTTGCTTTGGTGGCTGGGTATTGTGGAAAGTATTTTTTGCAGCAGACAGCAAACATTGTAGGACATTTGACAGTTGACTGACAGTCACAGGTAATTTTAGATGACTCGATTGACGTTTATTCTTTATGATGGTCAATGGTAAATTTTATGGTCAATTGACAGTTAACCCCGTAAAGACCCTCTTAATACTCCTGACATTTTCTCTAATATAAACACTTCAAAACCAAACTTAGCCGCGAAAATTAAGACTATTAATTTATCACTAACTGAACTGTGAAAATTTTCAAATTCCTCACTGCCATCCTACCTTGAAACATCAAAATAGAGACCACTATCACCAAAAAAATTATGGGTGATAAAGTTTCAAACCTTGACTGTAACATCCTCCCTTGAAACATTGTTTAAGCTAGTTGTCACTGACACTAGATCTCTTTCAATTAAGATACTTGAAATTGCGCGCATATGCATGTTCTTGTCTTTATTTCGGAGCAGTTTCAAATTGAACTGTCTTGCGAGCGGCTTAAGGTCCTTGTCCACTCTTATGTCATGAATTGTAGCTTTTCCCAACCAAACAAGAAGCACAGCTTCAGCTGATGACAAAGTCATTTCTGAAATATTTGAGGAAAAAAGTATTTTTAGATACATAAAACAAAGACAGCAGTATCATTCCCAGAATGTAGCTTTTCTCCACCTTTTCTTTTTTTCAGCCAGGTTATAAATAGGTACAAACAAATTGTTACATACAGTACCCCCAAGTTAATGTATGACTGTAATTCTGTGGTAGACAAGGAGTGCATCCTATTCAGGGGTGGGACAATTAATACTAAGAAGTGCTCATAATAGATCATTTGCAACGGTTATTGCCACCACCATGTTGGATGACCACTAACAAAAGCATTGTAAAGAGCTTTATTGTTTCTGTCACCCAACATGGCCACCAGGGTCTTTGACATTTGAATCTCTGGGAATGGCTGCAAACCACTAATTAATGGTACCTATAATTTGTCCTCGTGTTGACTAAATTAGAACTTGGCACCATATAAATTAAAAAAAAGAAAACAATAGTTGTAGTTATCTCAGAATCACAAGTATAATTATCTTACCTTTGTTAAAGTAGTCATCAAGTTGTGTTGCCTTGCACCTTTTTTCTTCACCCTCAGGGCTGTTTTCTCCACTAGTGCTAGATGCATCACTTTCACTTTGAGAAGATGGTGACTGTTTCATTTCTGTTTCCCTTCTCCTCCTTTCATCCATGTGCTTTCTAATTATTTGGGCGATGGCATTGCTCCCCAATCCAGCCTTTCGAAAAGTATAGTCATCATCTTTTGAAAGTGTGTCTACTACTTCTTGAAATGCTTTCATGCCTTCAGGGTTGTTTCTGAACCTTGGAGCTGGGGAATTCAGTGGCCAGGTTTTTTTAATGTAGTTGGCTATTCTCTTCTTCCTGCAATAGGAAAGATAAATGGACTACTGATGTAACTCTGTTCATATTTTATTGCTATAAATGCAAGCTACTTGTACAACACCTTTTAAATCTGGTTTGCTTCAGTACCTGTAAGGCTTCTCCTAAATGAAGCTGGTTACATTACTTATTCAACAGGAATAAAATAAAGATATATTGAAATATATTGACTTACTTTGTGTTATAGATGGACCTATCTACACTGGTTAGATGATTTTTTTCCTCATTAGTTAATAAACGATCCAAAGTGGAGAAATCTGTGGGTGTTTTAAAGCCTTCAGCATTCTCTGTTCTTTCTTTTCTGGTGGAGATCCCTAAAATACAGAGGAAAAATAATATTGAAGAACACCTTTAAAAGCAATGCAACTGCTTTGCACAGTTCTACATCCATCTGCATCTTTGTGAGAAATAGTCACAAGAACAGAGTGATTCAATAGGCAAATAACTATGCGTTGGGTTCTTGGCTGTTGAGCGTACATGATTTCTGGGCATATTTTCCCTACACAGTTTATGCTTATTTAACAACTTTAGCCACGTGATTTTGGAGAATTTCAACACTGATATTGATGTGTCATTGCACATGTACCTGCAAGTTCATCCGTTACTTTTAAAAACTTCCCCTTTTTTCCCAGTGTGGTAAGACCTAGCTTTTCCATAGCTTCATCAGTTCTTACGGTCAAAGATACGAGAATTCTTCCATCTATTTCTTCGTCTTCGAACTTCTGCGCAATAGCTTCACTTTCGAAGGTTTGAATCGCCCAATCTTTTACATCTGCAATACACCACCCTATGTATAAGAGAAACGATCATTACTAGATATCAAGACCAAGTTCTTGAATGTAAATTGCGAATAAAGAAAGAAAACTGAACGTGTACAACACGGTTGTCAACCTGATACGTCTTTTCTTTTCCCGCCACTTCGGGTAACATCAGAGCTCGACATATCTCGAAGAACTGCATTTTCTCGCTTCAGCTCTGCAGGCACAGATAATTTTCTTTTCACGGATTGAGACAGCAATGGCGTTGATTCATCGGAGCTCACGGAATCCGTGTCTTGGCTTGGTTCGTCCAAGTACGAAACTGTTTCTGGAGGTTCACTGAGAACGGGTTCCAGAGGAACATTCCTCCTGAACGCTTTTCCCCTATATATCGGTAGCCATCTTATCTGCAAATGACACCCCGAGTGTTATTGCGGCATTACTACATCTTTGATGAGCAACCTGATTGGCGACCGAAAGCGACAAGCACTGAGATTGGCTATTTTTCCCGCCTTCAATGATCCTTGCACCTCATTGGCTGTTTTGAATTTGAGCTCAGTCCCCCGCGCGTATCTCCAATAAATCAGGAATCTGGGTGAATGGCGGACGATGTTGTTAGTCCATCTTCTCTTTGCTGCTGTTCCGATCGTAAAGCCCTCCATGTGCGTTGTTTTTGTGGAGTTTGTAATGGTAAAGCTATGAATTATCGCAAGCAAATATCTCATCTCAGATTGAGGGTACAGAAAGAACTGAAGAGCAGCCCGAATGTGAACTTGCCAAAAGTACTGGCAGTGACAGAATTACGAGTGATTTCTGCATTACAACAAGCTTGTAAGGTCTTGTAAATGAACAGGCATGGATAAAAATAATTTTTAACTACAGGAAATTAAAACCAAACGAATATTTGAGCTTGTAGGAAGTAGTTGATTTGTAACTGGAAAAACAAATTTGCTTTAAAAACTATCCAGGTTTGGTTTGTCTAAAACCCAGCTAATGAAGTTTGTGCAAGGAAATACCAGACTTGGTTGTGGAACAATACAAATTTGTATTACAAACTAAGCTGGATAATCAAGACACAAGTTTGGTTAACTGTCTTAATGCCATGAAAACCAAGCTTGGTTTAGTTGAAAAACCAACTATGATTTAGTTATATACTACTTTGGATTGTTCTTGTTTATTTTTCCTTGCTTAAAATATCCATAAAAATCCAGCTTAAAACCAAACTTGGTTATTAAGCCAATTTGGATATTGCAGAATCCAATGCAAAATCCAAGTTTGATCATACTTGGAAATTTGGGGTTTTTTCCAGTGAGTGAAATTTCGGTTCATCTGCACTTTAATGGTCCAGTTTTGGCCAGTATGCATGGCATGCTGGGTCCTTAAGTAAGGGAAAATATCTGCTATAAGAGACCAAAAAGGAACAAATAGGCCGGGCTTTGAACTCACTGTTGCATGTTTTTTTTTTGTTTTCAGGGGTCTGCCTGTTGCAGTGTAGCCTCTACATCACAGGAAGGCCCAGAAGAAGAAGCTTCTACCTCGGCCTCCAACAGAACCTTAAATGTTACACTGTTAAGTAGTGAATGGAAGTCAACAAAGGGAGGCTTGTCAACCATCAGCAGAGAACTTGCAATAGAGTTAGCTAAACACCCAAATGTGAAAGTTAGTGTTTATCTCCCAAAATGTAGTGAAGAAGACAAAAAGATTGCAGACAGTCACAGTGTTAAGCTCATGGAAGCAGAAGAACTTCCAGGGTATAAGGCAGTTGACTGGTTAGCTTCTGTTCCAGAGAATCATGCCATGGACTGTATCATAGGACATGGGGTACATCTTGGTCGACAAATAACACTCATAAAACGGCATAATCATCATTGTAAGTGGATTCAGATTGTCCACACTGCTCCTGAAGAACTTGGAATGTACAAAACATATGAAGATGCCATTGCCAAAGGTGAGAAGAAGCATCTAACGGAAGTAAAACTTTGTGAGATGGCTGATCAGGTTGTAGCTGTTGGACCCAAGCTGGCAAGTGCTTATTCTCGTTCTCTTCGTCCTTGTCAAAAAGATCAAGAAGTATTCACTCTGACACCAGGCATTTTCCCTGAATTTTCTGAAGTAAAGCAAGCCACAAAAGAAGGAAACAATTTTGTTGTGTTAGTGTTTGGAAGGGGTGATAGTGAAGATTTTGAGCTCAAGGGATATGACATTGCTGCCAAAGCAATTGCTGAATTGAATGATATGTCCTACCATCTTAGGTTTGTTGGTGCGCCAGCTGGAAAGGAGGAGGAAGTAAAAGAAAAATTACTTTCTTATGGTATATCTCCTTCTCAGTTGATGGTTCGGTGCTTTGTTGAAAGCAGAGAAGGGCTGGCCAAGTTATTGTGTGAAGTAGATCTTGCCATAATGCCGTCAAGGACTGAGGGCTTTGGATTGACTGCTCTTGAAGCCTTATCTGCTGGCCTACCTGTGCTTGTCAGTGGTAACTCAGGACTTGGAGAAGCCTTCAAGAAAGTGGCTACTGGCTCATGTTGGATAGTGGCTTCTGAAGAGCCTAAAGACTGGGCAAAGGCAGTCAGTGTTGTACGAGAAAAAGACAGGGATGTGCGACTTGAGGAGTGCCAGATACTTCGAGAAAAATATGGTACAAAGTACAACTGGCAAAAGCAGTGTTCTTCTCTTGTGGAAACAATGCAGAAAGTCAGTTTTGGTAAGTGTTATATTAAGTTGCCTGTAATTATTTAAGGAAAACCCTTTAGGCTGTATTCCTCTAACCAGGGTGCATCTCTATAACGGTATAGTGAAGTGCCCTTATATGCTTTATCCTATTTATTAAAAACTTAGTGAAAAGCTAAACTTGCCTAACAGTACAAAGGGCATTATTGTGTTTAATGCAGAAACAGGTAAGGATTGCTGTCATCTTTGTAGTTACTGCAGTATACCCTCTTTATTACCATCCAACAATTCTAATTTAATATCTGAAGCAACACAAATGTAACCACACAATACAAAGTGCCTTTCACCTAAAATGTATAGCAAATTGGTGCAAAGCCTAATAGGTGATAAGCTGTGATACATGGAAGTTAATTCTTTTTTGTTTTCTGTGTTCCTCTTCATTCTTTTCTATTGTGAGTCTAACCAAGGATTATTTCTCAGCAGCATTTCCTGTGTTAGATGTTGAATGTGAAAGTGTCAAACTGAAAGGAACCAGTTCAAAAACTGGAGCAGTGGATTCAGCAAACTCGGTAAGACCCAAGGAAGGAACCAAAGAAACTATAACTGCTGAAACGACTAACAATGTTGCAGAAACAGGTGTATACATTCCCACACGAGATGAAATATTTCGCTTAATTGTCTCAAGGCGCCTTCAGGTGTTACCACCATCTACCGAACAGGAGTTTGATGACTTGAATGAATATATCTCCACTACCCTTGGTATTCTCATTCAAGATGTTAAAGTGAGCAGTTTGCTGATAACAGTGAATTGTAGGTCACTTCTTGTTCTTGAAGATCTCTGGATTGATTATACATCTGGACATTTGAATGAAATGGTGCAAAAGTGTCTTGTAACTGAAGATATCCTTCATGACCTTGGCTTATCTGAGTTGAAGCTTTGTGCTATCATAAGAGAAAATGATTACAAGACATGTCAACAAATCCTTCAAAAATCAGGTTAGTTCAAGCAGTGTAATCTGTATATATTTTTTAAAAAATAATATTTTGGCCTGGTGCACACTACTGGTGTACCTGGCTAAAAATCACGGATAATTTGGCTCTTGTTAACTTGCTTAAAATCTGACCACATTGATATTTAGTAAGAAGTAGACATTTAAGAATATCTTCCCATTGAAAAGGATTGGCTCTGCCTATATTGTTGAATAGAAGAGAGCATTTTAAAAAAGTCGTCCAAAATGGGGCCATTTTGAACGCTTCATGTAACAATTGGAGTCGTATTAGGCTAGTTTTAGGATCTCTCTGTTTTTATTAAAGTTACACAATTTAACTTTCTACACAAAAGTTATTGTTTTATGAGTACCAGTACTTATTATCTCAACAATGACAGAATTCACTTCGCGACAAGTTGAGGGTTTCTTTATGTAGTGAGGCAGTCTCAAAGCTTTCCGCATAAAAGCTTCCATGTTGTGACAAAACCAACCTTGAATTTGGATAGTAAAATAAGAGGAGCTACCATCGGCTACAACGTAATTACCTGTAACCAAACAACTTGCGTTGCAACTTGCGACTACCATGAAAAAAAGAAAACAAATTCGTCCTAATTTCTTTCTTTCCGCGTATCAGCACAATATAAAATTGCAAATTGTTCAATTCAATTATCCAGTGCTAATTTCCAGATAACAGAGTTGTCAATTTTTTCTCATAAAATTGTATCACAATTGTGTTGTTACTGACACTCCAACGTCAATGCCATCCTCAACATCATTTAGCACCATCTTGAAACAGTTCTGGGAACTTATGACGTGGATCTGTGATTGGTTTATTTGAATCTGGTCCCAGGGAATTGTCTCACGAATAGCTTTCACAAAGTATTGTGAGAGACAAATTACAATGACCAAATTTTTGTCTGTGTGACTAGTTTTTTTGTAGCCTTCGTGTAGTCTTACCCACCCCCCCCCCCCCCCCCGAGGAAAACGGGGAGGGAGGGAACGTCTACGAAGAGTGCGAATCGTGTTATGTAACGTCACAGTAATGAATGTAACTTATAAAAAGACTATATTTTCCGCGGAAGTGCGTTTATACTCGTGCCCTTGCGCAGACAAAGGTCATAAATATTTGTTTTTTCGAAACGGGAGGGAGGGAACGTCTTCGAAAGGCTGGCACGAATCGTGTTATGTGACGTCACAGTAATTTCTGTAAGTTACGTAAATAAATTATATTTTCCGCGAACAGTGGGTCTGCACTCGTGTCCTTGCGCCGCAGACAAAAGCCTTGTAAATATTCATTTTTTCGAGCTTATTTGCAAGTCAATGTCCCTTTTCAAGTGTATATTGTGTTTTAAAGAGATTGTAAAAGGTTACGGGCGATTTTTGGTCCGAACCAAGAAGAATGCAATCTTTGATGTAAACGTTGCGCTTGCAAATTTGGAATTCCACGTGTACGTCGCATCAGAGTGTTTTTGATATGGTTTCCTCAAGAAGAGAATTAATTTGCAGCAGAACCTGGAAAACCTACAAAAATCCATGAGAATAAACTACGCCACATATTTCAAGGAAGTTGGGCTTGTTTTTCAGCCGAATTTGAATTTTTTAATTAATTTTCAGCGGGAATTTGAGTTCGAAGAGGCCTCGACTCGAAGGTGACAGCGGCTCATCTTCGCTTGGAAATTAACAATCCATGCACTTCCCTAGTCCTTCCATACCGTTTTCTCCTCTGCAGTCAGTGGTTACACAATGTAAATAGTGCACGGTTTCCTCCAAAGAAGCGATGCGATCACTGGAATCGACTGAAATGTGATTGATTTTCCATACCCAGTTGGCAATGAAATAAAGACATCCTTCCCATCAAAAAACAAATCTATGGCCTTTTGTTGCTCTTCGTGGAATTTCTCTATTTCAAAAGTCTTGCAAACCTCTTTTATAGCTTCGTTAAACGCTTCCCGAGTCTGTGTAGCATCCGATGTCAAGTCCGCCATTACTGATTATAAGTATTAGTCATGAAAACGAGGTAAATCTATATTAGCCAATCAGTATTCCCGAAAATATTGCTTGCTTCCTTTATCCAATAAGGAAACATATTTTTACATGCAAAAGCGTGACATCACATAACAAGATTCGTGCCAGCTTTTCGTAGACGTTCCCTTCCTTCCCGTTTTTCCTCGGGGGGGGGGGGGGGCGGGGGTGTGTACGGCTTCACGTAGGCTAGAAGCACGCTTCCTTTCGGACCGAGCGATAACCGCCGCCATATTGGATTTTATTGTTGTGCGGTGTGTAACATGATATACCGCTGACAATTGTTAACGTGCTCGAAATGTCCGCGATCTCTGGTAATGAGTGAGAAGCACTTTTGCGTGTTCATATAACTTTTAATCGTATATTAGTGTTAATTGGCATACCAGGCCAACTAATGATTTTCAAGAAGGCAAGCTTTCCGGATAATCTTTGGTTTAGTTCAATACCTTTCTGTTTGCAGGTCAAACCAATTTCGTTAAAGATTCAACTCAGAGCCGAAAGCGCAAATTTCCTACAATTCCATCTGTTTCTGGTGCCCAGGGTACTAAGAGGATGATTGGGGAGGACCATGCAGGTAAATAGCAGCTCTGAACAGGACATATTTAAAAATAAATCATGTTATGTCCAGCTTTGCGGGAAGTTGTAAGATAACGAATATTCTAATACGCTCTAACCTCTTTATACGGACCCCTCTATATTACAGACAGTTAATTTGATCCCCCAAAATCCAGAATTCATACATTCTTAGACGGTTCGTGCTCTGATGGGTGGAAAACCCATCTTTAATCATAGTATAAAACATCGAAAAAGCGTGTCTATTGTTTTTCGCCACATTATCTCTCTATCATAAAGCAGAAATAAACAAGCCTAAGCCGTGTATCACGGACATTTGCGAAAACGAGGGAAATGTAGAAAACACGAGCCCCAAGCGAGTGTTTTCTACGTTTCTCGATTGTTCTCAAATGTCCGGAGTGTTTTCTCACAGTGTAATATACGGCTTAGGCTTCTTCATTTGGTTTATTAAATAATACGAACACTTCCATAATACGGACGCTTACTATCTTCATTAGGACCATAATAACAAAACATAAAATATCATCCTAGGGAAGTAGATTGTAAGAGTTGACTCATCAAGTGTTTTTTTTGTGAACTGTTGTAGGCACTGCTCCCAAATTAACGGTCGCTAAAGAGGAATCCAATTATGCTCAGCTGTGTCAGATTCTGGTAACCATGGGCTCAGGAGTCCTAAGAGAAACATTTGACAGAATCAGTCCACCACAAAATCTTCAGAAACATTTGAAAGACGATCAAAATCATAAGACACTGCGTTCACTTCGAAAGCAAGGAATCCTCACTTCAGAGCAATGGGATCAACTGTATCCTGACTGTGCTTCCTCGGTGTCATCCAAACACTTTGACCATACACTTCTTATGGTTCTGTTGAGGACAGTTTGTGAGTTGACTCCTCCAACAGCTGGCTGGGACGCACCTCCTCATGCAGCAGACACCAGTCCTGAGGCTGACATAGCCCGTTTAAGGTATTTCATGAATACTGTGCTTGACCATGCAGACAAGGCACGTGTTAGTGATGAAGTATTTGCTAACTACTGCGAGAACATCCGAGGAACACTGGTGAGATTAGGAGGAACTGGTTATGGTGACGCCATGGACAAAATCGTGAATCAGAAAATGGACCCTATCACTGAGGAACATTACAAGGAGCTCCTGATGCAGTGGAAAAAGAACGAGGACTGCATCAAGGACAAAATGAACGAGCTGGATAGTGCGACGGAGTCATCT
>Ga0126337_10002416_pt1 | contig 11900 bp, 2 predicted proteins | sample DipCmetagenome_FD_92527 | JGI IMG/M metagenome (GOLD analysis project Ga0126337, IMG submission 92527) | Coral microbial communities from La Bocana,Puerto Morelos, Mexico - Diploria C A metagenome | ecosystem: Host-associated > Invertebrates > Cnidaria > Coral | place: La Bocana,Puerto Morelos... | reverse complement strand
CTTCATTCACTAGTTTAAGGCTTCGATGGGGAGTGCGTGCCATGAAATGAACTAACATCGATGCTCTCAAGTAAGCAATCAAGCTTGTTTCGAGGCCCGTTTGACACGCAGCAAAGTTTTGCCTGGCTAACGTCACACAGTGCTCAGCCTTTCCTAGGCTTCCTTGTCTTCCCAAGATTTCTGCTTGATAGAGGTAGCCCCGACCGGCCATAAGTTGTGGATTTTTTGCTTCAGGTACGAACTTGAATGCCTCATCGATCAACTGTAGAGCGAGGTCTGATTGGCCTTGGTAATAATAAACTTTCAGCCCTTGTTCCAGTTTGATGGCTATTTTAGTATCCGCATCAGTAAACTCTAGCAATAGATCGCGTGCGCGCTTATCAAAATCTCTCCACTTGCCGTTGGAACGGCATGACCGAAGCTGAACGGCAACCCCCCAGGATCTTTCGTACACTGCAGTGCTCTCTTTAGAAAGGGAAGGTGGACTCAACGCAAACAATGGGGAAACAGTCCTTTCTTTCGTCTTTTTCTTTTTCTTAGCCTTGCTTGAATTTAATGATATCGGGGGCCCCGTTTCCAGCGTGACAGAAATTTGGCAGATTGTTTCACAAGCAGTGTGTTCCTTTAAACTTCTCTTTTTCTCTCTTCCTTTCGGTGAAATGACGTTCAAAGAAAAGGTGATCTTGTATTTGGTGACAGGCTCATGGAAGCGGAACAGATACCCGATAACTCCTATCATGGACCCGTTTGCGCCGCTTTCAGACTTGATTTTTATGCGTTTCCACTGATAATCGGGTAATTGAAGACTAGATCCACTTGCTCCATCGTAACTTACTGCCACAGTCACATCGTAATGGCCTGCGACATCAAGCAGTTCTCTTGTATGTTGATTCTTACAGACCAGTAGTTGTACTAAGTGATCTTTGTCACAATCAGGGAAGCCAAGTCTACTCCGACCAACGCTCAGAAGTCCACGTGGTTTCCAGTGTTCTCTCAACACAGGACCTTCAACTTGACCTACGCTTTGTTGAAACTTGCTGGGATTTTCAGTAAGGGTTGGATCATTCTCTGATTTAGAGTTCAAGAAATTATCTCTACCACTTTGAATGATACGAACGTTAACAACATTTAAAACAGTGAAGTTGTCAATAGCGCTTGTTACTGGCTCGTTCTCGCTTGAATCACTTCGCAGATCATCAGTCCCATTGCTGTTATCTGAAGCTCCAACTGCTTCGTGGAAACCTTCACTGCCAGTAGCCATTTCACTCGGTACCACTAGTCGCCCAACCAGTTGTCAAAAGCATTATTTAACATTGTAAAACCCGTGACGGCCACAGATCGGTCGTGTCTTGACAGTCAAGAGATCTCCGTGACCATCACGGGTGCGTGACTAATCACGCGTTTTACCGACGCACAAGTTTCTCACGCGAAAAATTACGCATCTTCTATTTTGGCTGAGTATTTGGAAAGTAACGTCTTCGTGAATTAAGGTTATATTACGTTAAACCGGAAATTTAACCACATGTTGTAGCATTGTAAATAGTGTGAGTGCTCTAGTAAAAATGCTTGTGCCAATTTGAAAAAAAACAAAACAAAAAAAAGAAATTTAACCACATTGTCAGGTGTTGAATTCGAGACTGTAATCAATTTTTTCGCAGTTCACGTTGTTCTTAGTAAATATAATCTGTCATCGGGGATTCCCCTGTCCTTGATCTCAAAAACAAAATTAATACGCCTTGCGTCTCCGTTTGACGTTCTTTTCGAGCACATGCCGCAATTTATATCCCACTTATTTGGGTGCGTATAGTTGAGAACGGACTCTGTACTAATCCTTTTTTACCATCGGGTTAATTGCTTAGTGAACATGGAATCACATCGAAACAAACATAATAAACGTGTGATTTAATTTTGTTGTCATCACATTACTAACTGTGCGTATGAAATTTTGGCTCGCCGCTTAATCCTAAGGACAATAGAAAACCCACTTCCCGGGACAACCTAAAGGTGGTCACGGCTTATGGAGGTGGCTGATTAATAGGGGTTTTATTTACTGCATTTTATTGACAATAATTTTACGACTTTGATATTGGCTGCCTAATAGGGGGTGGCCGCTTCGTCTGTCATTAAATTACAATCGCCTTCTTCTATCCTACAATATGACCCTAGCTGTGTGCAAACTATGGTCAGGGTTACCATGGTCAGCGGTTCAGAGAATCTCCTCTTCAAGAGATAACTTCTCTCTATCTATAGTTGTATTCTCAGGGTGAGGCTGGCCTGCAGGCTCAGGAGCCCCCGCTGTATCGTGGCAAATAACATTCAGCTATCTGTGCTTCGAGTGTACAAAATAATGTCACTAGATAAACAGGGTGACCTTGCCTTTACCTCTCTTTCAGCACCCCACCCACCTCTACAACTCGTCTTGTACATTTTCCTTTGTTAACTAACATCATTGTATACAATGGGAGTATGTTGGAATAGAATTTTTGTCCAAAGTAGTGTTGCCATAAATTCTACTGGTATGGTACCCTCAACCAATAATCCTACTATAAAGGTTTGGTTGCAGTTGCATTAGCCTCCCGCGCAGATGTTCACGCAGTCATTCCTACCCCGACGAACACGTGGCGAACCCCTAAGAATGTCTGCGTGGGAGGCTACAGTTGCATTGGCCATAGATCAGTTCACCTGCACCGTTTTAGAAACTCCGATCTTCGTTCGTTCTTGTTAATCTGCACCTCTCTAGTTTTTAGGGCTCTGGCCAGAGGCATTTTTGTGTTTACCTATTGTTTTGTAAATAGTTTGACCCTTGGAGGCGATCAGTAGTTCGTACATCATCGTACATCATCAACTGACTAACCACAACATGGACTGGGACACTGCCCAATGCTTAACCTACAGTGCAAACTATTTTCAACGCCTGACTCTACAAAGCTGGTACACTAACATAGGCCAAACGCCTCTTAAAAACGTAAACGAAAGACAAACGGACTTCTAACAGAACGACTTGATTTGACTAACAATATACGGACCTCCACCCGACTTCAATACACAGATCGAAACCGACCAATGACTGATGACAAACTTAACACAAGTCTTTCAGCCAATATTCTCATGGCTTAACTGACCAATCAGTTTCAACGGACCAGACTTATAACGTCATCGCCTGACGAACACCATTCACTTGACTCCGAAGATGACTTCCGCTCAGGTTGTCGAAACGTCAGTCACCAACACCAGTTCTTTTCCGAACTTCCCTCACCTGGACGATCACACAAAACGAATTACCTACTGTTTTGTTTGGCCAATTACAAACAACCTTATAAACGGTGCAGGCCACTCCCCATAGACCATATCCACAAATGGATACCAATTTAAAATTCTTTTGTGAGCGTTGAAATTACCCCAACTAACCCCGTTTGAGGGTAACAATCAACTCAAATAGGAGGCTAGCGCTTGGAGCCGACTGGCTCATCCAGGATAGCTGCCAGAGCTTATCCCCGGTTTCTGTAACATGAAGCGACTAGGAGTATTTCTTCTCCCCCCTGGACGGGATGCTAGTCCATCGCAGGTCATTCCCCGGCAATTTGTTAGGTTTTCCCCAACAATTTGCCGGTACCCATTTGCACTCCTGGGTGGAGAGAGGCACTGTGAGAGTTAGAGTCTCGTCCAGGGCTCGAACCCGGACCGTTCGCTCCGGGGACGAGTACACTAACCACGAGGCCCACGCGCCTCCCGGGCTAACTTTAGTACTTACAAAATAATTTTTAAGAATAGGGTATGTGTTTAAATGAATACATGAAATATCATATATTTGAACGCCATGAAAGATATGAATTTACGATTGATCATCGCAGTTACACGCAGAACTTAAGCAGCTGTTTCGTTCAGGCCTGAATTTTTCAGTCGTTAATTTCACAACTGCTTAAGTTGTGTATGTAACAGCTATGATCAATCAAGTCTTCATATCTTTCTCTGTAGTTATCTTTTCTCTGCATATATTCATTTACATTCTTCACCTTCAACGGGTACATTACGAAGTCACAATGTGACCAGCTCCCAGATGGCTCGATAGTTCACTCGGTAGAGCACTGCACCGGTATCGCTGAGGTCATGGACCCATTCAGGCCTGAATTTTTTTTTTTTTCAGGCTTTAATTTAACAACTGCTTAAGTTGTGTGTGTGTAACTGCGATGATCAACCATAAATTCAGGATCTATGTGTATAACAGCACGTGTTAAATAAAAAATATTCAACTAACCTTGTTGGTTAAGCCTACTTAATGTTTTATTCCATTTAACTAGGCAAAGTATCAAAATTACAGTACATATGAAAAATAAGATTTTTTTTCTCTCAAAAATACCATTTTCCAACACCACTTCATAATGTCATCAATGGAATAATATTGGTACCTCATCAATTTAAAACTTTTCTTTGAATGATAACCATTGTCTACTATGAACATTAATAGAAATGAATGATAAACTTGGGTATGTTTACTTACAATGTTATTGTGCTGTTGAAAATCACAAATTATTAATGGCGGTCAAGTTTTACAAAAAAGTAACGACCTATTGTTCCGCGTGTCTAGTACCAATAAAACATGTCATTTTAGTGAACATTCTACTCAAGAAATAAATATGAACTGCTCTCATCAAGTTACATTCTTTGCAGAACTTGAAATACTAGGCTTATTTGAAAATTGTCGGAAATTTGGGATTTTGTGATTCCATTTATTTTGAAAATGTACACAGAAAATTGAGCAATATACACAAGTTTGAGTAACTATGGTAACATAATTCACACCGATACTCGTAACAACATAAATAATTAAAATTACTGATCAGCACTTGAGTGACGTTAAATTTTCAAATTTTAAACATGTATCACAACAAACTGCGAATAGAAATTGATTTAGAAATAGTAATTTAGAAATTTTTCCGTAAGTATGCAAAACAAACTTTCGGTAGGACAAGTGATTTTGTTCCCAAACAAAAAACTTCACACTGGCCTTGCATTAGTCTTCAATGGATGAATCGCGAACACAAAACAAATAAGGATAAACTTTAAAAAATGTTGGACAATATTTTTCAAGCTTGCCCAATGTGTGGCCCTTATCAGTTTTTCTGTGTTGCTCTCAAGTTTTTGTACAGTTTTAAGGCATTAATGCCATAACTAGTTCATCAACGCTGGAATTGCTTACATTTGCATGACCTAGTCCCTTTTAATGTCAAAAAGGTACTTTCAAAAACTATTCCGCAAATTGACACGGAGCATAAACAATTTATTGAGGCCAAACAAGAAGGATGCAAAACCACATTTTGCAAGCCAGGAAAGCATGACATAACATTCTTATGATGTTACAGTGCGACTAATCGAACAGGGGCTCCTAGAAGAAAACTAACCAATAAAATTGTAAACAGCAAGTAACAGTCTGTTTGATAGGAAAACATAAACACTATTGACTCCTCTGCATAGACACTCTTAGAGACTCGGTCATTTGAAATCATATTATAAATCTTGTCGAAAAATTTGGCGTTAAAACCTCTTTTTGCCACAACTAAACAGAAATCATTGAAAGTGTACAATTTAAGATTGAAACTAACCAATCAACCAAGATTACAAAGTTTCTGGAGAGGTTCACAATACTTTGTTGGGTTTTCAATTTTGTTAAGATCTACTGTTAGTATTCTTCAATGTTATTGGTTCACTTGATCACTATGCCTTGTTCTCGGGCAACTGATAGGTTAAATCCTTTCCAAGAGGCCTGGTTTGAGTAGTTGCACTGTAATCCATGTACTTAATGATTATTCTAATAACCTATACTGTTTTCGTAGATTTGACACAGGATCCTTGTACAACAGCGGGTCCATTCTGATCTGCGATTTTACCAAAGGCATATATCCAAAAATGTCTACCAAAGACTCCATGCATCTCTGTCGCATTTCGAAAAGCTGTACTAGTCTTGAATACCTTGTATTCCTATTGAACAGGTCTTGAAATGATCTTTGAGGCAAGATCTTGATTGGTGGTTTTCCTGTGATGTCTGCAACAAGGAAATTCATGGCCAAATCTTCGCAGGTACCATAATGTTCAACCATGCGATGCACCCTTGGTGGAAGATTGTGAGTGTACTGGAAATTGTAAAATCTGGAAAATAAATATTCACTGTCAAAGGATGTTTTACAGTACCTTGCATCATGTACAGTTAGTTATTCTTTTAAATGTCATATGCAAGTACTCAATATCTTTACCACAGAAATGATCTGCATTAATTAGATATCCACACAAACATTTTTTATATAGAAGCTAGTTTATACATCAATAGCTCATTACCAAAGGTGTCTGCTTACTCGATTGCCCATAAAGAAGATGTTGAAAATCACAAAACTGATGAGCTGCATGAATTTTAGAATGATTCAAGCCATGATTGAGAGTATTAGACAATCAACAGAAAAGAGGGGAATTCAAACAACCCATTTTGGTATTATTTATACAGTATTGTAAATAAATACACATAAATAAGAAAAATAGAGGGAAGAAAGAAGTTATTACAACACAGGGTTATTTGTATTTGGTCACCAAAGGATAACAAAGGATAAGAAAGAAAGATAAAAAAGTAACTGATACTGGCTTGGAAAATAAAGAACGAAAAAAGGAATTATTACTTCTGGTGATCAGAAAAGAAACAGTACTTTCTCATTGTCTCATACAAGGATCAACAATAACTTCATGAATGTTTTAATGGTGTCAAATTTCCTCCTCTTACCATTGCAGTTTGGACTATTTCTTAACAATTCCAGTGGGTTTTAACTTTAACTTAAACCTACAGTTAAAACCTCAAGTCAGTGGCATCAAAATTGCCACTGTTTACAGTGTAAAAGGTATGACAATCTTTCTCAGTCCTTTTCCCAAAGGATGAGCATTTAATTTCAGCAATAGGTAAGGGACTCGCATGTGAAAAGTTAGGGATGCTCATGAAAAAATTTGAAATCCTGAAGGAAACCAGTATGGGCATGACTCAAGCTTTATTTGACCCCTAAAAGAAAAAACTTTGAAAGACACAGACAAGTATGGACCAAAATGATGTTAGCAATTTAGGTTTTAAATAAAATTCTTCTCCACCCTGTAACACAACCAAAAAATGCATGCCAGTTCATGAGTTCATCCCCAAATACTTTAAGGCTTAATCTGGACTATACTAATAAGTGTGAGCAAAATCCATGATTTACACTCCTAAGTGAGACAACAAGCATCTCCAAGCTTTTCACATCCATGGGGAGTTACCCTCCAGAGAATTTCAGTTCCTCATGATTTGAGTAATACATCAGACTATTAAAGAAATTTTAAATGAAGACTACCTGTGATAGAAAGCTCCACTTGTTAGGATCATGGAGAAATCATTACTCCATGTTGATGAATAAAACCACTGTGATTTACCACTATGCCAGTAATGGTCCCTGGCCGGAAAACCTACAATGCGGTCGGGAAACTGCCTCCATGTTGAAAAGGCGAAATCAATCTAAAACATAGGATAAAAATTACTAAAGATGTTAGGTTAATGAGCTATTTTTTAAAAAAGATAAATGACTCATTAAATATTATATAAAATTATTTAGAGTGCAAGTGTTAAAAGGCCATATCAAAGGATTTTCTGATTCAAATGTGTTGTCCTCCTTATATTGAGTGCTCATTAATGTTAGTTCTTGATTGCTTTACCAAAGTTTACGTCAACTGATGCATGATTGGTCCCAAAGCAGAGTAAAACCAGATCAACACTGACTTGCACATCAAGTAACATGATAATTACTGAGCCTTGTTATATAGCTTAATTCTCTTGTAGCTGATATAAAGCATGCTCTAACTGGCTAACTGTTGGACATTACTCTCGTGTAACACCCACAGACTGATTACAGGCTTGCAAAAACAAAGAAGAAAACCATACAATAAATTATTTTATAAACTATTGATCTCAAACATTCGATCTTAGTGGGAAAATCTCACATCTAAATCTTGCTGTATTGACCTCACTATTGGTCGATACTGCAAGATCTCAGTCTGAGATTTCTCCATAAAGACCTCACTCTGGGTTAATAAATAGTTAGCATAGCATACCTCATCAGAATTAAGTTTGATATCCTCATCCAAGGATAAAATCGCAGAAGTTTCTATCACTGTTCTTGGCACAAATCGACTGTTTGCTGTCTGTAAAACAGAAAAATCGGAAGCAATGTTTATGAAAAAACTTTCTGAGGGTTCCTCCTTAATTAAAGCCCGTGTTATAAATTATTACCTGAGGATATATCTTGATACAGTGTATAGTCAATGTTAGAGTAGCAAGAAGTTAGTTTCAATTTATCTTTATTCATACCTTGGTTTCTGGTCTAACAATCACTAATGGAACATCGATTAATGGCCATCGCTTCTTGTGCGGAATAGGAGTATCAGATGTCCAGAGAACAACAATCTGTAAAATAAAATATTAAAATAAAATTATCTTTTATCATAAATTTATATTTGCCCTTCTTCACTAGTCACTGTGCAGATGAATAGCTCCTACATGTAAATAGAGACTTGCTGTCACGTGTTAACTACACTTTGCAATCTTCCTGAAGCATACATCGCTACTGTCAGACTGACACTACATTCATTTTTGTGAAACAGCCGCATTTTTTTGTATGGTAAAAGTGGCTTGAATAATTTTATTGTACATGTATCATTATTGAAACTAATGTCTGCCATACAGCAAAATAGGAACTGCGTAACAGCATCCAACACAAATTAGTCAGAGTAGTTTGTATTAACAATGATGCAATGCAATCTATGTATTTTCACCTTACTAATAAACTTTGATTGTGCAGCATTCTTGATCAACCTGCTGAGAGCTGATGATTCCTTGACAGTGGATGTCGTGGTGTGAATGACTGCTGTGAATTTATTGTCAGTGACTTCTAATTTTCTGCTATAGAAAGGAAAGTCCTTGGGGTCCATGGAAAACTGAGGCCTTGCTGCAAGTACCCCAGGGAATGTATTCCACATTGGTTTACTGGCAGCTTTATTTGGAAATAACCGCGAACGAATAACCTGAAAAAGCCAAATACACATTTAAATATAGATAACAGTAATGGAATTTAATGTACAATAAATTTTCCGCTTATCATGTCATAAATAGCAATAATGTTACATTTGTTATTGATCATTAGCCCATTAAATTTTGCTTATTATCAGTAAATGTTTAGGTATTAAAAGCTATTGCAGTTTCCAGGTGATATCATCATTTGAAAATCATCATCGTCCAAAATTGAATATAACTAAATGAAATAAATCCTTCGGAAAATTTATCTTCATCAAATGTAGGACTTTCTAAGAACTTAATAAGTGTTTTATAACATTTATGTAAGCTCGACAGAATTCTTCATTTGGTAACAGAACGCATTTGAATTTCCAAGTTTATGATCCATGACATCGAATGGCAGCCAAACAAGGCTCTTACACAGATCAAAAGATTAGTTATTGTGTAAGTTTTTGCTAACTGAACATTTCTTGCTCTAGAAGTAGTATTAATTTCCATGTGTCGGAGCTCAAGAGTAATAACATTTCATTTAAATAGCAAAATGCAATGACAGAATGTTTCTGTTACTTTACAGCTGCCATGTTTGCACCAGCATGGTGTCTCCATACAAAGCTCTATACATTTGGGTGAAACAAATCTCCAAATAACACGTCATTAAAAACCCACACAGACCTCAACCTTGATGACGTTTTTTAATAAATTACTTGTAATCATCTATCATACTCCAGATTCTGGAGTTAATTTGTTGAATGGCTAAGATCTTAGTAGTAGTGATGGCATGACAGTGTAACTCAGAAATTAATAAATTAAAGAGTTCTGTCGTTTACATGTAATAAACTTAGGACCCAAACCAATACTGGTGCTGGGTTCAATAAATGCCAACTGAGGCTGATGTGATGTTTTCTCTAAATATTTTAACATAATTTTATGTATGCCATGTTTACAGGTAAAGGTCTACATGTATATTAAAGCACTGGCATCTACTCAAAAAAATACAGTTCACAATACTACAATCTCTTTTTCCTTAAAGATGCCATAGCAATATTATGAAAATATAGAATCTTTAATTTGGTCATTTGTTTTATTTTGTATTAAGCAAAACAAAATGACTTCTAGTGAAAACAAATAGTTTAACATTAAAAAACTAGTATCGGTGTCACTCATCTTTTCACAAATTTCATGCTTCTAAAGATGGCCTGGCTCACATATTGTGCTTTTTTAAAAACATTATTCAAACTTAAAAACAAAGTATAACAAATCTTTAGGTGAAAACTAATCAGTCATAATTTATAGCCATTTTCTGTGATATTGTTAATGATGTTGATTGCAAAATTCACTTTAAATATTGTGAACTTTTAAGGCAAGGTGCTGGTATTTTGTGTGATAATTAATATTTTAGTTATTGAGAATAATATTACAAAGCTGAAATTTGGCCAATTTTTTTTCAATTCCACTGTGATTGTTGTTGACAATTTGATATTGTTCACATTCTTAAATTTGAAGAAAACAAATTCTTAAATATATTCAAGCACAGTGTCAAATTACAAGGTTGAAATTTAATGGTAGGCTCTGTTAGACACTGAATGTTATAAAAAGAATTAAGTTTCAGACAAGGAAGTAATTTAAGCAAGGCCTTGTTGTCAGAAAATCCCTAACAAAAATCTTATTGATTGAAAGTCTTTCCAAACTATACAAAATATGATAATTGTAGTAAAACCATTCCAATATGAAAGATTGACATTAAAGGATGTTGAAATAATGGAAAAGAACATTCACAAATCATCCACTTCAGTATCAGGAGACTGCCCACTCCTAATTACTGAAAATGGATCTTTTTTACTTCCTTTGTAACATCATTAAATGGTAAGTAAATATTACCATGGGACTGATGGGCTGTAATAAAGAGTATTGTAAAACAGAGAAGGAAAATGCTTGATTTGTTTGCAGACTTAAATAAAAGTGTGCTGAGGCTTTTTTGACATTATTTTAATCACTAAAGGCCACTCTGGTGACAGGAATGTGCAAGCCATTCTAAACTATATAGAACTGTCAGTTACAAATATAATAATATTTCAATTCTCAGAGTTCAACCAAGAAATCCACTAATTCTCTATTTATAGGTTGTGGAAATTCCACTTAATATGGCCACTTCCAGTGGCATCCAATAGGTCACTTTCAATATACTAATATAAAACCTCAGGACCGGGTTGTTCGAAAGGTGGATAATGCTGCCCACGAGATAAATCACTATCCAGCAGATAGTGTGGTTGGGATTTATCGGTTAGATAGCGTAACCTAACCTTTGAAAAACTGGGGCCAGCTTGATAGTGAGGTCTAGAAGATCCAAACAAAAGAAATGAAAAAACATGGAATTCAATTTCCATTATGGTTTGTGTCCTAAACCTCACTGCCAAGCCAAATTTTAATAAATTGAAAACATCCTATAAAGAGAAGAAGTTAAAAGAAGTTAAAACTGGCCCTCACCTCTATTGTAGTAAGCATGATCTTCTCTACAGATGATAAATATGCCTCATAAAGAAACAGACTTTGTTGCTTCATAGACAGGATTTGTTCCTGACTGAAGGATCTCACGACGGATGGAAGTTCTGTCAACAGACGTTCGTCCCCTTGGATTAGAGCCTTGCTCCAATCTATAACCTCAGAAAAAGGCAGCTCCCAGCCATTGCTTAGCAACACTGGAATACAGCCAGCCTGCAAGGACTCCAAAAAACGGTACGAGCCAAGACGTCTTCCCCGAGGAGTCAAACAAAATGTTGCATTTTTTAAAAGCTCATCATAGTCATATCTGCAAAGTAAAAAACAGTTTTATTTT
>Ga0126337_10002415_pt1 | contig 11902 bp, 7 predicted proteins | sample DipCmetagenome_FD_92527 | JGI IMG/M metagenome (GOLD analysis project Ga0126337, IMG submission 92527) | Coral microbial communities from La Bocana,Puerto Morelos, Mexico - Diploria C A metagenome | ecosystem: Host-associated > Invertebrates > Cnidaria > Coral | place: La Bocana,Puerto Morelos... | reverse complement strand
GCACAAAATAAAGCGTAGAATATTCATAAATTTTCAGCACATTAACGTCTTAACAGCTTTACACGAATAAACATCATAAGTTGCGTCATTCGAAAGCTGGCCAAGAGAAGTTTGGGTCTGCTTACCGACATAAAAAAAATAAATAAATAAATAAACCAAGGGTAGATTAAGGACCACGCTTGGTCCATGCCCGCGCGGTTAAAAAAAATAATAAACCTAGGGTAGATTAAGAACCATGCTCGGCCCATGGCCGCGCAGTTAATAATTATCTACTAGGCTTAATTTAGTTTATTTTTTAAATTGCAATTAAACTTCAAGCATGACTTTACATCTAGTATTACATAAATGAAGTCCAAGTGAGTTTTGATTTTGCTATGCACTGATTAGCTACAATCTGTTCTGGATAACCAACAAGTTCTAGCCAATTATGAACCAAATTCACCAATAAATTACTTTTTCAGTCAGTCCCACAACTCTCTCACTTTACTGTGCTTACCTCACACATGAAGCAGTATTAAAAGTCTTAAAGCATCCAGTGTAAGCCAAGGAGAGTTTCAGGGAATCATTTCTACTAGACATGATCAGCTACTGTCAGTGGTTCTTTCACCTAGGCTACCTAGGAGGAAAGAGTAATATGTTGCTCCAAGGAAACATATGCCATCAGTAATGGTTTGCATGCACAGGTACATATTATTAAACAATTTCCCCACCACCACATTCTGCCCAACTCTCATTGAACTAATCAGCCAAGATGTTGGTCTTACATAGACCAAATAAACAGTGAGAGAAAAGGCTCAATTTTAATTTAATTTAAATATTAATAGTGAAAGTGATCCATAGAATGCAACTTCTGATCCTGATGCAACATGCTAAAATTAGCAATATTGTTTACTTCTTCTCTAAGATGATGTTAAGGGCCCATTGTACTGTAAATGCCAATTTTAACACAGATATTTCCCAGTTTTAGAACCTGGACAAAGAAAGGCCTGCAAATTAAGGCTAAAAGCTACAATTGTATTTAGAAGAGTCATTGATGCATGTAATAAAAATATTGAAAATTGATAGCAACTCTAAAAAACCTGTTACAGAATACTAAGGGTGTAAAATCCAAAAAGTTTTCACCGAAATGCACATTTTCTTCAACGTAGTGCAAATGTCTTGCTGGGGCCATTGTGCTTTTTAGGAAGTTTATATACCACTGACATGTAAAGCTCTTTAAGGCTATTGCAATCATGAATGTTGTTTAATGATAGCCAGATGACTCTCTGGGGAAATAATTTTAGCGTCCTGTCATCTATTCAAAAAAACTTCCTTGTCTTCCTTGAAAACTTTGTGTACAAAGGGTCAACTCACACCCGCTGATTTGCATAATTTGTTTGCAATACACACTTGATTTGGGGTCTTTCTGTCTCGTGTACACATAAAACAGAACATATAATGGCCATCTATTAAGAGCACGGTAAATGTATCTTGAGGGAAGGACACTGGACGTTGTCTAGGGGCCATAACGGGTTAAACAGCATTCAAACAAATTCATGTTCTCGCACGTTCTCAAGCGCGAAAACTCCAGGCGTGAACTAAAGGTGTATTTCAAAATTAATTTAATTAAGTCTACCTAACTTATACGCTCTTACCTAGGGAATTCCGTCTTTGAAAGGCATCATATGAAACGGAAAAGTGAAAAGTTGAACAATAACCAAAGACTGCCTCACATACGAATGTTGCCGCGCCAGTCTAAAGCACACACTTTAGTATGACAACGAAACCCAGCTAGAGTAGGGAGGGGATAAAAAGTCGTTTACCTCACACCTGAAATTCTTTTGACTGCCAATCTTCCATCTATTGAACTAACAAGAACCACGAAGTATGAAATATTAGCTCAGAATTGTTTCCTATTTAATGTTTAAATTTTTCTTTAATTTTGCTTAAAATTTGAATTGCCCCAGGGGAGAGAGGAGCCTCGTGGATAATCAGCCTGAGCAAATAGTGCCAGGTTACCAAGTATCCTACCTCAAAAATATAAACACACTTGGAGGGAAGTCTTTCTTCTAAAAGAATGACACGACGAAACGAAGTATTTCACCTAGATTTCAATCAAGATCAAGGTAGAGTTAACCTAGTATATATTCCTAAGTTCCTTTAATGAGTGATCGTGTTATGAAAAATGGTAAACGGTGAATTTTGTCTGGATTGTAGAAGAGCATGTACGCGTTGTTGCCGTACGTCTACATTTAAAGATTGGTCTCATAGTCTTTGTATCATTTGCTTGCTCTCGCAGTTCTTTTCCCAAACAGAATAAGTCGACGTGAAATGAGCTAAACGCGTTTGTGGTAGGTGCAATTGAATTTGTACAAGAACTGAAAATGTGATTGTTTTTATCCTGACTAATAGGTTGTTTTAGTTGCACCATGGAGGGTGGGTTTAGAATATATAATGTGGAACCCTTATCAGAAAAGGCTCGTGTAGGTAAGTTTTAAATTATACATGACAAGCAACTGTTTTCAATTTTCAATTGTATATGAATGATCACTTTTTCATAGTTGTGCCACTTCATTTGCAGATTTGAGTGAGCCTTGTCAGATATCTCAGACTCACATGTTGCACAGATGTAACTTGATAGCCATTGTGGGAACAGGGCCTGGGGCAAAGTTTTTTAATGACAAAGGTAGTGATGTAAGATATGAAACGCAAGACACAGTGTTTTGTCATAATATCCAAACACCAAGATTTAGAAAAGAGTGCAGAGCCAAGTATTCTTGACAAAATTAGAGGTGTTTGGGTAGCCAATGAAACACTGTCTTGAGTGCTTGATAATTTTTTCAATCAAAACAAAAACTAAATGGAGTAAACAGAGAAGTAAAATCGTCAGAAACTGTGCCAATTAAGACAGGATATCCAAACCTCCTTCACGGTTGTGATTTTCTTTGTTTCAACTTAATGAATTGTTAATGAGTCTGACAAATCTTTGTATTAAACTATTCGCATTCACTATTCTCAGAAAGGTGGACAAAAAAATTGTTATTGAGACAAGCAAAAGTCATAGCCTAAGATTTTCACTGGACTTGTAGTTTTTTTTATGCTTTAAACAGACACGTCAGAGTCCAACACCAGTAAGGCAAAAAAGAAAAAAAAGAATGTCTAAAATTCAGAAATGTCGGCATCACTTGCAACCTGATAAAACTTCTTTAAATTATTACTTTTGATGGAAAAAGCCTTTCATGAAGTAGTATGTTCTTCATAGATTAACTTTGGTGAACTTGTTTTCCTATTTCCAGTTTATATCTGGGATGATGTTCTAAAAAAGCTTGTGATTGAACTATCATTTGGTTGTCCTGTTGAAAGAGTCAGACTAAGAAGAGACAAGTATGTTTTTTTTTTTCATTGTATATTTTTTGATATTAATATTATGAAGATACATATCAACTACCCAAACACAATAAGAGTTTCAGATTCTGAACTTTTTTAAACAATATATAAAACACTCAAGTGTTATAACATAAACAATTTTTTCAATATAACCACACAAACATAAAGAACACAAAAGTACTTACAAATATAATTACATTAAATACATTAATTAAATCAATTACATTGTTTCACTCACACTGATATACAATGTAATGGTAATGAATTTATAACGCATTTTCTCTCTCTATATATGTATATTCAAATGCGCTTTACAAGCATGTAATCTATGGAAAAACACCAGACCACAACACCAGGAACTACGTGCCCTACTCTTTACAATGAGTGTGTGGGTTCTTTAACGTCCCCTGCTAGCCATTACAGTGAAGATGCAGGAGACAGGGCCTACAGTTTATCGTCCTTATCCGAGAAGACTAGTATATCTAACCATTTGCAGATGTCATTGCAAAGGCAGCATATTCTCCTCAGTTATTTTAAGACCCTGAGTGTTGGTCCGGTCTGGAGCTCGAACCCAAGACCTCCCGCACGGTAGTCCAACGCTCTACCAACTGAGCTAACTGGTCGGCGGTGAATGTGATATATCAAAACACACATATTTAGAGACAGAAAAAAAACTTATTCACAGGATATTAACAATAACAAATGTCAAAAAAGGCTAGGTTGTAAGTGGAATAGGTAAGGGTGAGAGTTTGAATTCCAAAATAAAGTGTTGAGCAAAAACTTGATTTTCATAGCCTTAAGATCAGGGCAAGGAGAGTAAGATATAGGCTGCAAGCAGGTTAACATTCTCTGATAGATGGAGAAATGTTTTTAAATTTACAGCAATAAATAGAATACCTTGCAAGGAGCAAACAGTGTCTTACTAAAATATCATCTTAAGTTCTCTTCTCTAAAACCTAAACATTTATAGATATCCCAAAACATGTGAGGCTGGTGTCAAATGGATGGAAACAAAAAAAGCAATGAACCCTTCCTCAAACAGTTTATGCTACCAAGCATTCCCAGAATAGATAGATTAATATGTCCTGTTTTGCTAGTAACAATGTACATGTACAAAAACATTGAAGTGTTTTGTTGTTTCTTTTGTGATTTGTATTTATAGGCTTTTCGTGGTGCTGAAAACAAGAATCCAAGTATTTTCATTTCCTAATGATCCAAAACTGTTGTTTTACTTTGATACAAAAGAAAATCCAAAAGGTAAGTTTTCTAAAGAAAGTAGCAAATTGTGTACTTTTTATCATTTATTATCAGGACGAAATAGAAAATAACAAAGAGCATATTGAGCAAAACTTAATTTTATTTAAACAGTATCCATTAATATTAGTTTCCTTGCTCTTGAAATCAGTTGAATACATCGAAGGATAAAACTGCATTGTGTCCACAGATAATGTTCTAGTCATAGTTTATGACGGTCTTGTTTGATATGCAGGCCTATGTGAAGTATGCCCAAGTATCGACAGACCCTTGATGGTTTTTCCCTCACACAAATGTGGCAGCATACAGCTTGTTGTAAGTTATCTTATATTTTCCTCATAAAGAAAGTAAAGGCAGTACTCTTGAGGGGTATTTGGCTGCCATGGCTTTTAATTGGAAGTTATGAATATTTTATTCAAGACTGTGTTTTGTCCAGATATTAAATTTTCCATTTTTAAGACTCTGACGTTTTACCTTATTGTTGCATTTTCTCTTGGAATTTTTCTCCTCTTAAAGCAGGGTTGCCACTGTCAGGGAAAAGTCAAGGGAAAATAGATTTTATTCAAGGTCATGGAATTCTCAGGGAGCTTTATATCAAGTTTACTTAGGGAATTTCTAAGTCCCTGGTCAAAGTCAGAGAAGGTTGCCGCCAATTTTTTTACTGTCATTAATTACATGTTTTCGTATAGACATGGCAATTTTTTTTAATTATTATTATTGAGTCATCCTTATTTTTGTTTGTTCATGGCCATAATAATCATCCTGCATGGTCTGTAAAAATTGCTTTACAGTCAGTAAAAAGTCAGGGACTTTTTTTGTTCAGTTACTGTGAGTGGCAACCCTGTTAAACATATATGTTCAATTCAATTATGCTTGATTTCATAGGAAGATTAAATAATCAGAAATAATAATTTCACTCAACTTAATTATACATGAATAAAGGGTGAAAGTTTCTAAAGAAACTGTGGTGCTGCGTCGGTGGGGGTAACAAGGTAATTTGGTTATATCAACTAAGTTGAAAATTAAATTGGCCACCGTAACGAGTTATAAAGCTGACATTTCAAGCGTTAGCCCTTCATCAGAGCAAATGACAATGGGCTAACGCTCGAAACGTCACCTTTATAACTCATTACGGTGGCCAATTTACATTTTCAACTTAGTTGATATAACCAAATTAATTATACATGGCTTGCATATACATGTATACAATCGTTTTTAATGATGAGAAGAAGACTCCGAAAAGTTATAGTTGGAAATCAACCAAGTAACCTTGCTCATGTACTTAGTCAATGTCAAATTTCAGCTTTTTGCAAAACCAAACCCAACTTAGTAATTGTTTTCTCAGTGTTAGCGGCTTTAAATTATTTTCTGCTAACTCATCAGGATTTGACAAGCAGACAGCCTGACACCTCAACTGCACCATTTACAATTAACGCCCATCAAGGTGAACTAGCCTGTCTGGCCATCAATCAACAGGGCACCCAGGTTGCTACAGCTTCTGTAAAGGTCTGTATTTGAACTGTTTTGTTTGAGAATGACTTTGAATCTGAAAGTGTGTTTATATTAAGTCCCAAAGATTATCCCAACATTTTACAGCTTCAAAACATAGTCTATTCATGCAAGATATAGTGAAGTGCTAAGATCTGTGTTTCATGGTATCTATTAGTGACATGTTGTATTGGACTTGGCACAGGGTACACTTATTCGTGTTTTTGACACCCAAACCAAGAACTTGCTGGTGGAACTGAGACGGGGAGCAGATCCTGCTACCTTATATTGGTATGCGATTCACTTCTATGAGGTCATTTATTTCATAATAGTTTCTTAGTAGTTTTCTGGTCACAGATGCCTGCATCAAAACCTGTAAAACTGGGCAACACAACACACTAGAAAGTAAATGTACAATGTAAATCAATCCTATTGGTAATTTGTTGACAATTTTGTTAATTTGAATAAGAAAATTTTATTCATGTACAGTCCTGAAACTGAAAAAGTGGCTTTTTTGGCTAGTCTGTCCAATTGAGTCTAAAGTGATTGTCGGTGAGGACTCAATCAATGTTTCAATGTGAAATTTAAATCTAAAAGGGACTATTCCTCCAAGGAAAAATTGGCATTTTGTATCTGTTTGGTCAGGTTTTTTATCAGTCTGTGGCAGCCATAGTGTGATTTCTGCTTTAGTCTATATATCGTTGTGACTACATCTGGCCATGGATCCAATTTTTTTTTACCATTTGGATCCTGAAGTGCACTGCCGTCAACAGAACTTATTACAGTACTCATCTGTTCTCTTTGCAGCATTAACTTTAGCCATGATTCTGCATTTTTGTGTGTATCCAGTGACAAGGGTACAGTTCATATATTTGCTTTGAAGAACACTTCATTAAATAAGAGATCAAGGTAAGTTTAAATTATTTCCCTTTCTGTATTGGTCAATCTAAGTCTGAATTTGATTTTCTGCTTTTTTGCTTAAATCAGTACCTGGATTTTGTACACTGTAACTACAAATTAAGAAGATGAATGTTGAATGTTCCTCTACTCGTAACTTCCCCACTCATTCAGGATCATTTAAAGGAATCTAACGAATACAACTCAACTTTTGCAGTCTATTTTGACATCAAAACAAATAAGAAACCAATATCAGCAAATGTTTCAAATAGCGTATAAATTCTTAAACAATAAAAACTTTTATATTTTGTAAACCTACCACCAGTGACGTATTACTACTACCTAGTTGCTAAGCAACTGTGGCAGTTGCAAATAAAGAGCAGGAAACTTCAGTGAACTCCAAGGGTGCACCACAAAATAAGAACCAAGATCCGCTAACTAAGCTGTGAATGCTTCTCAGCATTAATGTGGCCTTATTTGGTTACTTATCTAAAATCTCCAGTAACTAGTCTAGTCATACGCGGAGAACATCTATGCACAATGCCCAACTATAATTGTACTGTGAAAGATGAATGTCCGCGACAGGAATCGAACTCACGACCTCCCGAACACCGGCCGTGCGCTCTATCCACTGACCTCTCAGTCCTCTGAGCTATAAGAACGTATGGAGAGCATAACTGTACTGTTCTCACAATTATTTCTGTTGACTCTTTTGTTGTTCGTCAGTCTCGCAAAGATTGGATTCTTAGGACAGTACGTTGAATCTCAGTGGGGTTTAGCTAACTTCACTGTCGCAGCTGAGCAGCCCTGTATCTGCGCATTTGGATCCGGCAGTTCTGTTGTTGGTGAGTATATCCTCAGAAGCTACACACTAAAAACGACACGCGTTTAAAACAATGACTTTGAGTTTCTTTTCCACCTGTCTAAAATGGTAGAAGCGAGCAAGAAGGCTAACAATTTTAAAATGCCAGGCCAAGAAAAAAACCATGTTGATGATGGATACTGCAGACATTTCAGTTTGATTTAAATGAAACAATGGTATGAAAAAGCGGGAAAAATTTGTCGCGTGTTGTTCAGTTGAATGAAGCACTTGAGGAATGCGATTAAGGACGCGATAGAAACAGAGTTTTCTTCCGATTGTTTTTCTTATAATCACTCCATAAAAAAAAACGAAAAACGACAAAAGGTTTACGGGAAGATCCAAAATAGTGGCGTTTCCATTGCCTTAGCCAAAAAAAATTATGACTGAGATTATGTGCATGGCCAAATTTTCTTCCTAGTTATTTATGGTGTTTTATGACCATAGACAACAAAATCGAAAAAAAATAAGCGAAGCAAGTGCCTTGGTTTGCCTGTTGCTAGCTACAGTCCAGGTTGCTGGAAAGAATACCCAAGACATCTCCTTAACCTGATTGGTTAATTTTTCAATCAATCAAACTGCAGAGTTTGGTTTAGAACCAAATCAAAGCAAATAATTAGTGTTGAAAGTGTTTCTGTTCAAATTCTGTTTTTTGTGTCATAATTTCCTGTTTGTTTTTAGCCGTGTGTTTGGATGGCACATTCCACAAATACGTGTTCACTCCTGATGGAAACTGCAACCGAGAGGCTTATGACGTGTTCCTTGAATTAGGAGATGACAACGAATTCTGAAAATAAAAACACAAGACGGCGCTGAGGAACCGTCCTTTCGAAATCAATGACATTCACGGTCACAATTGAAAATGGAACGTGGTACACGTGATGCAGACTGGAACTCTCACGTGACCATCTTGGTGCACGGTTATGTTGGTTCCCAGATCTCTGAAGAGATAAGGACGCAGTGCCATTTTATGATGCGTGGAACCTAATGCCCTGGCAAAATGGAAGGACTCAATTGAAATTTTAATGATGTAAATAGGAGATGATAAATCTTCGCATTGTATAGAGAACTCTAAAAGAATTTGTGTACAAAGCTGATTTTAAAATGTAAAGTTAAGAGCTTCTTATTTATAAATCTCCCTTGAAAAGCAATAAACTGTTTTGAGAGCACGATGGATTTCTAGAAGTGACGTTATAGGTACTAGAGTAACTGTGACCACACATGTAGTCTCCTTGTTTTGCTTTGTCGTCACGCAGGGGAAGCGATGGAGTGGTGGCGTGACGAGGTCTTTGTATAGCCTAGCGTTATGAAAAGGTTCGCAAAGTTTTCTGATTGGCCGATTCGTGTGAGAAACTCCAGTTTTTAAGGAGGATTTGTAAATTTTCGCCCAGTATATTGAATCATGCTAATTAACAATGAGTCCACGAGCGCGCGTTGGATGGTAGATGGTAGATAGCTAGCGCCGAGTTGGTTACAATCCAGTGCCGTAGCAAGGGGAGGGGCCGGGGGCCAGTGCTCCCCCATTTTTTTTTCCCAAAAAGTAAAAACAAAGCTCCCGAGAGGTTTGAAACAATAACATTTGTACTTTTTTTCATTTTTTAACGTACGTAGGGTGATGCACAACAATATTAAACAGCCAAAAACTAAAACAAACCAGAAATCGAACTAACTATGAACCTGCTATGATGACTCTGAAAGGTGAAACATTTGCTGGTTTCAAGATACAGAGAAAGTCGGTTTTTTATTTTGTAATTGACGTTGCAAGTGTTGTGCTCTCTTCGATGTCCATTGGTTTGCTGAGGCAGTGTAGGAAGTAAATAATTCGCCATGCTTAAATCACAAATAGCTTCTGGAGAGCGCTGGAAAAAGCATTTCCAAGCCTTTTGATTTCAAACTTTTATGGGGGGCATGCCCCCAGACCCCCCTAGCGGCCCACGGGCCCCCCCCCCCCCAATTATTTTACGCACTGTATTAGTCTTCACACTGAGAATATTATGAAGAGAGATCGTTATATTGTAGTCCAGGGGCAACTATTCTGGATGGGGGCTTGATTGAGGAAACTCAAAAACCGTCGTTTGCATCTTTACGCTGAAATTTGCAATGGCAGAACAGTGGGTTCCATCGATATCTCCCTGAAAAGTAACAAACCTCCCAGATCTGCAATAAAGCCTTTAGAACAGATTTTACTAGTCTTGAGTAAAATAAATAACAATAAATAAAACATCCTTTATTTACCTTCAGCAGTGTTTATAGCACGAAGGCTAGTGGAGCCGAGCAAACAACTGAAACAACATAACATTGTTTGAATACCAATTGGCCGGAGAAAAAACCAGGTGCTTTTTGGGTGGACGCGTTTATCTTGTGTTACGCAGGAATCCCAACATGTAGACAGGACACCAACACAACAGTTCGTTCGAGCACAATGAAAGGGTTGCATGTCTGTCACCGTAGTCATTCGTAGCGCTTATGTTTCTGCTGGTAAACTTAAAATTATTTACTTGATATGCGAAATTCAATAAAACGGAACCAATTATAAACTGTAATAAGCAGTTGTTTTCATTACAACTCGCGTTTTAAAGGAGAAAATCGATCAAAAGAACTCTAGTAAATCTCGAGTTACTCGAGATAGCTCGGTCTCACGGAGATCACCCCGAGAGCTTCCGAAAGTCACGGACTACCTTGACTGCACACCCGATGGCAAAGTAGTGAAAAAACCGCACAAACAAAAAAACATTTTGGCAACATTTTCCAAAATTCATTAAACATGAAGTTCTTTGTTAAGCTAAACAATAGCCGAACCAATAAATACCCTTTTAAACTTTCGCGCTTTGAACTGAATTTTGGCGAATTCTTTTAGACTTTCGATTTTCGGGTCTAAAATACGGAAAAACGGGAACAAAATACCATTTACTGGTGGGTTAAGTATTAGATTATTGATGATGGAAGAGAGGAATGAAAAGGCACAACGACATAATTATGCGATCCCCTAGCGTGAAAATAAAGCTGAAAAAATATATTTTCAGGTGGGAGCTTTGTAACAAGTTTCCCTTTTCTCACTGTTCCAAGCACATAATCGCAACACGTATGCTTTCCTCTGGTGGAAATGTATTTCACATAGCTACAATTAATTTAATGTCGCTATATAGAGAGAGAGGTGCAAAACGAGTCGGACGCCGTTGCATTTCAGGGAAGGCAGGGACGAGGACATCATCGATGTGCCTTGTTCAGGCAGGCAGGCAGGCTTATGTCTCCCTTTCCTCTCTGGTGTGAATTCTTTGTTTAACTATGCCTACGATCTACGTCTTTCCTTTTTTTTATTAATTTATTTATTGCGTCTTTCCTTTTCCTCCTTTTCTTATCTTTTTGATTCAGTTGTTGACCTTCTACTGGGATTGTTTCCAGTTGAAGAATTCCAGAGAAAGAGTACGCTAGTATAGTTGAGAGAAATTTTGCTCCGAGTTTTTCACTCAAATTTCTAAGCATAAATGGCGGTTTTTATATTAGAGACGCGTTACTTATCCAGACGAACTTGGGCAAACATTTGTAGCCTGTCTGGTTATGCGTCTCTAGTATAAAGATGGGCAAAAGACGCGTTACGCGTCTGAACGAGTTCTATTTCGTGGTGCTTCGTTCAAAACGAATTTCGTAACTCGTCCAGACACGAAACGCGTCTTGTGCCCATCGTTATACTAGAGAAGCATAACCAGACAGGCTACAAATATTTGCCCAAGCTCGTCCATGCGAATAACGCGTATAGTGAAAACGCGTATGTAAACTCTAGTATTCAAACGGTCATTTTCGTAAATATTTCACGCTCACGTCGCTCCGGTTGCCCAGTCACTCTGATCTGAGTATGATTGAAAAACCTTTTCCCGGCCGACGTACGACGTGGAACAAAGGCCATCGCCCGTCACTGCCGCTTACGGCATAGGCGTCAATGGGTTCAATTTTCTCACCACTTCCGCCGGAATAAAAAAAATTAAAAAAATAGGAACGGCTCATTTTAAAAACCACGCTTTCGCTATCTCACGCGGTTAT
>Ga0126337_10002414_pt1 | contig 11906 bp, 4 predicted proteins | sample DipCmetagenome_FD_92527 | JGI IMG/M metagenome (GOLD analysis project Ga0126337, IMG submission 92527) | Coral microbial communities from La Bocana,Puerto Morelos, Mexico - Diploria C A metagenome | ecosystem: Host-associated > Invertebrates > Cnidaria > Coral | place: La Bocana,Puerto Morelos... | reverse complement strand
TGTTGCTGGCTACAACCACATCTTGGTGATTTGTGTGGCAAATTCTTAAATATGACATACCATCCATGGATCCAAAAAAAGGTTAGGAGAGACATCTTCCGCTGAGTCGGCTGATCGCTGTGAACCAATGCTGAATTTTCGGGATGCGAGTTGACGAGTTGCCACCATTGTGGTACCATTGTGGTGACTGACACCCCAAGGATACAAAGATGCCAACAACAAAGACGAGGAACAACCACAAAGATGCCAACAACACTGAACCTTCTTCTTCCAGTTCCCTATATATTAGGACCCAGGGTGCGATCGTATGCGATTGTTACCTGATGGATTGGCAACTTGGAGCAAACAGTTCCAAATATATAGGGAACTGGAAGATAAGGGGAAAACCAAAAGAATAACAAAACAGCAATTAACAATAAATCTGGCCAACTAGTTCATAATATTTCACCAACTAACCTAGATTTCCCGGAAAATTTTCAGGGAACTTCCTTTATAAAAAAAATCCACCATTAAGGGTTTTGGGGGTCGTGTGAGGTCGGTAACCTTGTCCTCTGTCTTCTCCAACTCAAAGAGTTCCCAATCGTCCCATTGCTGGGTCTCAGCGACCAAACGTCCTGGTTCCGGGGACGTTTGTAAACGACCCAGGACACCGTATAGGACATATAGGAGTGGTAAGGAATGATTGAATGTCAATGAATTTAAGAAACAATTTCCAATTGACAACTGAGATTGTTGAATGCCATGCAAATGGGAAATAAGTTGACAAGTTTTTTCATATATACGTAAGTACCTGGGAGGGCTCAAGGGAAGACTAGGATCGCTAGATTGCCCTGAACCCCATCTCGCTTTGCCCGTGTGATTTCGTGGTGCTTCCTTGGTGACATTCACGATTTCTTCACCTTCGTGGCATAGAAAGCAGAGGCAAAAACGATCTGCTGCACGTTCTGTGGTGCACCGCTTGAGGAAAAGGCGGTGTCTAACTACATCTCAAGTGCACCGACTGCGCTCTTCGCTATCCCTTCTCCAACGACATCACACTCAACCCCGCTACAAGCTGCCATTGAGATTGACGAGCAGTACGAGCTGGAGTATGTCATCGAGAGGATGGAATCAGAACGCAACCAACAGATCATGGCCAGCCTGGTCACCCCAGTGGCCACAGCGAAAGAATCGAGGTCAGAAGCAAGACAAGGCAAAACAGGAAGGGGCAAAGGCAAAGCCGGATTTGCCCTTATCCTACTCTGCTGTGCAATTGGAAGCTCAAGCTACTTCGGGAGAAGATCAAGGAGCACAAGCGTTCATGTCCGCATTTGTGACTATGATGAAGGACAACGACGCCAAGATCCCGGATGCTTTGAAAGCTTATATGCCAGACCCCGAGAGGGAATCAATGAAGCTGCAGCAAAAGCGGCTCAACAAGTTGCGCAGTTTGAAGCAAAAAATACAGAACAAGGAGAAAGCTATCACCAGAGACGAGGCACAATGGCATCGATGGATATTGGATGTCAAAGAGGCAATCCAGACGCAAAAGCAGCAGCACGAGGAGAATCAAGACAAGCTGCAACGAGAGCTACAGGACCTGCGAGACGAAGAGCTGGCCCTCAAGCAACAACACGAGAAGGAAGAGGACGCGTTCATGGACGAGGAAGATACCAAGGACGAAGAAGTGGAGCTCTTCTTTGCGCAGTTGCAGGCCGACAATCGCAAGACACCTTCTACGCCAGCTGTGAACCAGACGGCCACCGAGGAGGCGATGCAGAACAAGTTCAAGGCTATGCAGGACAAGCTCCAAGCAGACTTTCATGCAAAAATGATGCAGGCGAGAGGAGAACTGGAACAACAGTATCAGCTCCGTTTGCAGCACGAGCTGGCACAAAGAGCGCAAGCAGCCGACGACGAGGTGGAGATTGTCAAGGTGATGCCTGGAGTTGGTCAATTCATACCCGAAGCCCCATTAGATGTAGACGAATATGGGAAGGCCAGATCGAGGTCGAGAACCAAATCAGAGGCGTCACCGTACCATGCCCTCAACATGGAAGTGAAGAGCTTGGAGAGAAAGCTACAGCGGAGCCATGGGAAGACGCCTGGTGGATGACCCCTTTGCGACACAAAAGTCACACAAGAAGACACCAAATCCAAAGCAACGAAGTTTGTCTGGAAGATGGTGGTGTCATCAAATTCGATCAAACGTTCATAGATGTGGATGGGAATAGTCATGACGAAGATCATGATGTTGCCGATTCCACAGTGGAATTCACAGCTCATTCTCTGAGCACAGGCATGAGATGGAGGCTGTTTGGCTGGCTTGTTGTCGGCGACATCAGCGTCTTTATTTTGACCTTCCTGCTTCTTCTTTGGAATCAAGCTAGGAGAGAGAAACAATTCGTACGAATCGGCCGTCAGAGGTTTTCTAAATCGATCAGACGACCGCCACAAAAGAAGCAGGCCCGAAAGGTTGTATTGTGGCTTTTGTATCTACAAGGCATTCATCCTGGGCTTGGTGAAGTTTTGAGGAATGCTGAGGCGGGGCAGTCTGTGCTGAGGGGATCTGGAGCACCGGGCAACGCGGAGGAGGCGCCCTGGGACTCCTTGATTCCTCTCATGTGGCAAGACTTCCCCAGCAACTTGGAAGAACAGGATGTTGTCTCTTTCATGGGCGCTGGCACCACTGAGAATTGCGATCCAACTGTAGGAGTGGGAGAGCCTACACCGATCGCAAATATGCTAGAGGCGGTGCAGCAGGACAGTGATGTGGAAATAGACGAAGAACATTCTGATAGTGGACAAGAAGATGAATCCGAAGCTTCACATCCAAGTATGGATGAGGAGGTTGTCTCACAAAGCGCACAGAGTGAGCATCGAGATGATCCAAGAGATGAAGACGGACCAGTTGTCGAAGAGCAGGAACAAGCGGCTCCGGACAGGGAGATGCGAACCGACGAAGCTCTTGATTTTCATGAAGATCCTGGACCTTATTCAACTTCGGAAGGCATTTTTGAGGTTGATTGGAATCACTTCTACCAGTTCAGACGCAATCACTATCAACGGCACTGTTTCTTGAGATGGAACTACTACAACAATCTAGTGCGAAGTGCTGCAAATACATGGGACGTTTCGAGACATGAAATTCTAGATCTCATAGATATGCAGGTGCATGTGTCAGGAGTGCCAGTGACGGCGCAAAAAGCTATTGTAGTAGTCAATGGAGACGATGTGCCCTTTGATTTGCGGCCCCACGTATTGATGGACGTAGTGTGGCACAACAGTTGGTACTTTGCAGAAGGACCAATGCTCAATAGGAAAGTGATGAGAATCCAATCACCCCTCACAAGACAAGAGGTTTTGGTTGCGGCGGAGGTTGCTGGCCATTGTCGTAATCAACGCCAAAGATGTATAGTCAGAAAGGATGGACAAATACAGCCTGAACAGATGACGACACCCATGACCGTGGGAGATGGGACCTACATTCAAATTGATGTACCACCAATGGAAGACATCTGTGATGGGGCTACAAACCTTTTGCAGACGAAGGTGAAAATGGTGTCAAGGCTCCGAAGGCAGACAGATACATTGAAGTTGCTTTATGAGCTAGAGCGGAGCTCAGTACAACCGACTGACATTGCGGCATTTTTCAGAGTCGGGTGTGACAACAATGTGGTTTGCTACCTTTGTCGAGCCAACTGGACTCATCACACCTTTGATGATCTCCCCCCCCCGGGGAACACGGTCACGGAGTTCTTTGACCTCACAGCAGATGACGAGGCAACATCCTCAGCGATACCCTCTGTACAACTTCAGCTTAGTCCACCAGATGACATACATGTTATCCTCAACGCTCTGAAACCTTGGGAAGGGACAGTGCTTCAACATGATTTCAGTCCAGAATGTGAACTCCTTCCTATCAGTCTTCAGTATCTCAGCGGTTGTGTTGAAGGTTCACCGCATGACGCAAGTGAACTTTATTTATACACAGACGGATCGTACTCAGCTTCTGACAACACATCATCGTTTGCAGTGGCTATTTTTGGTTGGAATCCAAGGTCAGAAGCAAACAAGCACATGTTCATTGGATGGTTTGCAAGCAATACTATCACAGATCCAGACCATGCTCAATACACTGGCGCAGAACAACATTCAGCAGAAGATGCTGAAGTCTCAGCTATTCTTTGGGCGGTGATTTGGATCCTACAATCAGGGCTGCGCATACCGTGTCATATCTGCTTTGATTCCATGATTGCGGGTTACAGTGCGAGTGGACGGTGGAATGTACGCACGGGTTGGCAGCACGGAGAACATTTGCGTTCCATAGTACAATATTCAGAAGCTTTGAGACAAGGTTGTATCATTGATTTTCAACATGTCAAAGCCCACAGCCTGCAACCAGGGAATGAGCTGGTTGATGCCCTTAGTCGTTTCAGAAACAGCCACAAGGAAGTTCTTGCAAGTTCAGGGCTCCCAAGTTGGCAACCTCTTTTCCGTGCTGAGTGCAACGTCCTGCAATGGGCATGGTGGTTTTTCAAAAGTTGGGCTGAGGACACGTATCCAAGATGGAGAGACGGGCAGCAGACTTGGACCTACTTCGACAACAGAGGTATGGAAGGTGTGCCCAATTTAGAAGATGCCTCTCTGTCCTCATCACCCTCCACAAAAACCTATACATTGAACATGGCTACTTTCAATGTGCTGACCCTGAGAAACAGAACGGAAGACCCCGACTTGGAAGTAGGTATGGCAGCGGCACACGTGCTACGACAACAACTACACCAAGGAGGATATCACATAGTTGGACTGCAAGAAACGAGAGCGAACAATGTCTGTACTTTGAGGTCGGAGAACTACTTCAGGTACATTAGTGGCAATTTGGATGGATCAGGAACAGGAGGAGTGGAACTGTGGATCAGCCGCTTGTTACCATTTGCAAGTGATGGAGAACAGTCTTTCCACTTCCAGGACGCCAACGTTACCATCCTACAGGCCGCAAAAGACCTCCTAGGAGCAACAATTCGTTGTGGAGGACATCAGCTTCTGGTTATTGTGTGTCATGCCCCACATGATGGCAGCCATGAAGACGTCAAGGAGGAATGGTGGTCAAGGCTCTCAGCATTTGTGGATCAACATCATCGGAAGGGTCGCTTGATTATCCTGGGTGATTTCAATGCGAGATTGGGATATTCAATGGAACCGTACATAGGTGATCGCCTATGTAGTGTTACAACGAACAACGGTGAGCGATTTCAAGATTTCGTGGGCAGACATGGAATCTGGCTTCCCTCAACAAACAGCAACTATCACACCACAGGAGATCATACTTGGACCCATCCTAAAGGACAAGGTGCACGTCTGGATTACATTGGTCTGGATATCACTGCAACGTGGTCAGTTATCTGGAGCGGCACGGACGACAATGTCCAGATACCGCATTCAGCAATGGACCACACTTTGGTGGGACTAAGTATCACTTGGTGTGATGAGAAGGCTATTCAAAGACAGCTGAAACGAAACTATGACTGGAAAGCAATGGCAACAATCGAGGGCCGAGAGAAATTACAAACAATGCTGGCATCAATTCCGCAGTTACCCTGGGACTGTGAAGTGCACAGACATTGGCAATATTTGGATGAATGTATTCACACAGGCCTCCACCAACTATTTCCAGTCCAGCAACGTCCGAAGCGGTCTGATATTTTCTCACAACAGACGTGGCATGGTTTGCAGCGCAAGCAAGTTCTACGAGAGCATTTCTCTCTTCTTGATGCCTTCCAAGATGAACTTTGGTTAGAAGCAGCCCTTACCACATGGAAATTTGGTGTTGCCTTACGTTGTGGACTGCGAAAGGAACTCCTTTATTTCATTGTGCACGAGCTGGCAAGAATGACCTTGGTTCAGGTTTTTCGCAGCAACAGCAAAACCCTGAGGAATCGTGTGGCCACGGACAAGGCGCATTACATTGAAGGCATCATCAAGGAGGCGGATCAAGCCAGCAATTCAGAAATCTTTGCGTCTCTGAACCGTCTTCGAGTCGGAGCCAAGTTTCGCAAAATGCAGAACCAACCTCTACCACAGCTCATCAAAGCAGATGGACAGATGGCAGCGAATGAGACTGAGAAGGACAAGGTCTGGTTCGATCAATGCGCAAAACTTGAAGCAGGAATCGCAACGACCACAGGGCGCCTCTTGCAAAGACTGCGGAAAGGCTCCTTTGCACGTGCCAGCCAACATACACATCGAAGACTTCAAGAAGCACCAACGCTCCTATCATTGGAACGGTCGTTCCGCCGCATTCAAAAAGGCAAAGCAGCAGGACAAGACGAATTGAAGTCTGATCTGTATAACCTGGCACCGACCCCTTTGGCACAACTGTATTTTCCACTTCTGGCGAAGATGGTCTTTCAGTTCTCAGAACCAATTCAAAGCAAAGGAGGTATTATGATATCAGCCTTTAAAGGGGGCCAGCAAAATCAAATAGAGAGCTACAGAGGGCTACTCCTCAGTAGCCATGCAGGCAAGGCCCTACGTCGCAGCATCCGTCAGCAACTTCAGGAGTACTACACGGCCTCAGCCCAGCCCTTTCATTTTTCTGTCAAAATGGGGGGCAACGTGGCCCATGCAGCACACGCACTCCGGGCATATCACTCCATGGCACGACGACAAGGCCACAGCACAGGAACGTTATTCCTTGACATTCGGTCCGCTTACTACAGGGTCATCCGCCAACTTGCAGCAACACTATCCAATTCGGACGAGGATATTTGCAGAGTTCTCCAAGTTTTTGACCTTGCGCCGGAACATTTGGACGATCTCCTCAAAGAGCTACATGGTGCATCGGCATGCAGCGATTCAGGAGTCCCTGATGTTTTGGAAACCATGTTGGCGGAGATGCTCAGTGGAACATGGTTCCTAACAAGAACCAAAAACGAGCTGTGCGAGAGCCTTGCAGGCTCGAGACCTGGCGATGGTCTTGCTGATCTTGTTTTCGGCTACGTCTTCAAGAGGGTCATGCAGCGTGTTGTCAGTGCAGCAACTCAAGAGTTTGACTGGAGTATACCAGCGGTTCAAGTGGAAATCGATGTGGAGCAGCCCAGCCGAACGCAAGCAGAAGCTCCTCCCTTTGTGGAGGTCGTCTGGGCAGACGACCTCGCCCTATGCGTGGCTCATGAAGACGCAAGTTGCTTGGTTGAACGGATTCGCAGATGCACAGAATTGGTCTTTCAAAGTATCGGAGCTCATGCCATGCGCCCAAACCTCAAGAAAGGCAAGACAGAGATCCTTCTTTCGTTGCGAGGCAAGAATAGTAGGAAACTCAAAGGCGAGCTTTTTGGAGTCCAAGATCCCCACCTACAATTGGAAATCGATCAGACGGACATTTCACAGGTGAGGTTGACGGCCCAATACAAGCATCTGGGAGGACAAATACACATCTCAGAGAAGTTGATCTATGAGATCAAGTCGCGGATGGGTCAGGCAGTGCAGATCTACCGTAAGTACAGACGAAATGTCTTCCAAAATCGCCTTCTGCATAAGGACAAGAGAGTACACCTTTTTCAGACGCTGGTATTGTCGGTGCTGCAATACAATTCAGGAACATGGTATGATCTCAGCAAAGCAGAGCAGAAATTCTTTCGTAGCAAGCTTTACAGTATGTACAGGGGCATTTGTCGAGCAACAGTCAGGGAAGAAGATCTGCGACTTTGGAATGACAGTCGAGTACTTGCATATGTTGGCCTCCCAGCAGCAGAAGCACTTCTTCATGGAGCCCGTCTTCGCTATGCCATTACGCTGGGACGTAGTGCGCCATCCGAATTATGGACATTGCTAGGAGCGGAACAACGTTGGTTGCAATCCCTCGCAGAAAGCATCGAATGGTTCAAGCAGCAAGTTCAGGGTTTTGGACCCGACAAGTTCGGTAATCACATCCTTTTCGACTTCAACCACAGCTTCAAATGCGGGGGCAAGACATTTGCAAACTGGATCCGCAAAGCAGTTCGCCATTCAACATTGCAGCACAAAATCAAGACGCACTGGCAAGAATGGCATCATAAATTTTTGCAGCAATGTGCTATATTTGGCTTACAAGTGCAATTTCCGTGGACTACCACGCCTATCACCCAGAAGCCAGACGGTGGAGAAGCCTGCATTCAATGTGGGAAGTACTTCAACTCTAGAGCGGCGTGGGCGGTGCACGCATTCAAAGTGCATCAGCGAACTCATCCATGCAGAGATATTCTTGGGGCAGCTACGCGATGTGAAGCATGCGGTCGAGAATACAGAACATCCAGGCGTTTGCTACATCATTTACAGTACAAGCAAACATGTGCAGAGAAGCTGAAGATGCAGGGCCTGTTCTATCCAGTTGGGCCTGGTCGAAACAGCAGAGCAGAACAGCAAGATACGAGCAGACTACCGATACCAGTCATGGCTAGCCATGGACCGGAGAGAGACTGGCGGCCGGAAATTGAAGAAATGGTACAGCTCAGCTTGCGCAATCCAGAGCAAGTTGACCCGATCTTGGCAGAAGACATCCTCAACCTTTTCGAGGCATTCAGATCAGATGAATCGGTGGAAGAGCAGGTGGACAGATTCAAAGCAGTCCTCCAGACATCTACGCAGGATTTCACTTTGATCAAAAGGACGGCCATAGACGTTATGACGCAGATCGAGCAGGAACCGGAGGCCTTCAGATTGGCGATCTCCAGGCTACAGATGGCTTGTGTGTTGGACGTCATTCGATACAAGTTGAGGATCAGCTGGTTTGTCGACGATTCGCAGTTGGAACAACAGTTTTCCCAGCAGGAACTACAAGAGAATGCGTGGAGGTACTGTCAGGAACCGGGACCTTTACCACCGTGGCGATCACGGGAGTATTTGCCCCGATTCTGCAGTACAGTGCTGGTTTTTGTACACCTTTATTCAGGCACGAGGAGGCCAGGGGATTTACAGTCCTTTTTGGAAACTATAGAAATCCCGGCTTCGTGCACACGTGTGGTACTGTCAGTTGATATAGTGTTTGATGCACAGCATGCGGACCTGACACAAGAAGAAGTGCAGCAACGATGGATTCAGTTCATTCTCAGAGGTTGCATTTGCGCCATATTCGCGGGACCCCCCTGCGAGTCCTGGACTCGCTCCAGGATCGCAGGGGGGGTCCCCGGATTTTCAGGCGGTGATGGTGGTCCGCGTATGCTACGCACAAGCCAGTCTCCAATGGGCCTAGGGTCGCTCAGAATCCGTGAACTTAGACAAGTTGAAGCAGCAAACATTCTCCTGCTCTTCACGATCATGGCCTTTCAATTCATGGTGGCGATGCATCGGGTCATGTTCATCGAGCACCCCTCAGAACCCAATGGATCTACTGAGGCTTGGTTACCCTCAATCTGGCGTTTGAAGGTGATGAAGATCATGACAGTGCATCCAGCAGTACGAAGAATCGAAGTGTGGCAGGGACATTTCAAGGGAAAGAGTCCAAAACCCACAACTTTTCTAGCGACGGCAGGTGATCTGGATATTCACAGCATAGTGTACAGTTGTGCTTGCAGCGAGCTTCCGGCGGCCCTAAAAATGGGCTACTCGAAAGAGTCAAAGGAATATGCCACTGCATCGCTTAAAGAATATCCACCTGATCTCTGCTCTGGTTTAGCCTTGGTGGTCGAGCATTGGTGTCGGAAGTACTACCATTCTCCCACTTTGGCGTCCACGTCCATGCCACAGTTCCTTGAGTACACTGCTTGCCTAAGGCAGCATCTCAATATGGACGCACAACGTGGACCAGATTTTGCAAGTTAATTAAGGCTGTGTCAGACAGACTCGAATTGCCGCAAACAGAAAAACAGAAAAAAGTACCTGGGTACAGGAAAGAATTGATTCATCCACCCAAATTACTGTCATGTTTGGAATTGCTCCCTTACTAAACCACCTTTAAAACAAGGTCCGAGATTTGGTCGTGAAATCGTTTGCCAAGATATTTATAGGCCCCGGATCCAGTGATAAATGGGGCCCCTGGGGCCCCCATAAATGGCCTTATATATGGGAGTGGAGTTACAACCCCTACTACTTATAACAGCTAGAGGCCTACTTTGTAGCTGTTCATCCTGCCCTCTCTGAAGTACTCCCTTCCAGAAAAGGGGTTTAGTAGCCTGATTTATAAGGCAATTGAACAAACATACTTCTGGGCAATTTATTATGAATCCTTAACCTGTAAGGCAACACGGGGGTTGCTTTACCCCTTATTAAGGCCTTTTTTCCTGCGGGAGCGTTCGCGAAGGCGGGGGCACATTGAACAAACATACTTGATTCAAGCATACTTACATCATGATCGAAAACTTTACACATCTTCGATGGTAAAAAGTTGGTGTTTTCACCACCCATCCGGAACAAAAATCCCTAAAGTTCAGGGGGTAAACGGTGTTTTTAAAAACTATACCAAATAATCAGTGAAGCAACTTGGGCCCTTTTTTCAATCACCACACAAAAATCGACCAATCTCTCAACCAACCATCTCCTCCTGGAATCGCCTTTACGAAGAGTTGATTGGATGCGGCTTTTAAGGTAAAACGACCTGCTTTCACTTCCTGAGGATCCGATTTTTAACCGATCCCTACGGGATTTGAAGTTATGAATCGTCGGCAAGAACGTGGGTGAGCTAGTCTTACTAGTGTAAAGTTATATATATATATATATATAAACATTTTCATATATCCAAATTTAGATATATAAATATATATCATATCCCCTATAAGTGGCCTAAAATAAACCAATGGGTTTCACTGGGGTTTCAGTGGAGTTATTTCATCTGCTGACTTTGGGCCCACCTTGTAAGAATCCCTTGATAATGTCAAGTTGAGGACCTGGTGTTTCAATAGGAAGGGCTCAAGATTGCTACAAGGTGGAGGATTGCCAATTATTCAACCACATACATATATATATATGATATATTCACCATATGTTTGTTAGTAAGATATGCGGTTTGGTCATGAACATCGTGAATGCCCAAGTCAAGAATCACCAAAAAGGCTTTTTGCGAACAGCTCTTGTGGAGTCATTTCGTTGGGTGAGTGGTGGCGGAATGGTATACCCATACGTTTTTAAATATTTTACCCTCTGGAAAAAAACTAACATGGCTGACTCTAAAATGGACCTGGATTGAAGATGATATCGGATTTTTGACACATGGGGATTGTCCAGCTTGCCATGCTAGTTTACTGGAAGGGTACACTCCAAATATCTCCAAATCAAAGGCAAAGAATTTACATGGAGAACAAAGGCCTCACATCGAAAACACTGGTTTGCTTCAATAACCCTAAAAATGCTCCATGTATGGAATATTTACCTACATGCATATCATAAATTCAGATAAGCCAAATGTAGGTAAATATATATGTATATATAAACATATATGTATATGTATATTCCAAATATACATGGAGCGTATGGGTAAAGGATTATCTTAAGCTCTACGGAATGCTGCAGCTTCAGGGAACTCCACATAGTAATACTGTATGGTACGTTTTTTGTTGCCGTTGTCCATTATATACACGCCAGAAATCTAACGAATTGATACCCAAAATTGATCAAAATTGCCATGTTTAAAGTGGAGTTACTTTTTTCCAAACCGTTATTTTGGGGTATTTTGGATGTCCATGTGAGATTTTCTGGGGGTGTAACTCCCCTGGACGTTCTTCAATCATTCAAAGGTCCCAAGTTTTGCTACAAAATTCCTTACTTGGATGTCCCAGGAAAGGAAGTTAGTAAATGGTTAGTAAGTCGGGGTTAACCTATATATAGATGAAATAGTTAGTAAGTGGGGGTTAACCTACTTATAGAATCTTAAAGATGGGGTATGTTGGGGTTATAAGTTATAACCAACTTAGATACTAACCTTTTACAAACTTTCTGGGACATCCAAGTAAATG
>Ga0126337_10002412_pt1 | contig 11910 bp, 3 predicted proteins | sample DipCmetagenome_FD_92527 | JGI IMG/M metagenome (GOLD analysis project Ga0126337, IMG submission 92527) | Coral microbial communities from La Bocana,Puerto Morelos, Mexico - Diploria C A metagenome | ecosystem: Host-associated > Invertebrates > Cnidaria > Coral | place: La Bocana,Puerto Morelos... | reverse complement strand
TGTTTCACCACTGAAAAAGGATGAACGAAACGATTTCGACTGATCATCTCCTTAAGGATTGGGGCAAAGATTCGAAAGATGTGAATTAAGTTTCTACAGAGGTCATGAAATATTGTTTTTTTCGGGGACATCCCTCAAAATGACCATAGTCTGGCTGCTTGTGTGATCCCTCAAAAACTGGGTGGCAGAAAATGGATCCCTGGAGTCTACCAGGATGTGATTCAGCTTAGAAGTGGAGCTGATGTATTCCTCTGGATCTATCTGTTCCTCAGAGACACTTTATTTCTTCGGGACAAAGAGACGCCATTCCCAGTTGTATCACAACGTCCCCCCCCCTGCCCAAAAATGAACAAAATTTGAGCCATAGAGCTGTTTGACAATTATCTTTGCCCTAAGCATCCGCTTAGGATCTCAAGCCACCTGGTGGTGACTGGAGATTCCAAACAGAACCGGAGGTGGACAACAGAGTCAACAACACAACATCTAATTATTCCAAGAAAGTTACAACACACCCCTGGAGCACACCCCAGGCAATCCCCCTACCCAACTATGAAAGGATTCCCTGCGCTCCGACTGTCTGAACGTAGTCTGGTCCGAGGCAAGCTACGTACACCCAAGATTTAGGTGGACGAAAAGTGTGAAACACCCCCAAAAGACAAATTGATTCTATCGATTGGGGAAATACGACGGTGAAACCAAATTCGATCAATCTGTACAACACGTTCCATCGGCATCTGAACCAGCATACATTTCGTCCATCTTCGAAAGGAAGTTCCAGTTGGTCGACGTGAGATACTTTGCGTCGTAACTCCAAAGACTCGTCCCACCGCCCTGAGATAAGCAGCAAACTGTCGAGCTGCCTGCAAGAAATCGTATCGGGTCCCCACCATGTGATCTGTGTAAGGTTCCCAACACTTTGTATCAGAATTTCGCCACACCCCCAATTGTTGTGAATGCAGTTGAAAGTCTGTCAACAAATGCAAGCCCGTCGTCCAAACTGGTTTACCCTCCGGTGTGTTAAAAAGACCGTCCATCCACTGTAAGACAATGTGACATGTAGGCCCCAAAAATTCCAATGGCCCCTTCGGCTGGAGAATGTCAAAGCCCTGGAAAGAAATCGTAGCATCTTCCGTCAACGGTGCCTCAGTTTGAATCGTCGATTCCCAACGTTCCGGCTCAACCTGTTGTTGCTTCCGCTTGTCGAAAACTGCTTTCTGACCAACTTGAATGTAATGACAATGTAGCGCATCCCTGCAAGAACGAGCGTTGTCAAGTTCTTGTACCAACGCATTCCAAATGTGAAATGTTTGTGAAGGAAATGCAACCCTGCCTTTTTCAGCAATCTTATCAGCCGCATCGTTTCCCCGAAACGCCCAACGTTCGATCACTGAATCAGCCTTTGCATGGTTTTGGTGCGAGCACACCTTGACCACATCCTCAAACAACTTGGCAGAGACTGCACGGTGCGCAAGCTCCAGTAAAGAAACCACCAGATCGTGATCCTTATTGCCACAGTGAATTTGTACTTGGTACCCAAGCCGCACCCGTTTCAAGAGGTCGAAAACATGTTTGTTGTCAACCCAAATCCAGAAAGGTGTTGCTGTAAAAAGGCCAAATTTAATAGCAGAAATGGCAGCTACACATTCAGCCCTGAAAATTGTTTGGTACAATCCCCACAATGGCCCATGGGATACCTCAACAAAGGTATCGTTGCCAATGTCAGCACAAACAACTCCCCACGACGCCACCCTTGAGTATTGGCACATGGAGTTGAGACAACTACCGTCAGTAAAAAGGTGGAGTACCTCTTGAGAGTTGGCATCACACAAGAAGTCTTCAGTAAGGTCCGGGGCTTGATGAAGGCATGACCTAAATTCCGTGAGCAAATGGGAGGTGCATATCCAGCCATGCTGCAACGAACATTCTGGCATGTCCTGTAACTTGTTAAAGATTTCAAGTGGAATGGCAGACCGAGACTCTTGGAAATGTGGGCACTCCCAATGGCGATGGAATACCGAGTCACATGGTTCATGACACCAAGGGCATGCACGATCAACAAAGTGTCCACTATGTATCTGTTTATCCCTGGTGAAAAAGGTCCCATTAAGCACTACCCTTAACAAGCCTAAGTTTTCAAAACTGTAATGTGAGAGGCGTTCAACCGTGAGAGGGAAGTTACATTTCTCAAGGCCTTCGAATCCATCTCGACGAGAAAGTTCTGAGCCTACCATAAAGTGCCATGCATCACACACTCGTTGCTTCAAGAGTTGCGAAGGACAATGAACGATATGGTGGACAAACCCTTCATGGTCACGAAGATAACCGTCACCCAACCATGCCCAAGCAATCTGGTGGAGGCGTTGGAGAAACAATCCACAGGGACCTGGCTGGTACCTTGTGGGGTCAGAGGCCAAGATGTAACTCACCAAAGGGAAGGCTACTTCATGAACTGCGAATCGGCGAAAAAGCCATATGGTTTGCCACACAACAACAAACCCAGGGTCATGATCTACTGTTTCAACTGCTGACAGCTGTAGCATGGGATTAGTACCTTTCTTATCCAACCCTAATGCTTGCAATGCCCGAGTGCGCAAAGTGGACAACCACTTTTGAGAAAGCCACGTGCCTGCTGCTGCATGTAAGCCTCGAGGCCATGCTACAACTTTTAAAGCCAACAATTTTTGAGGGTGTGGTGCAACACTCCGCTTCAACAAAGGCCAAAATTGGTCAAGCATTCTCCCACGATTTTTAACCGTGTAATTGGTGAATCGGCCACAATAGGAAACATGACCACCCAAGTTACGACAATGGTATTTGATCGGGAGTTCTCCTTGTCGGAGTGCTTGACGAGCTTCTGCAGACGATCCCCACACAAAAGATTTCTTAGGGTCCAAACTCAAATCAAGCGAAGTTGCAAAATGTGAAATAGCCCCAAATCCCTGAATGGTACCCTCATGTGAGTCACTCAGCAACTGCCAGTCGTCAACGAAAGACCATGGAGTGACCCTTGGCGCTTGTTCTTGAAGAAAAACTGTCATGGAAATGTTAACGAGGTACATAGCCACCACTGATAGGGGGTCACCCTCTGGAAAGCCACAACAGGCACCCATTGCAGGTCCTGTTTTGCCCAGGACTTGAAATCTTCGGGTCATCTTTGCAACTGCTTGATGCCATGTGCGTACAAAAGATGATGGGAGGCCAAGTTTTCTCGCCAGCCAAAACACCGGGACCCTAGGAAGGGTATTAAAGCATTTGCTCAAATCACACGAAAGGCCAGAAATGTTTTGAGAATCAGTGTAAAAACCCTCTTCGATGATGCATGCTAAACGCCACCAAATGGAACCTGCTTCACAACCAGGTCTACTGCCTAAGATTTCTTCTGGTGCCCATGCACTAAGCCAATCAAGGATCTGTCGTGCCCGGCATGAAGCCCAAGTGCGATATACCAATGAAAACACACAAATGGGTCTAAATTGGGATGCATCTTGAGCGTTTTCAACCTTTTCCAATGCGGCAATTGTGCCAACTAACAAGCTTGAAGGCCATGGTTGGCCTTGTTCAATGGCATTCAAAAGGTTCACCAACCTTTGACAAAGAGTGCGAGGCATCGAAAGCAAGTCTACCCTACTTACGCCATCAGGGCCTGTAGCCGTATGCACCTTCTTGCTTCGAACCGTGCTCAGCCACTGGTCAACAGTGATGGGTTCAAAGACGATGGGATTTGTGGGTGTGGGCAACAAATGTTCACACGACTGCACAAATGAATCCCACCTATCTTCAGAAATTGAAGCATGCCTATTCCACTTTGGTGCCCAATAGTTACGAAACGCTTCAAACACTTCGGCGGTTGTACCCTGAAAATTTTCTTGGAAAAGAATGTCTCCTGCTTGGAGCCCGGGATCTTTGGCAAAAGTCAAGGTGTCACCTGAAAACGCAGTAGTTTGGAGCATTCCTGACGGTCCAAACAAAGGCTGTTCATTGTTAAAGATGCCTGAAGCTATCTGAACACTTTTGTTGTCATCAGTCACGGACAACACTGCAGTAGAAGTTTTGGTCACTAACGTATGCACTGGAATGGCACGAGGTTTAGCGACATCACGGTAAATGCAATGAGTGTCATCAAGCCTACGTTGTTTAGCAAGAGCCAGTTGTTTGGATTTGAGTTGGGATTCAAAGCAGCGGAATTCAACCCGAAAACTGTCAAAGATGGCTTGGACAATGGCAGCTGAAGGTAAGTGACTCGGAATGTTACATGGCGATTCATTCAAAACAATGGACCGGGATGGCCACCATGCACGAAAACCCCTTGGAAAACCTTTAGCTCGAAGTATTGCAGACCAAAGTCCGACTGCATGTTCAAATTTGGACAGTGAGGCCATAGGTGTGGAAAGTAATAATCGAAGGCTTTGGAGCCTACGAAGCTGTCGCAACCAACAATAATGGGTAAAGTTTTCACCCGAAAAAGATGGTACAAACTCGCCACGTCTGGCCAATTTCGGAGGTGTTGTTTGTGAGAATCCCCAAGTTACTTCTTTGGTGCAACACCGGCCCCTTTGGTTACGTAGCAGACCCTTTTGACCCTCCGCTTTCAACTTTGCATCTCCCCAGGCTTCGAAGTCCCCAAATATTGAGCAAAGGGCACCGTCAACATCTGAGGCTTCACCGGGGGATGATGTGGTGTCGTTGTGAGTAAAGTCATCATTGTCAGTAGAGGATGGCCACTCAACTGGTTTGGGTCGTCTCCAAATTGGGATTTTGAAGTCATGACTCAAAGGCGAAAAGGTGCCATAAACTAATGAGTGGTCTGCAAACCATGTGGCATCAACTGTGACGTCCACCAAATGGGGGATTAATTCACGAGAAATCCAAACATAGTCTTTTATCGACTTTCCCTTGCAAGTGTTGCAGGGTTCACGGCCCCACTTTTGTTTTGCAAACTGTTGGAGTTCAACGAATCCTGCGTTCAACAGGGTTTGGACCTGAGGCAAGGTGTCATAGGCTTGGTTAAAATCGCCACACACTACACGAGGCCCCTTTGATTGGAATACTACTTTATCAACCAGTTTGGCTAACAGTTCATCACTTTTGTTTTGGACTTCAGTGTACAATGCATGGTAGGCATAACCATAGAATGTGCCAAACTTGATCCAAATTCCATTAACACACACTGCGGCTGCATGGATGCGTGCTTCCTTACGAACCGATGTGTCAAAATCACACTGCAAGTTACGGCTGGGAAAGGAACTCAAGAGGCCAACCCCCACGGCTTTACCTCCAACACATCCCATAGCGTTACTTGTCAAAGGTGCATGATCAGTAGCGTGAAAATGCCACTGGTCATCTGCAAATTGAAGTTCAGTACGGAACCTCTTTACCCCTGGAATTGTTAAATGGGTTTCCGTCACACCCCAAGCACCCCTTGGCAAATGAGATACAACTTCGCCCTTCCCGAGTAATCCGGTAGGATTTATCGTCCCTAAATGAAAAGGAGTCCCCTGAGGACCAGGGTTGGCAGCTTCACCAACACGAATGCACAAAATCAAAAAGACGAATTTTGCTATGAACCATGGCAGTGTCAAGATACGAATGTTACTACAAGCACGAAACGCTTTGGCAGTGCAACCCCAAGATTGACGGTGAAGACTCATGAGAGATCCACCGAAAGTAACATGCGAATCATCGACACCACCCAAAACTTGTCACTCTTGACGAGCTTTCTTGTCACCACGACCCAACAGTCGTTCAATCTGACCCAACTGTTCTTGCATTTTCTCATCCAAGTGTCGTTGTAACGAATGACCTTGGGCATCAACTTGTTGTTGCAACTGGGTGAATTGGGCTGCAACATGATTCTGATGTTGTTGGTGTTGGGCCTGCTGACACTGCATGGTCGATTCAATGGCATTCATTCTATGCTCAAGTTCATCCAACCTGGTAAGCCCTGGAGTATCCATGGCAGCATCACGTGGTTCCAACATTTTCTGTTCAAATTGCGCCAATGTTGCTGCAACCTTCTTGTCAACATTAGCTTGGATAGCGTCAACCTGGGCAGTTGCATGTCTTGCATCAATCAAAGTCGGGGCTACTCGCTGCACTTTGGACGAAGGAACAAAACTTGCCCATGGGTCATTCTTCTGCAAACCATCCTCAGATTGTGAAGAGGAGTCTTTGCCACTTACCGTTCTAGCTTTCAACACATCAAGAGTCCGAGTGGGTGCAAGGATATCGGACTTTGGCTTCACAGGCGGTTTCTTCTTATCAACCATGCTAATGAGAACGTCTCCGTGCTCAAGCGTATAGACTTCAAAAGCTGGACGCTCTTGTGCTTGGACCTCCCAAAGCATGCCTGCACCATCCGTGCTTTTGCCTCTGGGTTGGCATGGGCGTGCCGCCCACTTCCACTGGGCAAACAACTTGACTAAACCTTGTTTTGTGACTCCAAATCCAAATGGACCGACAACGAAAGTGTTGAGGGATGTGCCATCAAGATACGGGACAAACGGCTTGTAGTGATCATGGACTTCCTTTGCATCAACATCACGAATGCGTAAGCCAAATTTGGCCCCATTGCGTGCCAAGCATGACCATTGTTCCGATGTTTGTTGGGACGTCAGTGCATCCGGCTTGGCAGTCTTGGGCAGCCACGCGACACGGTATGATTCATGAGGGGATCTCCCATCGGAACTTCGAGGCTCATAGTACAGACCCATTTGACCCGACTTTGTCAGCACACTCTCAATTTGGATGCCAGTGACTCGAATGGAAACCAAGAAAGTATCGGCATGCTTGGGTTGTCGTCGTTCCATGCGGTGATTGACAAATTGACGGTCCCACACATCAATGACAGTACTTTCACTAGCTGTCTTCGTCATGAAAGCCTCAGTATTATCCATGATGAACTTAACTGGGTGTCCAATGAAGTCATTCCATTCACCAGGAAACTCATCCCGGAAGCACAGAACTCGAATCACCGAAGTGGGAACCTCGTCGACCTTCAATTGCTGAGCAGGCAAGTGTCGAGAGATCTCTACACAACCCAGCTGGACAATGCGTGCTGTGGCAATCAACGGTTCTCCAGTACTTTCAAATTTGGCAGGGAATCGAACCAAACATCCAGAACCAATGCAAGAGGGATCGGCGTGGTCTAAGATGAGCATTGCAAGTCCGGCTTGGGACATTGGCTGTCGCAAACGAAGATAAGGTTGGGCCTGAGTAGAGGTTACAACTACAATTCCCTGTGCATCCTTACACAACGATCCCAGTGCAATTTGGCGAATGACTTGGTCTTGGCCCATCTTAAAAATGCCCTCCGGGATAGTGATATCCTCAGGGTTCAATTGCAATGGTTCACTTGCTTTGGACCCAACTTGGTGCTTACGCTGCTTATCCCCAAATGGTTTTCCCTTTTCCACACGTTCACGAACAACCTGGGCCAATTCCGAAGGAAGCACAAGTTGCAGTCGTGGAGAGACATTGTTGGCTAAATGTTTAAGTTCAGCCCATGACTTTGCCGATCTCACTGCTTTAGACACAGAAGCCCTGCCTAATTTTTCCAATACAACTTCAACCCTGGATTCCAATGCATCACTTGGAACACCATGGGATTTGAGAAGGTCTTGCAAAGATTGCTCAACTGATTCACGAAGAGCTCCCCCCAGTGCAATTTGTTTTGGAATGACGGTCTGTTGAGCACTAGGTGTTGCCCACAACTGATGTTCAAACAAAGTGCGAAGTGTGACTGCTTCTTTGATGGTCAACGGGGAAATTGGAGATCCTACAATGCACGATCGAAAGCGCACCTCGGGAACCGTCAAGATTTTCAAAATCCATCCAACTGTTTGAAAACCGCAATCAGCTGAAAAGAGGCTAGGCATGGTGATGACTTGGACCTGCATCTTGTCTGGGATCTGATATTCACATCGGAACAATTGGAAGCCTTCCCTGGTGGTGAAAATCTGGATTGCATCATCATGAGTTTTCTGAAAGACTACTGGTATCCAATGGTGATCCGCCAAGATGGCACTGACAACCCATTCGACTTGAATGCCAAGACAATTAGAAACCCATTGGTGGAATTGGCCAGGCAACCCTGTAAACACCAAGGGGGCATGTGAAGCACATTCATTCTGATAGGTAAGAAGTGCCAAATAAAATGACATCTCATCATGAGCAACCCAACTTTCCTGGCGATACAACATCTGGATACGAGAGCATTGATCCCCATGTCGAAACCAATTGGGGGGTCCTGACTGTTGAAAGCACCCATGAGGGCGGTAGTTCGATGTCGGGCAAACAAAAATGTGCTGCATAGGGTATGAGGTCTTTGACCAAGGCAAAAGCTGGCCCAAACAATCCATTACACGAACCGATCTTGCAGTGTCTTGCATCTGGGCAAGTGAGCATTGCGTCACAACAATTTGGCCAATGGTAGTCGTCTTTGACACTTTGACAATCAGTGGGTTGGAAACATCAGGAAAGTGCATGACAACGTGGTGGATATCATGCGTGCAATCATCCCCAGAGTCGGTAATATCCCCATGCTTTGGTAATTGTTCCAGTAATTGGATCATCTTACAATTCACCATTGACCCTGTTGTGCACGGAACCCCCTCAATGGATGGTGGGGATTCATTGTCACTAATTTCGGCAGAGGCTGACACGTCGGTGGGTTCAGGATCTGCAGTCGGAATGGGAGCCGGACTGCCAGGCAAAACAGGCTGGCTATGCGTAAAGGATCCAGGCACTGGAATTGCACCAGACAAATCATTGTCCTTGGGAGGATCCGGATTATAAGTGCTCTTGACCGGTGCTTTGGAAACAATCGATGACTGTGGTGTGTCACGGTGTGTGTCACTAGGGAAAGCACTAGCATGATCACGTTTACGACTAAACCCAGGGATCCCTCCTTCTTCGGAAATTGCTGGTAGCAATGTCTCAGGAGTCTCAGTGTGGACCACAAATGGAATGGTTGGAGAAATTTCATCTTGAACCGAACCCTGAATTGCATCAATAAGTGACGAATGCGATTGATCTTCAAGGCCTGTATCCCCAACAAATGGTCGACAAATGAAGCACAAGGGGTAAGGACAATCCCAATCTTCAACATCACCATACCCATCATCAACAATGGTGGGGGAATGTACTGATTCATCATGGTCCAGTTGCTGAGAAGGAATTTCACTGGGGGAAATTGACGGCTGCTGTAAACTCAGTGGTGTGTTGGTCTCCGATCGAGACTGGAACAACATGCGATGAGTTGCATCGATAAATTCACTCAATCTGGGCCCATATTTGGTATAAAGAAGGTGAGGAAACATCTTTTCCCTTGCAGATACCGCTTTTCCAACCAATGCCCACAAGACTTGTTCAGGGAGGATGGCATCAGGCTCATTCCAGGTTTGGTTGACTTGGTACATCCATTGTCCAAAGACCCACCCCGAATGGAAGGGTGATGCCATTTGACCCAAACCACATAGGCCTAATTTCAAATTCATCAACCAAGGACGATCAGGCTTTGCTCCATTGAGGATGGCACATTCCCAGGGATGAATATGTCGAACACACTGAACTTTCTCATTTTGGACAGTCATGGTACCATCACATGGTAATAGTGCCCCAAACAACCCTTTGGAAGATAATCTTTGCAATGACATGGGACCCTTACGACATGAGCATGGGCATCCAGTCAACTGATTACCCCATCCATGCAATGCGGTACTTAATGGTTTATGAAGATCAATAAGGACTGAATGAAGTCCCCCAAAACGATCAAAGCAACCATATTCATACTCATCAACCAAAAGTTGTTGCAACTGTTCATCGGGCCATGATGGAAAAATCGGCAAGAAATCTGCAACGACGGGTGCACGGATCTGTCGGGGAAGGCTTTTCAACTCAAATTTCGGAATGCATGGACTAGAAAGGAGGCACCACCACCTTTCACGTCTCGCTACCCAAAAATGTTCGAGGTTCAAAACACAGTCTGTAAACCAAAATCCCGTTGCTTTGCACCAATCGCGGATGATCTGTTGTACATCTGGGTCCTTTCCCGAACCCGTCACACATTCCAATATGACCCCTGCCGACCGAAAAAAATATGCAGCCCGCAATGTATGGATCAATGTCTGTGCCCTATGATCACCAAATTTCCGTTGGTCCCCCAATGCCGACCATGGTTGACAGGAAAAACCACATGTCAAAATTGCTGAGGCTGAATGGATGTCGAAAATCTTTTGTAAAGTCCGATTGTCACCAATATCGCCCTCAATGACATGTTTGGTTCCCTCATTCAATTGAAATTCAACCAGTGGAGATCGAATGTCATTGCGAACCTGGATCTTAGCCCCTGCTTGTTCCAATCCATAACTCATCACTCCAATGCCGGAACAAAACTCGACCACATCCCGAAAAGCGTCTGTACTTGGGGTTTGATGTGCCAGAACAATTGTTGATTCACTAATCGAAATGCCCTGTTTGTCATCGTCCCAAAAAACCGCATCCAGGAATGAATAGGCACATGCTTGAGGGAGTGCACCAAAAACTCGAAACACTCGCTTAGCCAAAGCAGTACGAACCAGATGTTTACATCCCTTGGGGTCCCAGATGATGCATTCACAAAGGGTATCAATCTTTGAGAGGTGACCCACGCTATCCCAAGAAGGTTCCAAATGATGGACTATTGATGAAGCCATGGCGAATGACAACCCCCCCAAGGATCTGCCAGCGTAGCTGCACTGCTGACAAGTCTTGGGCCCACAGCTGGAGGGATTCCCTTATAAATTGCCCAGATTCATTGGTGGCCTTAGATGATTCAAATTTTCCAGGAGTTTTTTCCGCCTGTTGTACCAAAAAGAAATCCATGGTGAACTTTCAGGATCAAAAAAAAGATCTATATAAAGCCAATGGTTGTTTTGTATAGAAAAAGAAAAACGGAAGAATCCGCAACCTACAACTCTCCCCCCAACCTGCATGGAACCATTGGGATGATCATAGACAGCTGCCTCCGTCACCTGACCGGTCGCCCCGATTTGTTCCGCGGGATGAAGTTTTGATGAGATCCAAACCATATGTCGTGGAACATTGGAAAAGGGAGTGTTTGAAAAGTCAGCCAGCCAATCAATCAAGCAAGCAATCAATCAAGCAAGCAATCAATCAATCAATCAAGCAATGAAGGAATCAATCAAATCACTCCAAATCTGTAAGAAGCCCCTTTGCAATATCCAAAAAAAAACATATCCACAATTTTTGAACGTAAAATTGTGGAACCAATTGCACCGCACCCTGCTTTCACCGCTGGGTTCCAGCGGGAACAACATGTGGCACCTCCATGGAATCTCCTTGACTCACAGGATCCAATTGTGTCTCACCAACCTCGGTGAAATAACAGGGCGATGTTTTGGGCATATCCCACCGAACGGGTTTTTTTAGCCGGAAAATCATCGACTCAAAAGCGGTGCCCTTTTTCTAAAAGGGATATGATATGTTTGATAGTTCCGGGGAGGGTAATAGAATTTGAAGGTAAGGAAAGGTTGGTTTTTTTACACCATGTTTTTGTTGGGTGAACATGGATTGGTGGGACAAAAACACATCAAAAGCACCTTCAGTTTTTTTGAAGGAGAAAAGGAATTTTGAGCACAGCTTCAAGATACATCTTTGTCTTAAGGTCCATTTTTCAGCCACGTCAGTTTACCAAAAGCTGAAGAAAAGTCGAAAAGTCTCTCTGTGCCTCTGCGACATCAGCATCTGTTCGTGCCTTGCAAAAAGGCTGACAAACCAGCAATAGACAAACTGCTTGTGAGCAGTATCTGAAAGGAGCATCTGTTAATATGCCCTGTATCATGCAGGATTTCTTTCCTGAATCCTAGTTTCAAAGACTTTCGTGTTTGGTTTTCACTGAAGGTTCTTTGCAGC
>Ga0126337_10002411_pt1 | contig 11915 bp, 8 predicted proteins | sample DipCmetagenome_FD_92527 | JGI IMG/M metagenome (GOLD analysis project Ga0126337, IMG submission 92527) | Coral microbial communities from La Bocana,Puerto Morelos, Mexico - Diploria C A metagenome | ecosystem: Host-associated > Invertebrates > Cnidaria > Coral | place: La Bocana,Puerto Morelos... | reverse complement strand
TTCCCGCCAGCACAACGCGCGTGTAATTTTTGACACTTCCGCTGACCGAACAGTCGGCTCTGCGATCGTCTGCGATCGTCTGCGATTATATGGAAACAATTCTCTTTACGATCGTCTGCGATCGCCTGCGATCATATGGAAACCAGCCTTTAGGGCTGGTTCACACTAGCGACGAAAGCGGAGTTGTAAGCGGAATCGGAATTGGAAGGAAGTTCTTATCTAGTGTGAATCGGCACGACGGAAGCGGAAGCGGAATCGGAAGAAAAAGAAACTCTTCTGATCCCGCTGACTCCGATTCCGTCGAGCTTCCGACTCCGCTTACGAATCCGTTTTTTGATTTACACTGGATCGTAACGCTCCTTGCGCTTCCAATTCCGACTCCGCTTCCGATTCAGTCGCTAGTGTGAACCAGCCCTTAAGCATTTCCAAAAGACGTTTTGCTAAAGTGCTTACTCTAAAGTGCATTTGGCGATGTCATTTTTTAAGATTTTTATCTAACGCTTCCTCTTGTTCCACTCAAATTTTTCTCTGCAGATTTGCTCAATAAAAATTGTGTAGAACGGTAAAGGTGTAATCTTTTAGAACAGTTAGTTTTTTTTTGAACGTCCAAACATGTACTTGTTGTCCAAGTCCCTCATCTTCCCGTCCTCACGAAGTGAAAGAGGAGAGACCAGGGTCCCGGGAGGGTGGTATGATGATAAGGCCATGGCAACGAGGTTGCCAAACTTGAAAGCGAGGTTTTTTGAGCGATACATTTCTTAATTGCCATTAAATCGTTTACAGAGTTATACATGGTTCGCACAGACTTTGAACAGCCCTTAAAATGTTGTTAGGTTTCCTAATTTTACCAGCAGTCCTTGAAATTTGATTACACCATGAAAGACGGCGGCAATATTGACGCAAACTGTAGCTCGAGAGAAAACGTTTTATGTCGCAAAAAATTGATCTTGATGATACAGGAATTGAGTTATCATTAAATGAAGTATTCCTGTCCTCAACAGGCTCTTCACTATTCTGTATTTTGTGGCCCCCGGCGAAACAAACTTTAACATCTAATTGGAAAAGAAACCAGTTCTTGAATATTGCTTAACTGTCCTTAAAAAGGCAATGAATAGTCCCTGGGAAAGAAGGCGTGACGTTTGTACGAACCATGTAATTGTTCATTTGAAACAAACCTATGTAGTAGCCGTGTCCAGTCAGCTTTTAAAGATTCGTTAACAGTTAAAAATATTTTCTCTACCCTATTCAGACTTACTACATCTACTATGGACCCTTAACAAGTGGAGTCAGTTCTCAGCCAGTGGGTCATACTGCAGCGAGACATTTTTCAGTGGGCAGCTTGCAACAGGACATCGTATATGTGTTTGCGGTGTCGGTGGGTTTGGCGGGGAAGCACAGTGATTCAGTGAATTCCAAGACAAAATTTGGTTTGTAGTTTTCATTATGCGATAGCGCGAAATTACTTTGTACAGCAAGCACACAGTTAGTGCATGTGGTGAAAGTAGCATATGGATTCGAGTCACTTTGCCAAATTCAATCTTATCTTAATCGTAAATCTGTTATTAATCATGATCCTGTCGTTATGGTATCATTGTAAATGGTTTGAACCCAGGAGTATCAGTAGTTCGTATAGTGTGATCGTCCGGTTGAGGGTAGTTCAGAAAAGAACTATTATTGGTGACTGACGTTTCGACAACGTGAGCGTTCTGGGTATATTACGAACTCACAATGTGACCAGCTCCCAGGTAACTCGATAGCTCAGTTGGTAGAGGACTGCACCGGTATTTGCAGAGGTCATGGGTTCCAATCCAGTTCAGGCTTGAATTTTGCGGACAAACAATATGTAGAAACGTTTTACTCATCTAATACAACAGCATGAGACCCCGAGGAAAGGGGTCGAGCTGTTATAACAAAAGCTTAATAAGATCGACCACGAAAACTGACTAATCTAGAATTACTTTAATCTCCTTCCAAAAGTCTAAATAGTCCCCAGACGTCCCATGGTATACCGAGAGCCTCTCAATTGCCGTCAGATTAATACTTTTTACTAATTCGTCTCTCAATCATCAGAAATTACATTTACAATTATCACATTTATAAGGTTGAACCTTAGTCGAATCTATGTACCCATGCTAGTGTAGTCTATGATTTCAGTATCATGACAGGACTATAGAAATATTTTTTTCTACCCTTGGATGGGATATTACCCCATTTGTTTGTTAGTTATCCCCAACTTCAGGGCTACACGATTTGGCAGTTGGGTTAATGGGTTCTGTCCTTGAAGTTTCTTGGGAAATTTTTCGCGAAGAAATTCAAATTATCAGAAGTACTGAAAAAGGCGAAATTTTGCAGCGCGAGCCAAAAATGACAAGCCCAAATATTTGTTTTCTTTGCACCGTGGATTATTTACAGTGCGGCCATCGTAACCAAGGCCACCCGACAAAAGTTTCTATGAATTAAACGACTAAAACTCGTGGAGGTTAACAATAGTTTTCCAAAGAACAAAAATCCAAAATGACCACAACTTCCCTTTTGAATGTACAGCTTGATTTCATGGATAATTTGTTGGACAATTATTGTATTATTTAACCTCCACGGTTTTTGTCACCTCCACTATCATTATTCGTGGCAGGCGCGGTGGCCTCGTGGTTAGTGCGCTCGACTCCGGATCGAGCGGTCCGGGTTCGAGACCTGGTCGGGGACATTACGTTGTCTTTATGGGTAAGACACTTGACTCTCACAGTGCCTCTCTCCACCCAGGTGTATAAATGGGTACCGGCGAATTTAATACTGGGGGTAACCCTGCGATGGACTAGCATCCCATCCTGGGGGGAGTAGAAATATTCCTAGTCGCCGGCTTCATGCTACAGAAACCGGGATAAGCTCCGGCCTGGTGGGCCACTTTGACTTTACCCTTACCTACTATCTTTATTCGTTAAATTGTTCTCCTTTGGATTCCTTTTGAGTCCCTTTCCACCACGCCCTAAGCCTGTAGTCATAAGTACCAATTATCTCACTAATTTGTTGTTCTTTGTGCTAGATGCTGATGATGAGCCCGTGCATAGTCTGAAGGCTGTTGTTACTGATTACAGCAGTATTGTTCTAACTTGGGAAAAACCATCGGGCGTATCTTCCGATAAAATTAAAGTATGTACTACTCAGATGCCTTGCTGATATTAACATGTGCTTCAAAGTCAATTAAATTAATTTGCTTAGAACTTCAGAATTTAAATCTTTCTTGTGGTAGTAGTGGTTTTGCTGTACAAGGTAGATCGTGGGTGAAGGAAGATGGCCGTAGATTGTCGTGACTATTGAAACGCGGAAAGCTTTCAAACATTACTCTCACTAAATATTGTTTATTTTACTAATTATTCCCTCAGTGGTGCTCTTAAGCTAGTAGGTAACACTGAACCCTGTGTGTGAACATCATGTAAAGGCTATTGAGCTGTACTTTCAATGTGGTACAATTTACTTTGCCTAACTTTTAAGTGTGTGGAAGAATCCTGAGTGGTTGACCATGTAAAAGCTATTGAGCAGTACGTTCATGTGGTACTGTTAATTATGCCATGTAGATAAGTTATTGATTTCCTAGTGGTAACTTTCATCAGGTATTGTTTTTTATCCTTTACAAGCCAGTTTTCAGGTGAAAAATTTGTGAATGAGCCCATAGTCTGCTACCACTAAAATTGAAGGTGTAATTTTGTTATATTTTTTCAGAACTATCAGATTAAACAGTCTTTCAAGAGTCCGTCTGGTGATTCAACGATGGTTACCAAAGACACTCATGGCAAGGAAACTACCTACACTTTCAAGTACCTCTATTTTAATACCAGCTACACTTTTGACGTGATGGCAAGATTTTCCAAAGATGGCCGAGTTGGCAAGGGTGTTACCGTTGTGAAAACGACGGGTCCATTCTCAGCTTCTGTGGGGCCCTTGCAGAAAAAAATTCAGGACAACACAGTCATACTCTCTTGGTCTGCACCACGAACAATTGATTTGAACAAGAATCTCAGGGTAAATGTTGTGCGTGTAAATATTGTGCAGTTAGACAGAAGTGTAATTTCCATGTACTTACTTACACTTTTATGTCTCCGTTCCATAAGACACCGTCACATATAAATCACATAAGGCTATGGCATTTTCTTTCCATCCATTATAGTTAACATGCATCGACGACAAAGTAAGTGGTTTGAACCAAGAGTATCAGTAATTCGACTAGTGCGATCGTCTGGGTGACAGAAATGTAGCAGCTCTCTTAAGCTTGAAATTCTTTTGCTTGTTAGCAGCTGTTATTGTTTTAGGGCTAGGGGCATGGTGTCTGTAGTTTGTTCTATTGTCTGCAAAAAGAGTATCAAGCCATTCGTGTGAAACCTTACCAGCGCTGGTACCCGACCCCTGGGTGAGGGTAGTTCTGAACAGAACTTTTGTTGGTGAACATTTCGACAACCTGAGCAGAAGTCATCTTTAGAGTCAAGTGAAAAGTATTTCTCAGTCGATCTTGTCCGTTTAAGGTGATGGGTCAGTGCAGCCGTGACGATATTATGAACTGTCTTTCAGCTTCGTGTAAAGTGTGGCAGCTGTCATTGGTCTGTTGTAGTAACTTTGAGTCCGTCTCTTGAGTCAAATTTTGTCATAAATTTGTCATTTTGTAAGGCACCAGTAGCTGTTGGCATCTTTTGAGGGGTTTTTGTTATAAGTTGGTAAACCAGCTTCTCACTCTTACAATCACCCAGTGAGACTAGACGAAGTCATATACCAGGGCTTTATAACGTTCAGTTATGCGCAATTCAGTAATGGCCCAGGTATATTTTATTACTTTGACAGCTGTTACCTGGTGTGTTATGTTAATATTGTTATTACTCTTTTACCACGCTCCAGGCCTACAACATCTCTTGGAAATGTTCTGGGTGCTACTCTCAAAAATCTGGTTCAAAAGTGTCATTAAAGGACACGACAATCAGTGTTCCCAACCTGGAGAGAGACCAAACCTATAGCTTCTATGTCTATGCAAAAACAACCTTTGGCAACGGCGCGCTATCCAACATAACAGCCACAATAAGTCGTTACTTCGGCCAAGTCCAAAACCTGAGACAGAGCTTTGAGAATTACACCTTGAAACTTCAGTGGGATAAACCCAGTGATGTGGAAGCCAAAGACATTAAGGTATCATCTGCCATTTATTACTTGGCTAGAAACGTTTATATTCCTGTCGTTTTTGTTCTAAGGACATGCTGTTTGTTCTCGTTACTAATTGCTATTCATCAGATCTTCTTCCAGGGCAAGGACTGATTTTCATGCATTTCTTTCAGTGCGGAATGTTTCTCTATTGAAGGAGAAAGTTGGGCTACTATACAATAACATGATCTGTATATAAAAAAAATGTTCTTAGTATTAGTTAGTGTGAATTTTCACGTTCAGTCGTCCGATGGTTAACAGACAGTGTAATGTCAAAGCTATTGTTCACAAACGGGCTCTTAAGGGTTTTTTTTTTCTATTTCCTCAGAAAATCAGCACACCAAATCTAACTCTCAATTGTTAATACAGACAACAATAGCAACATCTTTATTTCTCAAAAATAACCATAATAATATTTCGGAAACAGAAACAAAACACTTCAGAAACAGAAACAGAAATAGAAACACTTCAGAACGAGTTCACGAGAGTTAAGTGTTTCGTGGATGAATAAAAAATGGTATGGCTTGACCTAAGTAATGTGTAGTAAGGATTGTTGATCTTTCTTGGGCCTTAAGTGCTGACTTCGAACTCTTATCTGTTTGGTTGCAGTATTATTTAATTTCTTGGTGTGACACCACAACGCACAGTTACTGTTACGTGCTCAATAGCACAAATGTCACTCAGACTCAGTTTAAGCAAACTCTTTTCGCTGGAGACACCTACACGTTCTATGTCCGAGCTCTAACAGCTTACGGAGAGGGAAAAGAGTCGAATATCCAAGTTAATGTGCCATCTCTTGATGTTCAAGTGTCCTATTTAAGAGCGCAGTCAGCTGGAAGATATGGATTGCAAGTTGACTTGTCGTGGTATTATTGGTACGATCTAGACAACGTGGTAGGTATATATGTCTCTTAAATCCGTGCTCCATTGCCGATTTAGAAAACGCCTTGCACTGTGAAGAAATTGCGCGTTAAAATGCAGACTCTTGTTTAAAAATTAAATTGTGAGCTTGAGATTTCTAAGTGGTGATACTTGATGAGGTCGTACACGATTCGATTTCACCTCCGAGCAATCGAGTATGCATAATAAAATGAAAGTGTTGGACAACTCACCCAATGAGATTGCAGTAATACTGGTGGGATTATACTAATTAAAAATTAGGTTATTATGATTTCAACTATCACCTCATAGAACGAATAATATCATTGTTTGAGTAGAATTCTAATCACTTCCAAAAACGATTCCAATTAATTTTCGTCTTAGTATTAAATTAAATTTGGACTAAGTTGTTAATTTGACATTTGCAGCTGTGTACTTTCCTTTCAGAAAGTCTGCGTTTTTTTCTTGGTAAAGAAACCGTGAATCTCCTTGCAATCTTCTCTGGAACTCTCATATCTTTCTCCGTAGTTCAAATATATATTTCATGATATGAATATTTGATATGAAGATTGATTGATGACTGATATCTTTCATATATTCATTTGCATTCTTCACCTTCTATGGGTATATTACGAACTAACAATGTGAATAGCTCCCATATCGCTAGATTGCTCAGTTGGCGGAGTACTGCCACTGAAGAGGTGATGGCTTCGAATCCCGTTTAGGTCTGAATTGTTTTCAGGCTTTAATTTTACAACTGCTAAAGTTGTGTGTATAACTGCGATGATCAGTCATGTCTTCACATATTTAATTTTACTTGGCAGCAATTTGAAGTGAGATGGCATTGTATCCGAGGACGTGGGTACTGTTACTGGAGTGATTATTATGGATGGTCAGAGGTGACCGTCAACAACACACCAGCGACAATAAATATGACGCGCTATGATATGGCCTACGTGTTTAAAGTGCGAGTGCTCAAACCCCAAGGCAGAGGAAAAAGCTCTGAAGTGTACTACGCAGTTCCAGCGTTTAGTGGAATGCCCAGTCAGTTCAGTTGCAGTGTCGTAAAATCCAGATATAACCCTTTTCTTGTGTGCCACTGGTTACCGCCCACAGATTTTAATCCAGTTGGATTTTATGTAAGTAGCAAAATATAGACCTTACCTTGAATTGTGAGAGTTGCGAGAAAAATTAAGGTTCAACCTACGCTTTACAAAATGACCACTCCCTTCGGTCGTTGTTGGGGAGGTTTGTACCTTTTATGTCCACATTAGAAAAGAGTCCACAAGTGAGAGAGGATACTGCCACTGATAGCTATGCACTTTGGATGGACGTAGGAACCTTAGGAATACATACTTAGCGAGGTGCCCGCCATGCAAGGTTACCATCTTAAATAGGTGTACAACTTGCAGATCAGTATTCACCTTAAAAATGTCTTTACCATTGCATGGTGACTACCTCGAAGAGTGGTCAACCTCTTCCGACTTGGAGAGTTGGTGTGTTCTCCTTAGTAAGGTGTCCACATTGGAGAGGAATCCCTCTTAGGTTCTATGCTGAGAGAGTGGACACCTCCTCGATATGTCCAGTTTACAAAAGGTGTCCTGACTCCATCGTAGTGAGGTGTCCAACTTAGAAAGAAGTGCACTGTAGAGAGGTGGTCCCCGACATGTCCTTCTAAAAGTGATTACTAAGGGAAAAAACGCCTTAGCAGTAATTTATAAGCGAGTATGTTCCTTGTTAAATGTCTATTGAAGTAGGTAGCTAATGTTTGCGTTTGGATGACGCTTAGAGCCGAAAATGTTTCAGTGTCAATTTTTTTCGAAAGGCTGTAACAGCTTTGAGACATCTTAATCACAGTCTACGATTTAAAGCGTCCTCTGAACTGCTATTATGTGTTTGTCTTTCACAGCACTACTTTCTTAAGTATAGATGCGATGACTGCTACTATTCTTCTACTAACTACAAATCAGTATACGGCTATAATGAAACGTCGGTGAATATAACTGTGAACGACGGAGCAGCTTACACGGTGTGGATTCAAGTGCATACAAGATATGGGAGTGGAAAATGGGCACAAACAACAGCAGTTACACCTGCTTCGATTGGACAAGTTAGTGCGCTGAGTGCTCAACCAGACAGCAACATCCCGACCCTAGTTCACCTAAAATGGGGACCACCAAGCAATTTACCAAGTCCCATTATGGTGAGTAACGTCGATGAAGTCGTCTAGTATGGTGTGTCTTTTGAGAACTCATGCACTGGGGTTATGAATACAATATAGGCAGCCATATGCAATGGACTCGTCCTTGCGACTGGGTATTTTAGAATATCCTCATGTATTGATCAAACTTTTCAGTATGGCATGAAGAGCGTCCAAACTTGTTTGCTTAAGTGATAATCACGTGTCAATCATGGGTCACGTTTCAAAAGGTCAGCCATCATGAAGAAGTTTTCAGAAATATCACAACAGCTAAAAAACCTGGTTTGAAGATCGAGACTCAAATAAAATCTCGCGGTGATCGTTCCTGAAGGACTGATCATCGACTACTCTTCCAACAGAGTCCAACTTGGCACAAACAAATCAGTTGAGATAAGTCAATAAAGATGGTGAATGTTGAGCTCGGTAATGAAATGTGAATTTGGGACAAAGAAACTCTGAGTCTCCGACAGGAATCGAACCTATGACCTCCCAAACACATGGCGGGCGCTCTATCCACTGAGCTACGAGAACTCGTGGAGAGCAAGGTCATTTAACTGAGTTTATATGTGACAGGCGTCCTACATACTGCTAGGATCAGCACTGTTGAATTCATCGTGAGTCAATGAAGATGGTGAATGTTGAGCTCGGTGATGAATTGTGAAAGATGTCGGGGACTCAGATATTTTCTTAGTCCCACGCTTGTGTCATGTGAATAATTCATCTTTCTTAGTTGTTCCTATTCACAATCTCGGACGGCTTCAACCCTGGTAATGCTAATAATTCGAAATCAGTTGGTTTAATATTATATTTTTCGTATGTTTTAGGCTTATTTATAGATCATTTCTAGTAATTTTATTCTTATTATTGATTTATTTTTTTTTTGTTTTTTCAGTATTACTTGGTAATTATTCGATGCCAAAAGTGCAATGCTTTCGACCAAATCAAGAAAAAGTTAAATGAGACCAGCCTCAACCAGAACCTTCCTTGTGGTCAGACATATGAATTCACTGTTAAGGCTTTTACCCAGAAGGAGTCTAGTGCTGACAGCAATGTAACCGTCTCACTTAAACCCGCCGATGTAGAACGAGTCGCAAACCTGACTGTCAAGTATTTCCATGGCAACCTTAGTCTTGATGAAGAGTCCGACGAATTCTCGGACAGGTTTCTGTTAACGTGGGATCCACCGGAGAATCTAAAAGCTGCTGGATTTGAGGTACATCGAAGCCTAGATAAAAACCTCTTATTAACCGATGGCGAGGGTTGTACAGGGGATTATTGGCCCTGGATCTTGACAGTACAAAAACCATAGAGAGCCAATATTTCCCAGTACGGCTCGAGCAAGCTAGGTTAATAAGTAGTTTGCTATATGGCACTAAGGCCTTGATTTTTGTCGGCTTTCAAAGGCAAAGGCGGTTTCCTTTTCAAAGGTCACCAGCCGTTTCTTTCCATGGAAACGTCTTTGGAAAAATTCCGATGAGGAAGGGGTCAATCAGAACGCTTGGATCTAACTCAAGACTGCCTCGAGGTAGTAAAATAATAAACATGCCTAATTTCATCTCCTTCCAGCCTTGTTCAAAGAGGTCCGGTGACAATTCTTTTGTTCAGCATTGTGAGTGGGGACCTCTGGGTGAAATCGGATGATGGCATGTGGCACATGTGCCAGTATTAATCATAGCGGTTTTTTCTCTCTGCAAATTGAGAAATCATATCGAGCGTGAACGCATGTGGGGAATAGACTGTTTCAGGCCTCAGTGATTGGGGATGATCGAAAAAGCAAGCGGGTGACGAGCGACGTTTGGGAGATATCCCGCTCGACCTCTTTGTCGCAGATCCCGCTCGTCGTTGACCTTTACCTTTTAACAATTATCTACCCAAGGCGAAGTGAATATTGGTGAATATTTTTGAGCGTAAAGCGAATAAGTGTTTTAGTATAATTACTCAGGTGATTATAGAAATACAAACAAAAGATTGACCGAAAAATAGTAAATTTTGCGTGCACAGATTGCACCTTGCATACGGCGGCTGCGCCCGCAGTACAAGCTGCAGTCAAAACTGAGCTATCCTTAACGATACGACACGATAATAGTTTTTTTCTTCGCAGCTACCAAAAATAAAGACAATGCTGTAGTTTCTTTGGCGCCAAATTAGACGTCTGGAGACAAAAAATGGTTCATATTTTTCATTTTTTACTATTCACTATTTTGCAGAATGCGCAATAGGAGTTAAGTGAACGAGCGCGAATTCACTCGCTTGGTCGATCGGTCGGTCCCTCCTTCCTTCCTTCCTTGGGTCGTAAACTTTTGTTTGTATTTCCGCTGACCAATGCACAACTTGACTTGACGAAGAGAAAAATGTCGAATGGTTCGGCAAATGTGAAACATAGTGAAGCAATGAGTGATGAGATAATTACTGCTATGTCAACACCATGTGGTGCGAGCATTTTCCTATTTGAATTGCTTTAAAACAAAAAACCTAGAAAGCATTTTTTGTCCTAGTTACGAAATGAACGCGGGCTCCTGGCAAGCATGGGTTTTAATAACATGATACATGCAGTGCATGAATATCGAGCAAAATAATAAATTATTATAAATGGAAAGCACTTATTAGCTTCATGGGGGAAAGAAAAAGAAAGAAAAAACACGTCGGAGGGAAAAAGAAAAGAAGAAAATAATTCGTGCGTTTGCCCGCCCGAGTCTTGAACTCTCGCCCTTTATGCTTTCCAATACAGTATACCAACGCATTGAGCAACGAAGGTCCGCAAAGTGTGTATGTGTGTAGAGCGTTATGCATTATTGTATTGTGAAGTCAGGGCAGTGATTAAAGCGTGATTTTAAGAGGGACACAAGAAAGAAATTTATTTTTGCAAGAAAGCCAAAATATTTTCATCTTTTCTGCTTATACTGATGCATGCACCTCATCATACAAAATAGCCGTAGCCTCAAAAGAGGCCTTTGATTTCAATCTGATGTGGTTTTTGAAATAGTAATACCTTTTCGTGAATACTAGCTTAGCTAGTGGTAAGTTAGGTTTGTTGTTGAAACCATTCTGTTCAATAAATAAACTAGTTAAATAAAGTGTTGCGAAAAATTAATAGTTCTTTTGTTTTACTCGTACTTATCGACATCAGCGACATTTTCACGGGAATTCAAAAGGTTTCATTGTTATACTTCGTACCTTATAAAAGTGACTTTCCGAACTTTGCTACTTGTTTGGTGGTTTTTGGAATAGTATTTTCGTTCATTGTAATCTTCTTCAGAGACATCGACAAAGCGCAAAGCGGTCATTTTGAAAATTAATCGGAAGTGATTATTGCGGAATACGACGCCATTTTGGAGCAAGAGCGCGAGGCTTTCCACAATTACCAGAGTAATTATACATATATGTTATTTGCCGGCTGGGAGGTCCGTATAGTGAAAAACTGTGACCGAGATCTTGAAAATGCTGCCCGAGGCCGCAGTCTCGAGTCCGAGGTCACAGTTTTTCACTATACGGACCGACCTTAAGCCGGAAAATAGCTTATTTTTATTTTTTTCCAAGCGGGCACGGTAACGAATCCTGCAATCTGATTGGTTTTTAGCGCGGTCCGGATTTTCCTATCTCTGACCACGGTCACAGTAACGCTTGCGTGAGTTTTTTTCCGTGAGTTTTTTTTCGTTTG
>Ga0126337_10002410_pt1 | contig 11915 bp, 7 predicted proteins | sample DipCmetagenome_FD_92527 | JGI IMG/M metagenome (GOLD analysis project Ga0126337, IMG submission 92527) | Coral microbial communities from La Bocana,Puerto Morelos, Mexico - Diploria C A metagenome | ecosystem: Host-associated > Invertebrates > Cnidaria > Coral | place: La Bocana,Puerto Morelos... | reverse complement strand
GAGTGAGTGAGTGAGTGAGTGAGTGAGTGAGTGAGTGAGTGACACATTTGCATATCGGAGTCCACACAACAAACTTCGTTTCAACGCTTCGCGTTTTCCACTCGTTTAAAAACTAGTTAATTGGAAAGATAGGGACTGATGCATTCCAGGGTACTGTAACCAAAACATCATCTACAAATCTATATAATAAGTTGACATTCAAGGTATTGCAAGCTTTACAAACTGATGAACCAACCTGAGTTGGAATGCGAGTGAATGATGGCAAATTATTAAACATGCTGTCTGGAATCGAACAGTAGATGTTTTTCAGAAGGGTTTTTGTGTTGGTGACAAGACCCGTGCCTCCACTAAACTACCTCCTTGGTGACAGGAGTGGGGTCAGTGGGTGGTCCTTGACAGTGTCTGTCCTTGTTAAACTCTTACATAAAGGTAACAAATTTTTCGCCGTGACAGTGTACCTCCAGTTCTGCTTGGTGTGCATTCTTCAAGTTTTCTTTATTTTTTAAACTTTCTTCCAGTTCAGATTTCTTTAAGAGAGACAAAATAAAGCGTTAAAGAACTTCATATTTTTTATTTTAGGCTAAAGTACAACGTACATTGGTAAAGATAAATCAATGCTACTTAGGGTAGAGTGGGTAGAGTGATGTGCCTCTTATAGTGAAACAAGACTTTCTTTTGTGGACAACTTTGCAAACTTCTTCTAGTACATTGGTATTTGTTTGAGAGTTTACTCATAGTACTAAGTCAGCCATCTCCGTGAGCCATCCTCAGTGCACTGGTTCTATTTATTTGTTAGGAGTAAATGGTGTAAAATTTGGCGAAAATAGGTAATCTTGTATTAGTCATGCATATTGCAAAAATACTAACTTGATTAACAAAACGGAACCAATAATTGCCTCATGGTCAACAGGTGTAAAACAGGAACAAATTGCAGTGAAACTCAAACACTGTAGCCAATATTGCTAATGTTACATGTAAGTTTTTACTCCTGAGGGAGAGAGTTTCTATGTTTTTTTCGTGTAAAGTTCCAAATTGAGCTCCTCCATTCTGACTCGGATGCAATTTTTTAGTCTTACTAATATAATAAATAAAATTGTTATTAAAATAAATTATTAAGATTGCTGCCCTGCTACACTTCTCCAAGTGTTAATCTTTGTAGTTATACTTTCCTTCACCTCTGATGTGTTTTCCTTAGTAGGTAAAGGAAGCTGCTACAGAAATGGTACAGAAACAGAAACAAAAATTGCTTACAAGGTTTTGCATCATATTCTCTGCTGTTCTGGTCTGCTCCTGGTGGGATTTTTTTAATGTCTGCAAATCCTTATTATGCAGCTCCTTAAAAAAGAAAAATATGTTTCCCTCAGTGTTTAATAATAATAACAACTTTACTCTCATACACAAGGAATAAGCTATTTGTAAAATTTACATTAAGGGGCTAAATTGGATTATTAAGTCACATTCCTTGGAGTTTTGTGATGAGCATGTGTAACAACAACAAAAATAAAAGGGTGACAAATCTGTTAATGTTATTGTAATGGTGGCTCAGCACATTTTAGCATGCTTCTGAAATCATTCATATGCAATCACATGTTTTATGAATTCAAGATATAGTGAAATTTGAGAACAATTTGTTGCAAATGAAATTTCAGCCGAAAGAAAATGATATTGAGGGCAACAAACCACAAGCACAGAAATCAGTGCAACATTTTTCTGAATCAAGGTTGAAAATCAGTGGCCTTTAAATGTTTAAATGAATTACAATGATAATTAACTGGTCTCCTAAAGGGCAATGTTACAGAATATTTGTCACAGCATAAAGCCAGCTTGTCATCTTCTGGGAAACCCAAATCACATATTCTAGTGGAAATTCCTTTGTTCAAAAATATTGTTCTCAAACAGAATGAATAACTAGGGACTACATAATTATCTAAAAAAGTTCAACTTTGAAGAAAAAAATAAACTGCTTTGTTCTACAGAACTTCTCTTTAGGAATAATGTACATGTAATTGTAAAATAAACAATCTTGGATGACTTTAACCCTGATTAGGTTTTCAAACAATTTCTTTTCTTGTTGCCTCATGTCCATGTGACCAGAATCAAGTGGATATGATGATAGCTGGTGTCTTTGCTGCATTCCTGTGTAAGGAGTCTTTTGCATTTCTAGTGTAAGATTCCTGTGTAGGGATTCCTTATCAATGATTCCTGTGTAGGGATTCCTAACCAGTGATTCTTCACATTCACATTCATAAAGTAAGATTCCCTTGCAAGTATATTTTGCATACAACATACAGGATTCCTGCACAAAACTTCAGTAATTGTGAAAAAGAGGTCCTGAAACGACTTTTGATAAGGTGTTAGCAGACAGGTTACCAACAAGTTACCAACAAGTTTCCAACAGGCTATTGACAGGTTACAGAAAGTTTGCTAAAACAAAAGGTTTGCTGTAAAATAGACAAAAATTTGAATACATCTCTTCACTAACTTACCAATCGATGGGTGCCATAGAAATTATTGACTGTGAAACATTCGTTAAAAACTTAATTTCATATCAAATTTGTTACTGTGCAACTAATGGACAAGAACGTTTTAAGGTTACTGTATACCTTGGCATGGAGCATGTCTGGACTAAATTGTAGATACCTAAACCCCTATATCAAATTAAAACTAATAGAGCGCCAGCTGTCAAATTTTGAAATTAAATTGAATTGTCAAATTTTTTACAACTTCTCAATGTGAGCGTCTGAAACACCTTTTCAAAGCTACAACTCAAAGCAAATTTTGTTTTTTCCTTATTTAATTTGACCCCCAGTTTCCAGAATAAAGGCGCTAAAAAACTTTTCTGCTATTTGCCACATTCAATTTCAGAGAAAAGTTACTGCATATTTTCAATTAAAAAAGTTTGGATTAAAAAAGATGATGTGAACGCAGAAAAATTACTCTTGGAGCAAAAGTATTTGCAAATATAAATTTTGCAAACATCGGCTAGACTACATACTGTTGAAAGGTGAGGGAAATGAAGAAAGTCCCTTTGACTTGTAGCTATCAAAAGGGACCCAAAAAGATTTGGATTGATGCTCACATTTGATGGTTGTGAAAAAGTCAACAATTCATTTTATTTCAACATTCTTGGTATAGTGTGATAGCCAGCTCCATAAGCTACAAATTTCTGTAGGGTATAGTAAACTTTGGCAAAACAAAGTACAGGACATTGTTTAACACACCTAAAGAAAACTGTGTGTGAAATTTGGAGTGTTTGGAGTGTGATGCCGTTTTTCTACTGAGCCTTTGTAATCAATATTTCCATGAAGGAAGGCGAAGCTTAAATGTGACTTTCCATGGGATTTACCTTTGCTTGTGAAAGATCTTCAGACAGTCTACCAATCTGGATCTGTGCTTCAGCCGAGGATGATTTCAACTTATCCAAAATCCTACAAAGAAAATGTTAAAAAAGAGATTCTGATCTGGAAAAACAGAGATTTGACACAATATATATCTAATGAATGTAGAGAAACAAGACCCACTACAACACTCTAGCAAAAAAAAAATTACTTTGAACCCTTTTCAGGGAGCAGGGATGGCGCAGTGGTGATTCACGCTCGCCTCCCACTAATGTGGCCTGGGTTCTAATCCTAGACCCGGTGTCATAAGTGGGTTGAGTTTGTTGTTGGTTCTCGTTCCTGCTCCGATGGTTTTTCTCTGGGTTCTCCGGTTTTCCTCCATCCACAAAAATCAACATTTCTAAATTCCAATTCGATCAGGAATTTGAGGGCCAAGGGTTTGTCAGTTGCATGACTGTTATGTGCTACCCTCGTAAAAACAAACAAACAAAGTTTGAAGAGTATGATACTATGTGACAAAATGTAACCAGATGCGACACAACACAACACGGTACTAAAAACTAGTTATAATTATTTATAAAAGAATGAATGATTTATTTTGAGACTTTGTTGAACAATGTGCTTTGGACAAAATTATTAAGTTTCATATCTTATGAAACCTTCATTGCCTTATAAAGAATGTCAAAATCCATCCTCAAAGAGAATAGCATGAACAGCAACTGGAACTGGAAGTAAAAACCTATTATTATTATTATTATTATTATTATTATTATTACCTATTATTATAACATTCTGAAGTAGTGTGCCATGTGATCAAATATTCAGAGAAGTCAGCACAACTGGAAATAGATTTTAAACCCTATTGAATCAATATCATTCTTTTGCACAATTCTACCAACAGCTGTAGATGAAACTAATTACAGTCCATTTACATTTACTAGGATATATCTATCTAGGATCTATCTAATAAATTGTTTTTTTTTTACTTGTGCCACTGAGATTGGATTTTGATCTATTTTTAGAGGCAGTCACTCTTAAGGACATTCGTGCTTATTGTTTCTGTGCATCCTTACTGCGCACGAAATTCACACGCTACGTCATGCATCGAGCGTGCACGCTAAGTAGTAAAGTGAACAATAATAGGGCAAATGGCCATTGCTATGACTTTGCGTGGCTTTAACGATCTTGGACATTCGGTGACCCATATTTTTCTTTTGATGGATCATTTTCTCTACCGATGTTCTACGTTTTGCCAAAAAATGAAAAAAATCTATCGAGTAGAAGTTTGAATATATTTCAAAATGCTCCATCGAATTCCGTTCATTTGAGGACTTCGTTTAGCTGTGCGTAAGTTTCAAATGCTTCTCTAAGAGTTAAGGTTTTTGAAAGTGATGGCAATATTTGAAATTATTAATGCTACAGATTCACTTATTCAAAATATTATTAGGATTGTTTACCTCTGTTGACTTACCTTTGATATTTTAACCTGACGACCCTGGAGACCATGCTGAATTACATGCACCAATTTATCAAAATCAGACTAGTTTTCCACACGTCTTATTTCTGAAACAAAGCCGGTGACCCCCAATTTTTATGTCATTTCTGAAACAAGTAGATCATTGTCATTATCTATCCGCAGTAGAAAATTTCACGCGAACGTCCTTAAGCACCCAAAAGTGATTTTGTTGGAAGCTGGAAGTTCACCCATAAAATTCGAAACAGTAACAATTTTGAACGATTTTGTTGTCAATATTCCTTTCAACTCATTGTTAACTTGTTTGTTACTCATTTACCTTTGTAACTGCTCAAAAATGAAAAAAAAAAAGACAGGATAGTCATTACCTTCTCTTTATTGTGGAAAATGTACATATGCCAACAAATCTGATGCATGTACGTCTGAATGACACAAGAATGCCAAGAAAAAGTTACTCTGGCTTTCAAGTTTGACAACAGGCCCCCCATATTTTTCACCTGTTCAGTTGTTTCCTCACAAAGATCAGGTTACTGATTGGTGGAACAAAATTGCATAGATTACCCTTCAAAAATGCTTGAGGGCAAGTCACATGTGACACAGGGGAGTTTGAAAACTTCACCCGTATATATCTTTATGAGATCTCAAACTGCTTTTCAATATGCATTAAAAAATCTGAACATTATGGGTTTACGCTCAGTTGTTGTATATATCTTTATGAGATCTCAAACTGCTTTTCAATATGCATTAAAAAATCTGAACATTATGGGTTTACGCTCAGTTGTGGCTTCAAATATGCTTTTCTTTCTTTCTTACTTATTTTTTCAGAGATCTTAGGAATACATTTTCTGTGCCAGTTTATTAGAAACAATTGATCAAGTCTTGTCTAAGGCTTAACTACTCTTGGCTTGCACATAACGTCAGAGATGTTTCCATAATTTTGGTATCTGTGTTTATAAGCCATTGCTGTGCAGCTACAATGGATTTAAAAAAAATGAATGTGTCCCTTCAAATGATCCGCTTTTCATTAAAATTCCAATATCATCAGTGTATTGCCTAAGACTCGACAACCACGTAAAATAAAGATATCTATAAAATATTGCTGATCTTGGAGTGGATTTGCTCACTATTCCCGCTGTACAGTTTAACTCTGAGTACCTTCTGCTGCTCGAAATGATGGATTTGTTCAGTTACTTGGCCCTTATTTGTACATGTAAAAGAAGTTCCCTAAACCAAAATGTGGCCTGTACATTTGGCATCTGCCTGAAAACTAAAGCACGTTTGGATGAGAAAATCAACAACTTGGGTGAAAATAGAGAAGCAACATCCTTTACAGGCATTAAAAGAGAACTGATAGCTCTAGACTTAGTGGCACTTATAGGAGCCCTGGCTTTTCACTAAAGTACAATATTGTAGCATAAAAGTTCTATTAAGCTTCATGACAGCTGTCACATTGTGACTTTCAGTTCTCAAGACAAAAAAACAAGCTAACCATATTTACCGTATTTATTTAAAATCAAAGGCCTCTTTGAGGCTACGACTATTTAGCATGATGAAGTACATGCATCAGTATAAGCAGAAAAGATGAAAATATTTTGGCTTCGTTAAACGCTTTGCAGACCTATGTGTTAAGTTAGCTCAATGCGTTGGTATACTGTATTGAAAAGCTGGGAAAGCATGAAAGGGCAAGAGTTTGAGACTCGGCCAGGCAAATGCACGATCTTTTTTTTTTTTCTTTTTTCCCTCCGACGTGTTTTTTTCTTTCTTTTCCCTCAAGAAGTTAATAAGTGCTTCCCATTTATAATAATTTATTATTTTGCTTGATATTCATGCATTGCATGCATGTTATTAAAACCCAGGAGCCCGCATTCATTTCATAACTTAAGGACAACAAATGCTTTCTAGTTTTTTTTCAAAACAAATCAAATAAGAAAATGCTCGCACCACATGCTGTTGACATACATAGCTGAAATTTATCTAATTATTTAACTATGTTTCACATTTGCCAAACCATTTGACAACATTTTTGTCTTCGTCAAGTCAAGTTGTGCATTGGTCAGCGGAAATACAAACAAAAGTTTACAACCCAAGGAAGGAAGGATCGACCGACCGACCGACCGACCGACCGACCGACCGACCGACCGACCAAGTGAGTGAATTCGCGCTAGCTCACTTAGCTCCTATTTTGCATTTCTGCAAAATAGTCGTAAAAATGAAACTGCTTTAACCAAAATACTGGCCTCGCACTGCTGTGCAAATCTGAATACACTCAACACTAGAATTATTTCTAGAATGTTGTTGTGAGGCGATGGAAAGAAAAGAAATAGGATAAAAAAAGGCTGCAACCCCAGTTGCGGCCATTTCCCCCATTCCTGTGCTAAATAATTTCAATGTAACAAAATAAATAAAAAAATGGAGTTATAACCAAAAGCAACTACATGTTCAGCATTTAATCACATTAAATTAAGGGGTAGTACTGTTAGTTACAAGCAGCAAGGTTCACATGGGGTGTTTGTAAATCTGTTCAAGTGAATCAATGGGCCACAAAGGTTGACAAGTCCAGAACAATCTCTGATTACACAGTCAATCAAAGATACTTTCCATGATGATTACATGCTAGAAGATCAAATGTCAAGGTTTTTTCTAAAATAGTGTACTTTATGTAAAAGTTCAGTCACTTGTTCAATGTGAATTCTGACATGAGCAGCCCCTCTGTCTTTCCCTTTCATAAATGCTGGAATACCAAGTAGTGTGTGCTTTAGAGCAACACTATCATGAATGGTAAGCCCATGTCTGCCATAACTAAATCTCCACAAAGCAATTTGTCATGCAAGCCACAGTTATCAGGTGAGTGTTTGTCTGACATGCATCCCACCACGCTTCTGAGACAAATGAAATGCAACCTTGAGGGCTAATGCTAGTACCGTATTATGATGCTCTTAAAAGCCGAGTGTTTGTGCTCTGGCCAGGAGGCTTGCTGGTTCACACAAAACACTTCAAAGCAATTGACAATCACAATTGTCTTATTCCCAAAGGAAAACTTAAAACACTAAGGCATGGTCCTCCAAACCTCTTTTCTCTAAGGGCACCTGATCAATGTGGACAGATGGACATCCATAATGAACAAACCAATTTGCAAATATCCTCAACACTGTTGACTGAGATACATCAAATCTGTTGGTCAGGTCTTGCTGTGGAACATTGAGTGTGTAGACAGTCCCTAACAGACTAAAGAGTCTTACAGACCAATATAAATAATCAAAAGCCTCTGTTTGAGTAGAGCAGTTGTAATGCGTTTCTTGCTTGTTAAGTTGCCCTTTGATTGCAAGTCTATGGTCTCCTGAACTTGCTCTGCATCTGGTGTACTCATACTTTCAATCTCAGAAGCACAATCAGCAAGGGGCAGTCCAGGCTCAATTAATGTACATGTATGTTGCTTTAGTAAATTTTCGTGTTCTTGCAGTTTTGCCTTTGTCTTTGTCTTTCCCTTGATCTTTCTGATCAAGCGTCTTGGGCTTGATTTTGTTCTCTTTGCATCGCAGAGGTTGATTTCTCATGGCCTAAATTGAGAGTAGGAACCCAGTCAATAATGCATTTATCCCACAGAGGCACTGCAGTTCCAGGATGACAATGTTTAATAGTTAAAAAAATAAAACCTGAACTTTCAGCTATCAGTCTATAGCCTTTGACAAATTAAAAAAATCTTTGTAAGAGTCTGAAAAAAATTTTAAAACTAACATAAAACAGAAGTGTGAAAAAAGCTCAAAAGAATGTAAATAGTATGTTAATTACAACAAAGTGGAATATTGCCTAGGCAACAGTTTTGAGTTATTATCCATGCCCTCAGCTTTGGCAGTATACCAGGATTCTAACATTTTACAGAAATGGTGGTAGCCTTTGTCAATTACACTGGCATTATTCAAGTCAATTTAGTGATTAGTTTACCACATATGGTTGGGAATGTTCAAGCCCTTCATATAGTTTTTCAGGGTTTTTTGATGTTCCTTTTTTGCATTTGGAAACATCTTCCAGTTTCTACCATGTAATTCCATTAACAGTGTGAGCACAGGAGACTACATTACATTGGAGATCCAAAGGTTGCCTGAACTTTGGAAACCGAAATTCCTGTTGAAGGGTTTTCCCTGGTTTGCTGACCACTCCATTCCGTTGTTATGGAGTAATCTCACAAGAGGGGCAGTTAGACTGTGGATGTTTGGAGGGCATGCAAAACTGTGTTATGTTTCTGATGGTTCAATCCATATGAAAAACATGGATACCAGTTCCTCTGGTGAAGGAACTACCAATGAGGGTGGCTTCTTTTTTGAAATGTTGGAAATAATTGCTGATGGGTAGCCACTGGCTTTTAATGTGTCCGTACATGTAACTCGCTTGAACTCATGTGTTTTCTCTTCATTGGTGCTACAGAGGATGGATGCCAGAACAGAAGGGTCAAGGCTGAACTGGATTTTATTTCCATGGTGAAAAGAGAAATCTAGGTATCAATCTGTGTGGGTTGGCTTCTGGTACACATCAATGACAGCAACACCATTTTTCTGGAAACCAAGGCTATCTAAAAGACAATTGGCCTTTGTTTTCCATTTCAATGGTAACAGAAATGGAATGGGACCAATAGTGCTTAAGGTATGGCAGAAGGAAAAGACAGCCTCCTTCTTGATAATCACTAGAAATCCCTTAAGCATCCTGTGGTCATTCAATAATTCAGCTTGTCAATTCATGTCCAAGCAGACTTATCCCACAAGGCATCAGATCGTAAACATACATTTTTATACCTACTTAATTAAACTTCTGACTTGGATAGGATCAATACTTTGTAATTCATAGGTTTTAAGATCCATTCCCAGTAAAAGTGAATAAAAAATGCTGTACTAATGATTTTCTTGTGCTTTCTGTTCATACTTCTTATCAATTTTGTGATTCTCAATGTCTCCTTTTTTGGCAGTAAAATACAGTCACACTTTTGGCTTCTCTGCTCAACATGAGGCATTCAAAGGAATCTCTTCTCAATGTGGACCATTTCTATGCTCAGATATTAAATTCTTGCATCAAAAATGCACAGAAGCAATGAGAAACCAGAGAGGAACATTTTTCACCTCCAATCTTTTGTGTTAACTTCTGCATCAATATGGTAAGACTTCAGAGTGCAAGCAACTGTGAAAGCTTTATACATTTGTTAGCAGAGATGCACAAAAACATTAAACATGAAGTGAGAGAGCAAACGGAATAGTAAAGTTTTCCCTCAGACCTACAACTTAAAAAATAGCTATGCTATATTTTCCAAGTTAAAAATGATCATTGCAACATTGCACATTGCACTTTGGTTGACTGTCTAAAAATAACATACAGATAACATGATGTAATTAGATAAATACATAAACAAGAAATGGTGCAATTAGGTAAATGATATGGTTAACAGCGAATCAAGGTTACAACAGACAATCCAGTTTTCATTGACATTAAGTTAAATATTAATATTACATAAAAGTTAAGTAGCACAATGCCAGAAAGTTAATGTTTTTGCATTAGAACAAGCAATTAGGTAAATGGTATTATAAAGATGAAAATTAAAGTATGTACACCAATGACACTGAATCCAGCCAACTTACAACAGACAATCATTAATATTACATTACAATTATGTAGAAGGCTATTAGTTGAATATTTTGGCACTAAATGGAGCAAAAAGGTAAATGGCACGATAAAATAGAAAATCAAATTATGCAGAGTAGTTTCCAATTTTCATCAGTTTTGTTATTAAAAACAATTCAGAGGCTTCTGCCAAAATCATTCTTAGTGGTGTCTTATTTTAATTTGTGTTCCCAATGCCATCTCAACCCAAATTTAGAAATTACTCTCCTTCTAATTTATCAATTATACAAAATGATATGCTAACATGCAGTGAAAAAATAAGATTAACTAAAAATTATTAGTAACAAGGCAAACTAGATGCCATAAAAATGAAAGAAACAAAACCTATAAGAACTGAGCCAATGATTACAGAAATGAATCAAAGAACACAATTTACAGGATGTGTTAATTTACTATTTTACAACAGCAACCCTAAAATATGACATCACTTTAAGGGTTAGTACTTATGTCAAATAAATGAGTACATGTATGTACATCCTTGAATTTCCCAGTGAATGATGATTGACATGAGCTTATCTTTGCATAAGATGAAATTACTCTTGACATAATCTGGTTACCAGAAAACTTTACATCACCTTTCATGTCCAAGGGATGCAGCCCATCCAGTTTAAATCGTAGATACCTAAACTCCTCCATCACATAAAGATTGTAGAGCTGGCTATCACACTAAACCAAGAATGTTGAAATACAATGAATTGTTGAATTATTCACAACCTCTAAATGTGAGTGTCTAACTCATTTTTTGGGTCCATTTGAAAGCTACAAGTCAAATGTAATTTATTCATTTGCTCTCAAATTTGACATATAAACAACAAAAAAAGATATTTTTTTCACCAAGAGCAATTTTTGAAAATGTTCTGTAACTTCTCACTGAAATTGAATATGGCAAATCACATTACACAGTTTTTTTAGACACTTTGGATATGGAACTAAGGAACAAATTAAAAAAAAAAAACAAAATTTCCATTGACTTGTAGCTCTCAAAAGGTGTGATTTGGATGCTCAAATTTACAGGTCATAAAAAATTGAAAATTTATTTCAAAATGTTTGGGATAGTCAGCTCTGTCACTTTAATTTGATATGGGGTTTAGGTATCTACAGTTTGAACCAGATGCACTACATTGCTTGCATGTGAGAAACATTTAAAGACTAGACGCCTACAGGAGTTTACTCGGGCTACTCTTAATGATATAACATAGTAATTTGTGTAAAAAGTACTACTGAAACAGGTAGAGTTACAAACAGGCAGAGAACCCAACCACGACTAGGGTTAAAGCTGTCGTCACGCAATTTCGTAATTTCTGGTAATGAATAATTCTACTTGTGTTTATTTTTGTCTGCTGGCAGTGTAGCTTTCACTGTATTGAAGTTCATAGTCAGCCTTGAACACATTTAAAAGTGTGGGCAATTCTGTCTGCATTAAAAATGATTGTCCGGTT
>Ga0126337_10002409_pt1 | contig 11918 bp, 3 predicted proteins | sample DipCmetagenome_FD_92527 | JGI IMG/M metagenome (GOLD analysis project Ga0126337, IMG submission 92527) | Coral microbial communities from La Bocana,Puerto Morelos, Mexico - Diploria C A metagenome | ecosystem: Host-associated > Invertebrates > Cnidaria > Coral | place: La Bocana,Puerto Morelos... | reverse complement strand
GTTTTCCCCTCTCCTCAAAAACCAACATTTCCAAATTCCAATTCTAGCTTGGAAAGTGTCCCCTGATTAGTGCGAGAGCGCTAGAAGGCATTGACACTAAAATAAAGTAATTATTATTATTATAAGCAAGACGGTTCCTTGGTTTCTCACCGAAACATGGGAATTAACACTCCCTAAAATAGCTGCCCCTACTAACACGATAAAAACTACAGAATTCGTCTTGGCAGAATGAATTTATGAATTTATGAAATTTCACTCAGAGTTACAAAGCTTTGTATGGGCACCCCATGTTGATGCCAATTAGCCGAGGAGATCCTAATATGGCGGCCGTAAGGTAACATAACATCTATCATTGAATTTTGCTGTTATAATTAAAACGAAAAGATTAGAATTCTGGAGCTCCTACACATTAAAATAAAATACTTTGTTCATTGCAAGGACTGCTCATCCTTCAGAAACTGAAAAATAAGTCATCTATTGATCTAAGCGAAAGCCTTTTTGGTCCGCCTGTTTTATTACAAAATGAAGAACTCTGCCAAGCTATAACTTTGTAAAGCGTCAAGTTCTTAGAGCGTCTTAAGTCTGATAAAACTTAAATTCAGAAGAAAAAGTAAATTTTCAAAGCGGTAATACATTTGGACACTTGACTGGCTGGAATAAAATATGTTGGAATCTGTCGGGGAATCTTTGTTTACAATATTTGCCTCATTAGCATATATAAGCAATTCAGTTTCTGATGGAACTACAAATAAATCAGTTCTCAATATAAGCCTGATGTATTGAATACTTTCTGTGCAATGCGGGTTTAAAAATTCAAAATTTTACAAAGAATGTAGGAGCTCATTGACACTTTTGCAGTATTTGAAAGACAATTTCGCCTTGAATATTATACAGAAAGAGCCAAATATTTCAACATGCATTTAATTTCACTAGCTCTTTAACTTCCTGGAGTCGATTTATATCTAACATGTTTCCTTCTGCACGTAAAGCCGTATGCTAATGAGCAAAAAATGTAAACAATGACGTCAGCAAAGATATAGCATCCCCCTATTGTTTTTCAGTTCTGCCTCCTAATTGGTTTTCATTGCCTGGCCTGGGTGGACCCAGTTTTAGTAGAAGCACAGTACATATTTCCTCTGTTTTGCCATGTAAAATAATCATTTATCTTAAAAGGTAACATCGACTTATTCAATGGTAACTCAGTGCATAATATTCATTAGTATCATCAAACTAGTGGACTAATGCAAATCCTGCATTTTGATTGGCTACGATACTAGAGGACTATTAGCAATAGTCATCGAGTAGCGAAATTCTTTCGTTTTATTCCCAAATGACCTTTCTTCAACTTTCATTTGCTAACTTTATTATTGCTTTTTCTGTCCGACTAGTTGGGTGATACTAAAACAATTAGACCCTTCGCCCTCAAGGGCACAGGTCAATAGCCCATTCGTCATGGGCTATTGACCGGTAGCCCTTGCGGGCTACGGGTCTAATTGTTAATTATCCCTTGTTAGTTTTAAGAACAATAATTAGCAAAGGAACACGGCAAGACCTATGTGTAGAGTTTCTGCATAAATATAAGTGAACAAGATTTCTACTGTTATTAGTTTTATTTACAGTGCAACTAACCCCCCAATTTTTTTTGCTTATGTGGTAGTTAATTATTATTTCCACTTAATTTTTAGTTTCCTTTGTTTTTGTACATACATTACATACATTACAGAGTAATGTACGTATAATGTATGTACAAAAACAAAAGAAACTTAAAATTAACTGGAAATAATAATTAATTACAACATACACATCGTAGCCCTCCTAATCGTAGCTAGACTCCCAATTGTAGTGCTAGATGTTACAGTTCTTTAATTTAAGCATCTTGTCCATTTTTGATAAAACATGAAGCACAAATACCCTAAATACATTTTCTCAGCGTTGGAAACCCAGTCAAGAGTCTCTTGATTGTTTTGAGCTATGTCCTTCGATGACGTCACAAAAAGCCAGACAGGAAGTGCAACTTTAAACGTCTCCAGAAAAGCGGGGATTTTATCAATCGAGATAATTTTTTTCGCTGAAGTAATTAGAAAAAGTAGTAGATCTCTTTCAAGAAAAAAAAAACTTGGGGGATTATTTGCACTTGAATTATTTGTTTGTCTTTTACGATAGTCTTGCCGTTGACGCTGCAACTCTATGCTGAGGACTGAAGTACATAGCTTTGCTCGGCGTAATTTCGTTTAGCTGCTGGCAATAAGGACAGCCATACACTTAAGTTTTGATAAAAAGAAGCCCTTTTATCAATAGTATTCATTATGCAAATAATACTCTCACAGCTATAACAGTCTAGACCGTATTTGAATAAATGTGATACCTTTTTATATATTACTGTTAGAATACGAAATGGACCTCCAAGGGGTAACGCGCATCTGGGAAATCTGTCAAGTTGCACACGGAAAGCAATTGTATATACTTCCGTTGCAGTCATCATGAAATATCAATTATTCACATAGTAGTCGGTAAGCTTAAAATAATCAATACTTCAATAAAGCTGAAACATCAGAATATTAATTTACTAGCATTTCCCTGAAAAGAAAAAAAAAATTATGTTATAAAAATTAATTCTTACTATTCAGTTAGTTCGAAACAATTTATATTTCGTCTCAAAGCTTCTCAACGTGATATCAGTTGCTATGGGAAAGTGTTGTATAAACACAGATTTGCTGTCATCTTTCGCAGTGAACACCCGGCAACCTGTATATGTTTTCATCTAACTGAAATGATTCTCGCTTGCAAAGGATAAACAAGGCGCTTTTTAAATCAAGATTTTAAAGCTCTTTGAATTGACGATCAGGCAAGCCGACATACCAATGAAATTTGAATCATTTCACTGAAATGTCTAATTATCTAGCAGATGATATCTCGCTATCTTTCCCAGCTGATCATAAGGTACTTTTGTTTTAAGAAAGGTGAGTGAGGCAGATATTTATTTCTTTTACATTTAGCTGGGTAGTTTCTTGGTATATTTTATATTTTATACCTCGCTCGGTCTACTGAGTAATTTATCGCAAAAACTGTTGAAAGTATTGACAAATTTTTCCTTTCGTGTTCAAAACTAAAACGAGCTCAGGACGAGGGGTGGCCTGCTGTTTTTGCCAAAATTACAGCTTGACTTTCTGCTAAGTTCAGTTCAAAATGATCTTTCTTCGATTTGGGATAAAATTATCCCAGCAATGTACATCCTTTTATTTAGTGATATTTTCCAGCAAATTTGATTCCGATAAAGCAAGAAAAAGCACGTTACACAAAAATTTCAATTTGGTGTTGTTCACCGGAGAAGGAAGCGATAAATTATTACTTATAAAAACAAAAGCAGAAATGATGTTTGGTTTTTGATTTTACAATTGCTTCCAATCCAACGAGCCATATATTTTGTAAACTAAAGAGCAATCTATCTACATCAGTCTTTATATTCCACGACAAAGGATTAGTTACCTCACACTGTAAGTTGTGAAAAAAAATCACCTGTCACTTTAGAATATTGTAGAGTAACGCATTTACCAAAATTGGGATTAAAGTTGTTTTGTTGATCACTAGACGCGAATTTGTTCAAACCTGCCAAACAACCAAAGACTGAAGAAAACTGCCAAAGCAAAACTCTAGTTTCTCCAAAACATTTACTAAAAATACTTGATTCAGGAAACTACAGCTATAAAAGCAGACACAATCAGATAAAGATCTAAAATATTACAATTGCTGAAAAAGTTATGTGGTAATATTCTACAACTCACATTTGTGTTGTTTTCGTAATTAATGGATTATACTTCTATTCTTGAAAGGCTTTGATGTATACTCTAATTAATTGTAAAATTGCATCCCTTTGTTTTACGCTTTCTAAAGCCATTACAATATTTTAATTCTGATCTACATTTACCTACTAAAAGATTATTTCCTCTACACCGGGTATAAAATTTCTTTGTGCCAATGACTTATATTTATATCCAACTGTATTAAAACATGAATTGCTTCATGAAATGCTTTAATGCCAATTACCATAAGAATAGCTATTGGCAGGAGTTTTTAAGAGAGCTGTGTCCGTCTCTGGCTTCTGTTAAGCTGCTGTATTACGAACGCAATTGAGTGTCTTCAAAATTTGATGACGACATCTTGCACGAAAACCTGTGTTCGAGGAAGAACTGAGAAACCAACATCGATAGGTGTCGAACGTTTTTATTGAAAGAAGTAAGTAGAACCAAGTTATAGAATTTGTCCTCAGCTACAGAATAACGAATATGTCTTAGAAATTTGTTATTTTTGTGAAAGCTTATCATGAAACATTGCCACAATAAAAACAAAGTAGTTTTGACTTGACATTTCATAAGTTTTCGGTTTTGTTAAAAATATAATCTCTCAGTATTTTTTTTTACTTCTAAAGCATGCATCGTTTTGATTTCGTTTCACTCTAATCGTAATTTAGATGGATTCTCGTAACCGCTTTATTCAAATTGTTAATGACACAGTAACAGTTTTTACCAAAATGTTTCATAAACAAACTACTCAGAAACAAATTTTTCACCTCAAACCTCAGATTAGAAGTTTTGTTAGAGAGTGTTAATCCACAGGAATCATTAAGCAACCCAAGCTCTTTAATAAAACATTCTATCTTATTGACACAATACGGAAAGGTTATTTCATTATGTAAGGGTTGGGAGCCAACGGCTATATTACTAAAGGTTGCCTGGCAGTGGCGTGAAACTGAATGAGTACTTGCATGCAGTACTGTTCGTTATTACAGTACAAGGTGGTTTTAACTGGCTTTTAATTTTGTGGATGAAACACCACTCTGTGACTGTTAAATGAAATGAAAATTATTGAATAGTACTTTCAGATGTTTTCCTATCACGTTGTACAAGGTGCTTCTAACTTTAATGTCCGGGAATGAAACGTAATTGCACAACTACTCAGAAAAGCTGCCCAGAAATACGTGCATTTCATACCTCATTATAACTATGGACTGCGGATGTTACTTTTTCGCGAGACCATTACAATAAAGCTTTTGAGAAAACTTTTAATAGCAATGTGAAATATGCCGAGTTTTTCCTGTGACTGAAGTAATTGTGACACTACAAAACCACTCAAAAGCTATTTGATATTAATTTGACGTAAAACTGTTTGCTTTTCAATTAATAATTTGCCTACGTGTTGTGTGCCCAAAGTTGATCCAGAATAGCACGTTAAAAGGTTGTAAAGATAATAAAAAAAGACTGCTTGTAAAAATATATGAAAAAATGTAAGAAAATCCTGGCTTTTTACATTCTCTAAAAAAATGTGAAAAAAAAACAGAAAGTGATTTGGGCAAAAGGTAGCTTTTATTATTTGCTTTATTTTGTTCTTGGAGATTAAGCATCCTTTCTGAAGCTGCACATAACAGCATATTTATATTATTAGAAGGTATGTGTGAATGGATGTGCACGTTTACTATATGCATTTAAATGTTTTGTGACTGTAGTATAAAAACAATGTGAAATAATCAAATTCTGTATTTTCGTAAAAAAAAACCCAGCTAATTTATGTTAATTTATTATCACGTTTCAATGCTCTGTAGTAACTATCTAAACCAATTTTGAGAAGCGTCGGTCGCACCGCTACAATTAGTGCTTAATCTCTAAAAATCAGCAAAGGCTTATGAATATCAAGCAAAAACTGTTTGCATGTTGTTAGTTTTTTAGTCTAGAACAGAAAACCGCAACCGACGTACTGGGAAAAAGATTGAAAAGATAAAATTATTCATCAGGTTATATTAGAATGACAGCACAGTTGTATCTAGTGAAAAGCAAAAGTAATGTTTCATTAGATACTTTTCATTTGTCTTTCAATCATTTCATGCAACATACAATTACTATTTTAATATAGTTTATATTTCGATGTACTGAAATTACAACCCTTCATGTTGACATATGAAAAAATAAAACAGCGTCACTCAGTAGGATTTGGGACCAACCACGTTTAAGTCTATTCTTTACGATGAATAGCTAAGAACGTGTTTTAAAACCACCAGGCGCCAACGGTCTGTCTCTAAATAAAAGAGATATCGATATATTAATTGGATAAAATCGATCATTATTTTACGTGCTATATATTGCCGGATGGCACTTTGATGGGTACAATCTCACTCGCCTACAGAAAATAATCAGAGAGAAAGGTTGTCATTTTTCTAGGATTACAGAGAAAAAACAACAGACTAGGTGAGGATCTAGAATTTGACAATGTTTTTTGTTAATAATTAATCCAGACGCAATAAAAGAATGATAAGCAATGGGAAATGTGAAAGGGGCTGTAAACAATGTGTGATAAATTGATTAGTGGATTGAATTAATAACAAAGGATGACTATCTTTTAAATCTGACTTATATAATCAAGTAATATAAAGAGATTGTTGTATTCACGGAAGGCAAAGCTCCACGCACGCAATCCGATAGAAATCAAATGAAATCCCTGCTGAAAAAAAGTCTTTTTTTATCAAAAGCGCTTGAGATGAATTTTTTCTCTGGTAGCCGATGGAAGTCGCCGATTCGCATTTAAGCATAGAAACTGTGTTGTACAGTCACTAAATAGTCGTATAAAGTATTGAATAATGAGTGAAAAATCAAATGAAATCCAAGCTGAAAAAAATATTTTTTATCAAAAGCGCTTGAGGTGAATTTTTTCTCTGGTAGCCGATGGAAGTCGTTGATTCGCATTTAAGCATAGAAACTGTGTTATACAGTCATTAAATAGTCGTATAAAGTATTGAATAATGAGTGAAAAGTGTAAAAGCTACCCGCAAGATAAAACAGTAGCGTTCATTTTCCCGCCATTTCCAACAGGAAGGGAAGAGCGCGCGGAACAAGCCAAACGGGGAATATCAAAAGAAGCGTATCATTCATTTCCAATGCTACAATATTAAAGAATATTTGAACGATACCGACTAATAGCCCTAAGCACTCTTAAAAAAATTTTTTGTTACAAAAAACGTGATTTAAATATTCAATAAAAACCGCACGTCTTGTTCTTAGGCTAAAGCGCTAAGGCTGTGGATCGATAATTTTAGAATATTGTTTTAAAGTACTTGTTGAAAATCAATTTGATAATTAATTGTTTCTTTCCTGCTTATTTGAACGAAAGATCTAGCTGAATTTCCAAATCCTGTCGGTCTTTTTATAACTATGTTTCTTATTTTATGATTTAATTATTTTTACGGTGATTTCCTCGAACAGTGCAATTTCTTTAAGATAAAAAAGATTCACCCCACTGTGGTGATACTATACCAGTGAAGTTACGTATGTATGTTGCGGGAAATATGCGGTTAAGTAAACTCTATCTTGTTTCTCGCTGTGCCATTCGAGAAACACAAGCTACTTTCTTAAGGGAAAATAATCCGTGCAACTTAATTGCATGACCATTTGGGCGATATCACTTCAAACGTACTTTCTTTTATTTTGACTAATTCTAAAACGGAGCTGTGCGCTAATCACCTAAAGCTGCTTTGGAACGAATTTTTCAAAAGTTCGGCTTAAAGCATTACCGATCGGTGTGATAATTATCCGCCAATTATTAATTATTAACAAGAGGTTTTCTTTTTACATTGGATACAGGTTTCTCGAGCCATGAGAATATTACCGGATGCCGGCAACTTCGACCTTGGTTAGAAGGTGTATCATGCCTAGGTTCGTGAGAAAAACTTCAGAGACTTATAATCCATAGTGTTGTGGCCATGAGATGGTTTGCAGCGTATGGCTAATTCAGAAGTGAAAGCCATTTTGGGTCTTTAGCGGAACGAAGGAGATGGTTTTTGGAAAGATTTTCAACCTTGCATTCCTTTTTGTGCTGCATCAGGTACATTGTTGTAACTTAAAAATACGAATGTATGAGATTACTAACTAGACTTGTTTTCTTCTTAACTCTTCTCAACCCTTTTCTTTGCTTTGTTTTTATTCCTAGTGTCTTCGTTTTACAGACGGGTTAAACATAACTGGTAAGATTTTCCGTACAAAATTTGTATTAGCTTTCGTTGTAATACAATTAACATTGTATTTAAAAATTTATTTAGAAGGGTATGAATATCAGTTTTGCCATTTGCATTGAGCTGTTGAGAGTGATTTCGGATATTTAAAAACTTGAAGTTGCACTTAAAACTGAGTCAAATCTATGATGTATGAAAAACTGTCATAGGTCGGGTCTATTGCATTTATGAAATTTCTTCACATTAATTGTTGCGTTGAATCTTCAACACATTCTTTTTACCCCATGGGAAGTTACTTTTAACATTAATTCCAACGACCTAAAACTCAATATTTTGTCTGTGGAATCGTAAATTATAGCACCATCTGAAATCTAGTTTGAACTGAAGGACTTTTATTTGCATTTCAAATTAACACCATCAATACCTAACCGGCGAAATATCACACGCTAAGTCGTTTGTTAGCTGCATTTCAGACTGGCTTTGCGAGAAATCTGATGGAAATTATTTATCTCACTTCACAAAGGACGCTGCGCCGTAAATCCCGTACATATTACACACATTCTTTTGTACTCGCGCCACGATGGTAAATCGATCTGCCTCCACTGATGCAAACTTCACCACGGGCGACAAATGAAAGCTAACAAAACCACACATCAGGGGTATTAAACCCTTTTCTAAAACAAGCCATCGTCCTTTTAAAGACGCGACTTAAAGAAAAAACACCGCAATCTTTCTTATGTTTTTCATCTGATGTGCTCTTCATGCCTCCACGAACGCTTTCGCTTTCGTTTATTTTCAGTTACAATCCAGTTGAGCTCGTACGAAAAAACCCGCACATAACCTGCCGTTTTGTAAAACCACCAAAAACCAAATAAAGCCACAATGGTTTCAATCCTTGTCACGTATAATTTCTTTTGCTATCGAACGTGTGTTACAAGTTAGTTTGTCCAGATAACAATCAATTTTGAAAACAACACTCGTAACAACGGCCGTTTTGCTGTTACACGTAACAGATTTGAATAAAAACTGGTCAGCGGCTTCTATAAAGCATCTTCCGCTAATTTGTGCTGACGTTTGTTGTGATTTACCGCATACCGTTAGTCGCCACATATCAACGCTTTGCTTTGTCTTCGAATATTATTTTTGTTATATATGTGTTTCTGTTGCTGTGCGATCTGTCGAACGTGACGTTCTTCTTAGCGAATTTTGGCGAAATTCCAGAGTCTGAATTGTTAAATAGTAGGTACAGAGATCCTTGGTGTTTAGCCAAATGAGGCATTTCAAGCACACTTTGAGAGTTGAATTGCAATAAAAAACAATAACGAAATGAGTACCTTTTGAGCATGTCCTTAATCTTATTTGTAGCTGACAATACAAAGCACAATTCTAAACAAAGTTTTCAAACTTAGACCTCCTCAGTAGCTATTTTAAATTCGATGCAGCCTTGGTCCATATTGCCACGACCGCAAGCCAATATTCACTTCGTAGAGTACAAATATAACGCCCAAAACGAGTACAAATATCACGCGATATTTGTACTCCAGAGGACCGGTTAAACTTCGCCCACACGGACATAACAATTTGGCCTGTTGGATAATAAATCTCTTATAAGACGTTTTTTTTGTGTAGTATCGCTTAGAATTTTTACTCCTTGTTTGTATTTTGACGAGCCCGTAGGGCAGTCAAAATACGGCACAACTCGTAAAAATACTCAGCGATACTACACAAAAAAGATTATACTATTAAGATACGTTTATTTCCCTCGTGCTCGGTTAGAAAGGGTTATAATTTGACATTGTATTAGCCAGTTGTGGCGCAAATTCTTTCACGATCGCCGATAAATATCTAACATCTGATTCTGTTGGTCCACTTTCACAGGTGATAGCCCATGGTACAAAAAGGCGACTTTTCACTGGTCATTCAACTCCTTGACAGACTCCGGGATTGTAGACCAACGGGGTACCGCCAGTGTCAGGGCTTATAACAAGAATGGCCTTCAACTGGATGGTGTGTTAGGTAGCTGGGCTGATTTGGGAGACTTTTCATACCACTGTATCAGTAACCCAGACGCATGCGCAACAGGCTTTGCAATGACTTTCTGGCTGCGAGTTAACGACCTTCGACAAAATAGGAGGTTTGTCATGCAAATTGCCTCTGCTACACTAGCTGTCGGTACAACGGTGCAAATAGACAAAGATGTGCTAAGCGTCTTCGTAAACAGCCCTGCAGTACAGCGGAATGTTGAAATAAAGTGGCCTTCCTCAAGTTGGAATTTCGTAGCTATCACGTGGAATAAAACAGCAAACAAGGTCGGTGTTTCGCTCAACTGCAGTTCTGTGCCGTACAAGAAAAATACTGTGGATCGCAGTTATTTACTGGCGCCCGTTCCGCCTTATGACACGCTTATGCTGGGAGCGAATAACGCTCGACTGAGTAGCATTAAGATGACTATTGACGAACTTGCCGTCTGGGAGGGGGTCCTGTCGGAAAACGATTTTTGTTATATTATGGAGTCTAAGGCAGGTAAAATGCTGCAAGTTAGCTTTAAAAATACTTTAAAATAGGGACAACTAAACACATCGATTCCATGCAAATGCCAGTATATGAAAGATCATATATTTAAAATGCGGAGAAAGTTGTGTATATAACTGCGATGATCAATCATAAATTCACATCGATTCCATGTTGTCATGTGTCTGTTATGTAATAGATCACAGATGACGTCAAAATGTGGTAAGAACAAAAAAGAACACTTAATACGTAGTTGCTTGTTGAGTTTTATAGGGAACGATCCGTCGCGGGTCAGCATTAATTATAATCACAAGGATGCCAATGAAATGTCAATGTAAGTGTATGCTTGATTGAAAAAGCGTCAACCGAGTGATGGAGAGGAGACTGCATATTGCGTGACCGACTGACTGATCGTGACAGACCAACTAAAAGACAGAGCAAAGAACCGACCGACCCACCCACCCACCGACTTATTGATTTATTACGTCATTGAGAGATTGAAAGGATTACGGTGGGTGGCCATAAGGCAGTCTGAAATACCATTTAAACTTTATGTGTGTTCATTCCTTAGTGGATGGAAACTACACGAACTGGTCTGACTTCAGCCCGTGTTCGGTCTCATGCGCGCAGGGTACAAAAACGAGGACCAGATCTTGCACCAATCCTCGGCCACAACACGGAGGGGATCCCTGTCCGGGCAATCCCAAAGATACACAGAATTGCTTTCTAAGATACTGCCCCGTGCATGGCAACTATACTGAATGGTCTGTGTTTAGCTCTTGCACGTTAACATGCGGAGGAGGCAAGCAATATCGAACTAGAACTTGCACCCGCCCTAGTCCCCAATATGGCGGACGTAACTGCTCGGGACTGGGTCCGGAGCGAGAGGATGTAAACTGTAATCAAAATCCCTGTCCAATCAATGGCGGTTACAGCGAGTGGTCGGCTTATAGCGCATGCTCCGTCAGTTGCAACAGTGGAAATGAAACGCGGACAAGAATGTGCAACCGACCAGTACCACAACATGGAGGCAAGGACTGCTCCGAGTTCGGAGCCGCTAAAGAAACGCGGTCCTGCTTTATTAAGGTGTGTCCCGTTGATGGTAACTATGGTAACTGGGGTGGATTTAGCTCTTGTACTAAAACCTGCGGAAATGGGCTTAAAACCAGGACTAGAGAATGCAACAATCCCGCCCCAGTGGGAGAGGGCAGAAATTGTTCTCGTTTAGGACCACCAAAAGAGGATTGGCCTTGCAACACTCAGCCTTGTCCAGTTAGCGGAGGATATACGCCATGGTCTGAATTCAGCCCGTGCACAAAATCCTGTGCTGGTGGGACTCATTTTAGGATGCGCAATTGTACCAATCCTACACCCGAAGCAGGAGGTCAGGATTGCACGCGTCTAGGGTCCCCTG
>Ga0126337_10002408_pt1 | contig 11918 bp, 2 predicted proteins | sample DipCmetagenome_FD_92527 | JGI IMG/M metagenome (GOLD analysis project Ga0126337, IMG submission 92527) | Coral microbial communities from La Bocana,Puerto Morelos, Mexico - Diploria C A metagenome | ecosystem: Host-associated > Invertebrates > Cnidaria > Coral | place: La Bocana,Puerto Morelos... | reverse complement strand
TTGGTGCGGCCGTCGGTGATGTAGTGGCAAGTACTACAGTTATTGCCGCATCTAAAGGATCCCTTGGAGACGTTGGTTTGTGTGACAGTCCGTAATTTGGATTTAACTAAAATGTCACTAAGGTTGTTAGTCCGTCGAAAAGCAACAAGAGGTACAGATGTAAATACACTGGTGCAACGTGGTGAAGAAGATACTGCACTTATTTTGTTTATTAGGACTTGTTTGTTTATCCGTTGGTTTTGTTTCAACGGTTGTTTTTTAAGTGTATCTTGTTACCTTTTGTCTTGGTTATTTAAATTGTAACGTTTTTTCTTCAGTTGTTCATTCCCTGAAGAAGTCAGCCGTGCCTGACGAAATATTGGAAATACAAAAGTTCAATCTAACCGAACGGTCAGTTTTTCTGTTTTTCAGTTTTTTGAATCTCAAATTTTGCTGATCAGATCCACCAGGATCCGGTTCCTTTGCTTCGTCCGTTGGCCCTTTCTCAAGTTTAAAGTCAACATAAAGGCAATTTTTTTCTTTTCCCTAACAGGAGCGAAGGATTTTCAATTAACCGACATCTTAACCACTGAACTTGAGTCATCATGCGATGAGACACTACCCAATTATACAAAGTTAGAAGAAAAAATAGGTCTGCGTATGGGAAATAAATAAATAAATAGATACCATAAATAGGTAATAGTTTGGACCTCAAGGACTCTTTGGTGGGTAGACCACGAGTAGTCTCTCTTTTGTTCTAAAAACCGCAGGGAACAACGTAAAAACTGCAGAAACGAAGACCAGTCAGTCCGTCAGTCCGTCAAAACACTGACAAATATTCTTATATTTGGAAGAAAGTGGAATTTCTTGGACCTTTGAAAGTGCCACTTGGCATTAATCATGTCGCGATGAATTTTATCAGAACGAAACTGAATCGTAAACAAAAGGAGAATGTAAGCAGAGAGTCATTGATAATCCAGAGTAATAATGTGATGATTCAGAAAATCCCAGAGGAAAGAATCGTCGACAGGGCTACGATAATGGCTACGATACAATAGCAGCCAGCTCCCTTAAAAATAGTTTTATCCATAGTTCATATTCAACAATTTTACTCTTTTTAAACACGTAAAGCAATTTTTAGATACATTTTCAATCATGCTGTCTTCGACGTCACCTGGAAGCTTGATGTGGCCTTCTTTTCATACTGGCCTCACTGCTTTTGTTACAAATCAAGTTGATAACTTTTCTAGTTCGCTTTTAAAGTGGGAAAAGCAAGAATTTGCCTGACATTTCGAGTCACGCCGCCGGTCTATGCAACAAATGGTACCATAAAAACGACAATGATATCCCGTTACTATATAAACAATAGCCCCAGGAGCGAAAACATATAACCAATAGTCTCCATTTGACATTTTTATTTTTAGCTAGGGTATATTCAGTCACGTGACGCGTTTAAACCAATATTATCTGTTCCTCGAAGCTTACCGAGTTTTCCGAGAGCTCGAGGAAAACTGTGAGCTTTGAGGAACAGAAAATTGGGGAATATCACTTGGATATTCCCCAGTTTGAGCTGGAGAATATTCAGACACGTGACACTTTTAGACCAATCGCGCGAGAACGAAAATATTTGATGGATTATATTATTATTTGTAATTGCATCAGTTGAGGTAATAATTAAGGTACTGGCTGTACTGGCTTCCCTAAAAAACGAGGGCTTATCTACCTATAACAAAAAAAAAACAGAAAAGGAATATTTTACTACTGTGCATGAGGTGTTCAACAACCGAGCGGCTCATGAAAAACAAGTAAAAGTAAGACAAACAAGTAAAACAAACAGATTTTTATATTAAAGCTAACAAATCTCAATTGATCAGAAAAAGAAACGAAGAATGAAATAATCAGAAACACGCATGACGGGGCGCGTATTAAAATAAATAATAAGTTTCATACCTTCACACCTTAATCATTGTTATCCGACCTTGCCAAATTTGATCATGGATAGGCCTCAACGACCGATAAAGGCATTCTTGGTGCCCACGCAAAGTTATCTCGCCGAACTTTGTTGCCATAGCAACCTAGCCGTAGCTTGAAAATTCTACTGTGATGTACTTTAGTTCTCTCGTTCCCTTAAAAGCCTAACATGAGCCGCAATTTTCTCACACAAAAAAACATGAGCTTTCTATCAATTTCGAATTTACACGTTAATAAAATAAGTATTTTCACTAGAGATGACGTGCCGGGGAATTTAAATTAACTAAGGTTTGTTTTAAGCGGATAAGTTATTTGTTCTGTGTTGTCAAGTGAATCGTATGAGAGATTGGCAGTAACGGCGCGAGGAAAAAAGGCGACAGAGCAACATTCGAAAGAAATAAGAAAGCCTGATGAAAAATATTTTTCATCAGAACTCCTGCCGAAAGAACACTGGCTCCTGCCGAAAGAACAATTTACCCGCGCGACGGGTATGCCGGAGAGGTATTTGCTTTATTTACCAACTAAGCACCAAGGATGAGGGGAATAAAGATTATCATTACCTGAGGGGTATGACCTTGATCTATTGCAAAATTCCTAAGACGTCCAATAAAGGAACTTTGAATTAATTACGAGAGTTGATATATTAATCTCGTAAATTGAATAGTTGGACAATGTACACATCGGTCAACTGTCATTGAAAACATTTTTTAATCACCAAGATACTATTTTGGGAAGTTAAAGTGGCCATGGTGAAGCTTTTCTGGTTGTGTGTTCTTATCGTCCTCTCAATAACAGCTTTCTTAGTTTCCGACTCTATGGCAATTTTGCAGTTCCCTATAGGTGCAAGGAGGCATGGAAAGGTACAAGTCATTCTCAAACATGTTTACCCTTTAGTTCGCTCAGAGCAGGAGTTGAAAATCAACTGCCCGTAGCTAAACAATAGTCAAACTCGAGGGTAAAGTTATCAGACTTAAACCCGACGCAGAGATCTTTTGATTGTGTGTGGAACGGCTCATAGTTGTGCAGCTATTCGAAAAACGATAACGGTGTGGTGAAAACCACACCAGACGGTTTACTTTACCGCAATATCGCCTTAACGTTTCGTGATGTAAAGAACTAATCTGATGCCTGTTCTTTCGTGAACATGTAAACAATCATAGCAATATAGTTTTTGGAAGGATCAAATACTAGCGCTAGCTTCAATGTTCGGAAAGGTAACAACAGCTTGTAAGTTTAACTGTCGACACTCGCAGAATTAGATTCCGTAATTATACCTAAAACGTTTGTAAGCTCACTTAAGTGATCAGAACAGATCAAGCTGTATTAGTTTAAGCAAGCTCTTAGGACAGCCTAAGGAAAAAGAAAAACAACAGGAAGACAATGTTGTAAGTTTTCTGCTCAAATCACCTCGTTTGATGTTCTTGTAAATAACAGCTGCAAGCCTGCAATAGTCAATTTGTAGTCGTGCTACACACTGAAATCCATCGAATTGTTATGACGAAGGAAATCAAACGTAAATGAATTAATGAAGAATGCAAAACTGACATACGCTGTAAGCAATATTCTGGCCTTTCAAATTCAAAAAGGAACATTTCGTTAATTAAACATTCTTTCTAGTTTGTTTCAGTTGTTATAAGGTTTAGTGTTTTTAATGTTTACTAAATCGCCACAGGAGGAACCCACAGAAGCGTAAACAACTCATATCTTTTATTCCATTCTGTTATTAAAGAAGAATCCTTTGTCTAGGTGACAAGAGTTAAGCCATTAAATCAAAGATTCTACAAGGTTTTTCCGTTAGTACATTCTAAATATTCTCAGAATCTTGTTTTAGCATATTCCAGTTCTGACCCTCTCTCAGTCACGCAACGCTACGCTCTAGCGTTGCGTGACATAGAGAGGGCTATAACTGACTAGTTTTAGCATAGTACTACGATTTTGCAGATAAGGCAAAAACAGTCCTGCAGCTTTCTGTTAACGTTTCTTAGTAACACAGTTACAATGAACAAGGTTCAAATTTAATGATGTGATGTAAAATTTCTGATTGTTAAGAATGCTACCAAAGCCTACAAAACGATCTTGATATACTAAACAGAAACGACTACTGTAAATCCTGGACACCCCAGTTTGTGGAATAGTAATTAGACAATGAAGGATGAGTAGTTTTCGTCGTGTGTTATTACTCTCGTGGAGCCTTTTCTATACCTTCAATAATATACATTCCTCCAATACAGGAAACATGTTTCTTTTCTTTTCAGTTGCATCATACAATTTTCTTGTTTCAGTTTGTGAACACGTACTAACGGTGCAGAGATTTACACTTTAGGATCAGCTTTTTATGTCGATGAACAGCTTATGTTGTTGTTCACGCGTAGATGATGTATACGTTAAGCCGCGATTTGGGAAAATTAAATAGCTCACACACCCCCCCCCCTCCCCCCCCCCGCCTGATTAAGTGGCCCCCGTCTTCTGCTAAATTTGAAATCGCGCCCAGGGCGCTAATTCGTGGATTTACGGGATTTTCGTTTTTACCCGCAGCTTCAAAAGAGAAACAAGCAACAGAGAAACAAGTTTCATAGACAAGTGCCCTCGGTAGCCTGCCCCGGACCACAATGCAAACGAGGAGTGAAAGGACGCATAATGAATCGATTCACAAAGGAGGACAAAGAACTCTCTTAAACCCGGCTGGATTCTGCGCACCACACTAAACCTGGAGCTTAGAGTAGGCTTGTAAAAAAAACCATCTGAAAGAGAAAACACAGCTAATAAAATAAGGTTATAGCGTGGCAGCAATAATTCATCCTGTCCAATAACAAGCAAGCTGTATGATATTTATTTGCCAGCACCTTCCAGGATTTAAGAGTTTAGTTGTAACTACCATAAATATACTAGGACAAATTAGAAGGTGTACTCTCATTGATAAAGAGATAATGTAATAAACGGTCTTTCACAGTTACTGGTGGAAGCAAAATACATATACAATCAAATTCGGCGTGTTAACGAGGGTTGCATACAACAGTGTGAGAGTGAAAGCCTGCCGAAAAAATAGTGTCTTGCTTAAGAATACCGCACCGTGTTCCCGGCGAGAACTCGAACCCTAATCGTTCGATCCGGAGTCCAGCGTAGTAAACATGAGGCCAACATGCCTCTTCATCCCATCCAGAGGGAGTGGAAATAGTACCAATCGCTCTCTGCTACACAGAAACCGGAGAAAAGCGACGGCCTGATGGGCCACTGGGCTCGGATGTAGACCTTTGCCATTACTTCTTTCAATCAGTAACAAGAACCTCCTAAATGTACTCTTGCACTTATATGAAAAAATTATAACAAAGAGGAAAATGAAATGAAGTAAGAGTACTGGCTGCCTGGAATAACCATAGGGGCTAGTGGAGCCAGGCAGCCAGTTTACATTAGCATTAAATGAAAATAAATTACAGAGTCGGCAAGAAAACAGATTCACACATAAATAGAAAGAAAAGAAAAAAAACACACTATTAAGGAAGTCTATGAAGTTATTATCACATAAGAATATAAAAATATTAAAAAAAAGAAAAGCACGCAATAGATGGCTATGACAACTAAAAACATAAATGATATAACCATATTATATACATGTATACTATAAAATAAGGTTCAGAACTTAACATGAGACAGTATTATGGTAATAGATAAAAATCGCAGTTGACATACTAACTAGCGGTTTATTTAACGTGATTCCTGGCAGATGTTTTCGTGTTTCCCTTGGCCCGCGGTGGACTCTTCGTTTATTTAAGTTCCGTATTTAAGCAAGAGTCTCTATTCATTATTTTTGTCGTCACCAAGTAAATTTCCGCTATATCTTGTGGTTTTTCTACTAATGTTTGCAATAAGTAGATCCGCCGTTTAATACGGCACCCGGTGTTGAATCGAAGCAATACCTTGTGCATATTCCTGGTGAGTGACCAGGATCTTTCAGCTACTAAACTGTAGTGTTTCTATTATAAAAAAGAGACCTCGATATGAATGAGTTGTTTCATCCTTGACCAAATAACATAAAAAATTCTTAATACTGATTGCAGCTTTCGCGCTGTCAAAATTATAACGAATCAATAATGCCTTATTAACTCTCGCTAACTATAGCCATTGTGCAACTCTTAGGTTTATTATGTTCATCACACAAATCTGCAATTTCTAGACAAGCCTTGTTCTTCTAAGACTGTATTTGTTAAACTGTTCTTTGAGACCCTACACAACAAACTTGCACGAAAGAAAATGTGACAGCTCAATCATAGTTAATCATGGTTCAATAACCACGAAGAAATTCCTTTTTTAACAGAACAAACTGCGCATGACAAATATGCTAATGAGCTAAACAAGTCGAGCGTGGCCAATTTCTATTCACGACTTGTGAATTTGAAAAGGAGAAAAAAAAGACTCAAAAAAAGGTGAGACTAAACATCGAAATTTTTTTAAAAACGCTAACTGTCAACCTATTAAATCAAAAGAGCTGGCTATTAAAACCGAGATGAATATGAAGGCGAATGGGAAAAGACAATGATCAAACTATCAACTGTCGTCGACAACAGCTGTTTAATTATAATATTACTCGACGTAGATACAAGATCCAAAGCGAGCGTGAGAAGGAAGTTTGATGATACACGAAAATGTTTCCTTTTCTGCAATTTTTTGCGAGTTCGAGGTTAGATATTAATCTGTTTTACTGTGCCAATATTTCTATCAATTAGTTAACTCATGTACCAGATAGTCAATATGTAAATTACTACCATATCCGTTAACTTAGTGGTTATAGTCAACGATACACAAACTGCAAGCTGCTGCAAGATGTTTAGTGCTTGACCGCATAATACTAAGCGAATGCACCCAGCTCAACACCAGATCAACACAGGATCTCAGCTACCTTTCAGATAAGTAAAAGCGGAATTTCGACATTAAAAACAAAAAACTTGATATTATCGAGCCCTTCCGAACAAATAAGACACGGAAAATGACAGGTTAAGTGTTATTAAAATGAACGCAAAATAGGAAGATATCAGTAACAATGGCTTCAGAAGAGTCGTTTATTTACTGTTTTTTTCCAGTGCTTTATTTTATTACACCTGAGCCTCCCATGCCTTTTCACACTGATTTATAGGAAATTCTTACCATAGAAAGGAACGTTGAGGCAAGCGAGTAAGGGAGAACAAGCTTAGTTTCGTATATTTAGGACAGAGTCATTTTTAATCGACGTTGCCTTAAACTCCCTTTTTGTTTGGGCGGTAAGCATCTGCCAGCATTTCGACGATGTTTTTGTTCTGTTGCGCAGTATGTTTGGGCGTTCGTTTTCGTCCTCGTTTCGCCATTCATTAAGTTTTTATTGCTTGGACAGGGTGCATTTATCTCTTATATAAACTCCTATCAAGTAAAAGTTCTGACATTCATTAAAACAAAGCGAAAACTGAATCTCTGGCTTCTTTGCTTTCTTTGACATTTAAATATCAAAGCTGGCTCCCCACACAACATGAACCTTTTTGTCTTGTTGTCATGGTAACCTGGAATGTGACAAGCAGATGCATCATGAACGTCTAATGCTTGCATGTACGTTTAGCTTTGCCAAGGTCCTGGACGCGGCGTTTCTCTTTGGGTGAGTGAATTAATACTGAGGAAGGGCTAGGCCCGAAACGTTTGATACGTGATTGAATTTTTTGGCACTGTTATATTTCTATTTTCGTTACTTTTTTGAGTCCTTTAGTGGTCCTTTGGGTGGAAATAGCTGTCCTCGTTATACGCATGTGATTTATAAGGCATCTTCTTAACATCACTGACATGTATGAGCTGTCTTATTACGTTCTCTGTCATCAGCTTCGAGAAAGATCCTTTATTCTGTCATCATCTCGTTGGTACATATTTGTTATTCTCCTTACAGCTAATTCCTCTAAGTAATTTCGGTCTCTCTTGCCTCTGTAGCGCGTACTAAGCCGTGTTTACATTCTTGGTTTATTGAACTTCACTCTCATTGCCACGTTTCTCGAAAGTCCGGGTAACTTTTTGGGCGCGCAAAGCCATTTTCAGTTAATCTGAGATGTATGCGCCTAGAACTTCTTGTATGAAGGTAATCTCCGCCGGTTCATATTAACAACATGTGAATAAAACGGCTCTGTAATCATAGGGTGTGAGATTTTTGCTATGGCTTTTCGGACGTGAAAACTTTTCGGGACCTTCGAGAACAAGCCTCTGATTATCTGAGTGGCGCTTGATTTCACGCGCTGGACCATGTGACTCAACCGAGGCCCATTTGTGTCCAAGTTTTTCATTCATGGATTCTCGTTTGTTTGCAACTTTAATAGTTTTCGCACAGGCTGACACTTCGAATCAAATCCAACTTTTTGTGCATGCAGAAACTAGTTCTTTTCCTCTTAACGAAATATGGTTTCGGATTAACGTTACTGAACATGGCAGCTTGAATGGCACTGTTAAAGTAAAAAGAAAAGAATATGATTAAAAGTTGTATCTCATATTAGATTTGTTTTTTTTTACGCAGGCATCTACAATATTTTTTTCATGGTGATCAAAAAGAAGAATAGAAAAGTGAGGCTACAGAATTTAAGGGTGAGAAAAATATAGAAAGTGTAAATAATGCCAGCTTTTAAGTTATGTAAACAAAAAGACTAATGGATCAGAACGCGTGCACGCTAAGCGGGAGATATTTAAAAGCGGAATTTGCACTTTGAAAACCCATCAAATATTTTCTGCCACGTTAGGCCTAAAAAATTGAAAAAAGCATTAATCACCAGCCACTGGATATTTGTGTTTAATGAAAACTCGGACAGGGAAACCACGTGATTATCGTTTTCCAAAAGCTTAGTTTTCAAAACGTTTTCCGTCCACACTGAAACGCAAAGCCGGCATTTTCAATTTCTCCCGGTTTGGAGAGCGTTTACGAAAAGCTCCGTAGAAATAAAGCCGCGTTTTTAAAACAGTATCCGGCTTGCTGTTGACGTAGCCCAAAAGGTTCGTATGAACTCAAGGGGAAGAAACTGGTAATCTAAGCAATAAGGGACAGTCTTCTACAGTCTCCTACGTATAAATGGAAATGTCAAGAAGAAAAGTCCTTTCTTTCCAAGTGTATTTTTATTGGTCTAGATGTTAGTAAATTGTAGTTAGTGGCTACACTTTTCTCGCTAGTAGCGAGTAAAATTTTATTACAATGGTGCAAACATACTGAGGACTTGCCAATACTCATTAATAGTTTTACACAGCTCTCAGCGCGTTCCAATGCCTGCCATAGATACATGGTAAACGATCTAACGCTTCTGCTATTTTCGTACAGTGGTTACCCATGATGTGGAAGTCGAGGTTCGTTAGAAATTTCTGTTTTGTTCCTCTCTCTCCACGTTTCAATGCCGGTTGGTAAAATACATCCAGAAAGCGCACCAAGACTTTTGCTATTAGCATAAAAATTATATTTCACGGCGTTTCGCCCGTTCTAAATGTTACTGTCCGAGTGATGTAGGTCGAATGATCATGCTATCAACGGAAGGAGACGAATCGCAACAGTGGGCAATAAAAGTAAGATGCAAGATTCGAGGGAAAAGTGTTTCAGTTGAAGCTTGCGGTACAATAACACAATAAAACGAATTGTCTAGGAATAACGTGTGTAGTTAGCATGCAAATTAGCACGCTCATAAACGTTGCACACCAGTATACACAATGTACAAGCGGGTTTGGGCACCTTCTCATAAAAAACTGCTGATGCATTAGGATTGGAACCACAACAAAATGATCTTAAACGACGAAACCACACCTCAAGAGGTCACAACACACTCAAAACGTCTGCGTGCTACTGCCACATACGTAGCCAGAGCTACATATTTAAATGTCGAAATCTGGGAGTGCTGTACTCGTTTTTAGTCAAAATGGTGTAAAACTGAGGATTTTGTGTGTCTGGCGCCTTTGTCTTCTATATTAGCAGTTTTTGGAAAGATTCCAGACATTTTACCCTTTCATTAATCTATATTTTTTTACTTGTATTCTATCAGTGGGATCTTTAAAGAATTCAATGTTTTCATATATTGTTTGTAGTAGAATATATTTGACTGCGTTGTACATTTAAACTATCGACTCTGTTAAGTCCCTTCGTTCGAAGGACAATAAAGAGGTCCTTACAAGGTGATCGCTTTGAAAAGTAAACCGAAATTGCGTTTTTCCATTTATTGTAAAGCTTTAGTTAAGTTCTGAACCCACCTGACATAAGAGGCTGTTAATAAAAACATTCTATACTTTTAGAATTCATAATAATTTGTCTTTTACTACGCTAAGCCGAAGGAAATAAAAGCTTTTAGCTAATATTTCCACTCTCTACTTTTGCTAACAACATTAGCAACACCAAAAAAATACTACATAATATATTAAGAAGTTTCCAAATCGCAGTTTGTCTGATTATTTCTCATCATCGGCTTAGGCATGAGGGGAGCTGTATAGTTTTCTCCTTTTTGCATTTCTACCTTTAATCAGAAGTTAACTCAGTGATATATCAGTACTCTGTAATAATAACTAAGGCAGAAATGAAAGCACTTTAAAACAATAGATTCGCGTTAGTGCGCAACATTTAATTTGTAGAATCTATGTAATTATGGCTTCCGGAAACTACCGTGGTTTCTTTGTACAATACGTCTGGTGCATTCTACGAAAATAACCTTTACTACTTATTTTTAAAAGCATTTCAATTACTTGCAAAGTTAAAGTTACGTTTTGAGACTGCCTCAGATGAAAGCTATTAATCAACACAGTGTCTACTAAAAATAATTAAAAAAGTAGGAGCAAAATAAAAGATCTTCTAAAATTGAGATTCATTTCGTTAATTCATCCATACCAAAAACAATACGACGTGATCTAAAACATCTGGGTGCCGGTGACACCTACCGGTTGCCAGTGTCAATATCGAGAATTAAGAGTGCTGTACTCTTAAATATAGAAGTACAGCCAGGATGAAAAATAGTAAAATTACAATAAAAACGTTCGCTGGCTAAAAAGTTTAAAAATGAATATCACACTAGAAGTATCAAAGTCTATGTGAGGTTCGAATGACCAGGCATTTTTCGCAAAGTTTGATCTATTGGCACATGTTTTGACATTTCAGATATTTTCTCTCTTACGAGTTTAAACTGAAAATACCAGTCAGTTTCGCCTGCATAACACCAGTCTTGTTGTCATTTTCTTCATTGATGGTGTCACGCAACCACTAACAAGAATTCTTTGAAGGCACGACATTCAAGTTTCAATTTCCTTCCCCAAATTCAGACCACATATCGAACACCAATCGAACGTGATTTATAAAATACCTTGTACCGATTGTGAATGGTGTTGTGTAGGCGAAAAAAACAATGCATGTTCATTCGACCATCTCTTAGACTTTGATAATTCTAGTTTCATCGACAAGGCTCTTTTTGTGTTTTAATTTTTTTCATTTTAAAACTTTTTAGCCAGCGAAAGTTTTTATTGCAATTTTACAGTGCTGTATTCGTTTATCGTCAAAATGGTGTGAAAAAAATAGGATTCGGTGTCTGATTTCCATTCAGATAAACTCACAGCAAACGTAAAATTTTGGAATTCTTTAATTTTCCTTTGTCGTTCATTACATTTTGAGAGTATTCAAAGGATTTTATCTCATTTAGTTATTTGAATTTTTTTTTACTAGTATTCAAAGTCGGCATTTGTTGACATTTGGAGTAGTGCTCATTGAACCTCTCGTGACGTCATCAATTTGCATGTCAGTCAACTTTTCAGATAAGCAACTGACAAAGCGAGGATAGATCTTTCCAAAGGACTGTGCATTTTTTATATCGACTGCATTCTGACAGAGCTAATCGAAAAAACACGCTCCATTTTTGGTGCAAAATCGGTGCATAAACAGGCCAGATCAGCGTCCCCTTTTCAGGGTTTACCGATGATTTTGTCCAAACTTTTCCTGCCAGAAGGAAGGATGTGGAGAGTAA
>Ga0126337_10002407_pt1 | contig 11919 bp, 8 predicted proteins | sample DipCmetagenome_FD_92527 | JGI IMG/M metagenome (GOLD analysis project Ga0126337, IMG submission 92527) | Coral microbial communities from La Bocana,Puerto Morelos, Mexico - Diploria C A metagenome | ecosystem: Host-associated > Invertebrates > Cnidaria > Coral | place: La Bocana,Puerto Morelos... | reverse complement strand
TGGATAAGGAAAAGAGAAGAGAAAGGAAGCTTCAATGATGCGGTACAGGAATTGATGATCGAAGATACTCGAGGTTACCGCGAAATGATGCGAATGACTCATGACTCATGGTTTTCTCGAGTTACTGCGGCTTATGGAACCTGACATAACCCCTCGTACGCTGTGGGAATGTCAAGTTTTTCTTGCATCATATCGTTTCGTAAGCTTTATCCCGCTTGTCTCTTACGTGATATTCTTTTGAAAATACATCCCATAGGCATGCATTTTGTTCCAATAAATCAATCAAAAGATTCGTTTCTTTGTCGTTCCATATCCTTGCCTTTCCTTTGCTTTCGTTTACGACTCAGCGTTTCTTCGGTAACTATCTCCCCATTTTCAACAACGTCCACCAAAGCTTCTTCTTCGTTCGCCCCGTTTAAAACACTGAAGAAGCGACGTACGTAAACAAAACGCGGTATCTATGGATACAAGCCGCTGAGAAAGCGTGGTACGCATGCGCGCACCAAACATGTTTGATACGGCTGTCCAAACAACAAAACATCGCACATCAAACACGACAACAAAATTGTTTGATCGAATGTTTGATGGCCTTCAAATTTTATCAAACACGATCAAACAGCACCAAACAAGGTGGCCAAACGGTAAAATGTTTGGTCACCAAACAATGTTTGATGGTGTTTGGTCGCCAAACATTTCCCGTTTGGACAGGCCTTAACAATGACTGAATAGCAATGGTAAAGGATAGAAGAGCGGGAAGGAAGCCGTTTTCACTAACTTTCTATTTTTGTGCCTTTCACCAGTTTATAAACGTATTTACGATAAGTTAAATCCTAGTATGTGTGCAGTGTACCCACTTATTTCACACGTTGAGTTTCATTGGCAGTTCTTACAGTTCCAGTTCCAGAAAAATCTCTTGTTGTTAACTCCATCGCAAATTTGCTAGACCCTGTTCCACTATAAAGTCAAAGTCACCCCGTTTAGATTTTCAAAATCAACTGCTGACTCCTTCGATCGTGATCTTCAGATGCGTGTTTGTTTGTCTGTTTTATTTTGTTTCCTCCTTATTTTTATGCCGACAAGCAAAAACCCAAGCGAACGTACAAACACATGTAAGTGCCTCGACGCCAACGCAAAGCAGTTTGAAGGAATAGAAACGTTTCCATTCTCTCAGAGTTATGATAGTTCCCTGTTACTAATGCTCGTGCTTGCCCCACGGCTATATTTTAACCCTTTGACACCTGACAAGCTTCGAATTAATGCCACTTTTAGGCAGCAAATGGCCTTTTTTGGCCATTTTCGTCCCAATTTCGTCCCAATCCTCATGAAAAGTGCTTTCTAGCACGGACAGTTGCCGTTTCTTTCGGTTTGAGGACGTTTTCTAGCATTTTGAGTTCGGACATACGAACAATTCCAAATTTTGAGATTTTGTACGCGAGAAACTCCACCGTCTAGGGCTCTTCGAGATTTAGCGCACAAGCCCGTCGCTTTCGTTCTTATTTCAGTTCTCCCGTTTTGCTGTCGAGTTAGCCATACGACCACGGTTTCCGTCGATGAGAAAGTTGAAAGTTTGGCCTCAAAGCTCGTTTTGAAAAGGAAAGAGTTGGCTAAAAGTAGCAGTCGGTGGGAAGGCCATGATTTTCCCGTGTTTTGGGGGTAAAAGTTCGTTGGTTTTCTGGCTGTTATTCAGGTTCACTTGATCCGATCATTGTCGTCCAGGCATCATTTACAAGATCTTTTTGCGTTGCATCGATTGATTGTCAGAGATTTTTAGCGTCACTTAAACTGATGACGTCACAAGTGGTACAAAGTGCACGGCCATTAACTAGCCGTATATGTCTACTTACATACTGTTTTCGTGATAAAATCCTGCGTACTTAATAACACCATTTATCACCATGGAAACTGAGAATTGTTCACAACAAATGCTCCTTCAAAGGTAACATTTGTCTGTCAGCCACTGCGGAGCAAATGCTTTGTATTACATACCAATGCTTATCGACAATAGTGTAACTCCCAAGCTCCTGAGTTTACTCTGTTTCATGACGAAGATGAGACCGGCGAAGCCTGAATGAACCTCATCTCTTAGACGATTTATTGAAGGGTCGTTGTCAGATATCAACTAACATGTCGCTTTTTTCCATTTCTTTTTAGTTTCTTTTTAAGGGCGTTACAGGCTTGAACTCAGTCAGACAGATTTCGTTCATTCAGAAAAATGCTGATTTTATTGTCACCCTAAAAATAGTGACAATTAAATACAAATTCAAATCGATCTACAATAGTTGTATTTACTGGTGATTAATTGCTCGGAACTAAACTTATATCGCTCAAAATCTGAAAAATACACCAGTCCTCGTCGCCAGTCATGGGCGCATTGTTTGTTTGCTTGTTTGTCTGCATACCATTAAAGTGTTATTATAAACATTTGCAAAAAGTAAGTAAACACTCGCTGGAATATTTTAATAGAAGACTTTCTTCGCAAGTCGTTTTCGAACGTCGACTCGATTAACATAATTTTTGGAGCTCTGATAATTTTCATATGAGCAACTGCACTGAAAGAATAAATATCATATCGCAGCATGTAACCTTTACCACCCAAAAATAAAGAAAATCTGTCCGGCAAAACTTGCTGTTTTCGTGACTTCATAATTTAAGTGCTTTAAGACGTTACATAATTCGTGATTTTAAACGAGTTAAAAGTGTTAGCTGGGCAGCTGTTTGACGTGTGCGCTTCACATAGTGATGAAGAGATAACCGAAGACAAAATAACCAAAAATGTAAATACGACGTAATTAGGAGATCATAAGCAAGGGCGGCGAGGGGGTGAAGTGATTTCGTGGTGAAAGTTCACGACATTTCGTCAGTCCCGTGTGTTTCGTAACATTTATAACACTGAATGTTAGAATTGACGAAAAACTGAGGAGCGCGGCTTTGAAGAGCTTTGAAGACTTGATAAGGAAAGACCAAAGGATTTGTTCAGTCTTATGTTCTAAGGTATTGATTACAGCTACATTTTTACAGGTTTTATTTAGCACTATGCAGGAGATAAGGCTTTCTGTCTTAACGCAAACCTCCAGCCGCAGATAGTTCAATATTACACGATTAGTTATGTGTAAATGTATAAAGTTTCGGCGGAAATTGTGGGAAAATGTGGCAGAACCCCTATACAGTAAGCAGTATTATGATAATGAGAGCTTAAATGAGGATTTCCGTGAAGAAATGTCATAGGTACCTTGTGCGTAACTTCTGAAATTTGCGAGAAATATTGGGATGATGCTCAGCTCATGAAAACAATTATGTTAAAACTGTTAAGCTATTGAAAATCATCCATATTTTTGGCAAGGGAATGGGGACATAAATAAATATGAGAATAACAAAAAACCGAGAGCATTAAGGAAGAGACGGTGTAGTTACGTAACATGCGCAACAACACGAAAGCTATAACGTCAAAGTAATTGGTCAAAGGCTATCCATTTCTACCGCTTGTTTCAATTTACAGTCAAACGTTCCCGATCTCGCCACCAGCACCGCAAATGGTTATATTATTCAATATGTCACACTTTGTGTAATATACCGGGTTAATCCATGCAATATGGATGTAACTAACAGTTGACCGCCAAGGGTGAAAAGTAATTTGATATCTATCAATGGTTAGAACCAAGATTTTATTTGCCTTCACATCAAGTGTAGTACCGTGATCATGAACGATTTGCATATTTCTTCGGTTCATTTTATCAAGTGATATCGATTCTGTTTGTCGGCATTGTCCTCATTAACTTAACTCTCCTTTTCAATTCAATAGTATATTCGTACATTACGCGCAAATTACGACTAATCACTCGTTTAAACCGCCGACCTTGGTTGAAAGTTTTCTGGGAGACCCAAAGTCTCCATAACATGATTTATGGGCTCTCTATTTGATGCATATCAGAAGGAACTCCATAAAATACACATTACTGATATTCCGAATTGTTTCCCAAAATGTGACACCAACTGCTTTCTTTCCAAATGTTTTAAGGTTGTTTCTACTTTAAAGTGAATCCTGAAAAGGTTGCACTGTTGAAACTAAAGAAAACTATTTTATTAAATGCAAGAAATTTTAGATCGAGAAGGATCTATAAGTAGCACATGTGAAAGTGTTTTTACCCCATGTTCGTATGTGTAAACGTTATCTAGTGTCAATCACTTAATTGTTTAATGGCTTATAAGTAAAATCTCTACGGCTCAACAAACGAATTCTTTCTTGCGTATCCACTTGCCGATCACGTTCCTGGGAAATTTCGTAATATATTTTGTTGGCCTTCACCATAATCCCTCTTTCTTATATCACAGCAAAACAGTCCATTAAATTCCTGCTATTTTTAGCCCCTGTCGGTCGCGTTTTTATTCAATTTTTATTTATGATAAGCAATCAAGTCAAAATATGTTGATTACATTTCGAAGGTTTGAAGCAAATACCTCTATGGAATTTCAATACGTCAATCGCCTCGCCACAAAATAAATCACGACAAAAACATATCAGTCCAAGTATTTCTTTTAAGGAGTATTGTAATAAGGTATAGTGTTTCTCTCCAGAGTGGACACACATGGGGGAATTATTCTACTTTTAAGAGAAAAACAGACATGTAAGTAACATATCCAAGACATCTGCTATTCAGTTTGAATTCTGTTTTTCCGATCATGGATTATTTTATGTGTGATGTAAAATTCGTTCTTAGCTCTATTTCTTCAGTGAATCAATTTCTTAACCGAGTCCATACAAGATGTTCACAAAAAAGGAAAACAACTTGTGGCCTAAAAAAGCTTAAAACCACGTCATCAGGACTGTTTTTTTTCGCTCATAAGGAATGTAAGGAACTTGCTCCATCGGAAATCCCAGTCTTACCAAAAGTGGGAACCGACTATGATAAAATTTGTGTTGCATGCAATGTTTGCGTTACGTGAAGTTTTCTGAAGTTGCCCTTTGACAAAGCACTTCCTTCCTTTTCACTTCAATCCCTACATGTGAATCTTTAGTCAGTTATTTTTGTCTTCTCTTTTCACAAACCCGAATATCTCAATGTTTGATCATCGATTGCTAAAAAAGCACCATATAATAACGGTTGTCATATCTGTTACGTCGACTGAGATAACATGCTTCTGTATGGAGTTTTCTCAGCTCTGAGCCATACGTACGTCTTGTGGGAATAAGTGATCATGATAAAATTTACTTCATATCAACATGGGTAAGTCGTGTAACATATTATACAGTTTTTTGAAGAACGTTTTTAAAAAAACTACTCTTAAAATAAAAATGATTATCATGAGCACCGAGAGTATGTCAGTTAATATTAGGAAATCATGGAAGACAGTATTCAGCAAAACAAGTCCAGCACTTGGCAACGTTTAATACAACTACCATGATTCACTACAGGCTTGTCTCATGTCAGATGGTACATTTGTAGATCAGCCGAGTCTATACACGTTGTTGAGTTCTTCTTTTTACCGTTCGCGGGTCAACAAAGAAGCTGGGTGAGAGCTGGGTCACAAAGACGCCGAAGAACCATTTCTCTCCAAAGCTACAAAGATACCCTACTGTTTCAATGAGCACCTTAGGGGCATGCACTCTACACTTAAGTACATTCAATGAAACTTCCTCCAATAAAAATATGCAGACATCCCAGCGAATGAGGATTTCCGCTGCATTATGACAAAAATATACGGAACCACAATACCGGGTGTTGTATAAAAATCATTTCCTTGTCAGAGATTTTGCTCTATACTTAGAAGCTAAGTTGTTTACAATTTCTTCTATGCCTAAAGATACATCCGGTCTTTAGTGAAACACTTATGGTGTATTTCTCTTCGTTGTCCGCCTTTGCAATGAGATGAAATTTTTCACCTGTATGAGGAGCCTTAACAAAGTTTTCTGGTCCTTAATTGTTCACTGTAAGTTCGATTTGGCTTTCTTCTCAATCAAACGATTTATCAACATTTTTCATTTAAGATTCATTTGCAGTGCAAGTAACGAGAACATGATATCTTAAGACGGGAAGTGGACTACAGGGTTGACTCAATTGAGCATTTTTTGTTTGAAATGGCACTGAGTGTCATGCTGTTTTAACGGCTGAAACAGGTGCACTCTTTAACTTTTGCCCGTGTAATATAACACCCACAGGGGTTTATAATAGGAAACTTGCTTTCCAAACTTAGCGTTTTATAACTCAGTGTAGGCTTAGAATATCACGACAAAAAGTATTCCTCTTAAAGAGTATTGTAATGTGTAGTGTTTCTCTCCAAAATGGACACCAATAGGGGAATTGTTCTAATTTTTGGGAAAAAGAAATGAAAGTAACACATCTAAGACATCTGCTATTCAGTTTTTATTCTGTATTTCCGATCATGCATCATTTCATGAGTGATCTAAATTCGTCAGATTTTGTTATATTCCTTAGTGTCTAGCGTCTTAGTGTCTAGCTTCTTTCACTCGTTTAAAATGTTTAGAACCGATTGGTTCACAAGAAAAAAGTCGAAACAACCTGTCATCTAAAAAGCGAAAATGCCGCGTTATTAGACACGTATTTCGCTCGTAGGGAATTCAAGGAGCAAGTACGACCGTATATCTGCCTTACATAATAAATTCCAAGTGGGAACCGACTATGATCATTGATTGTAAATTTGTGCTGCATGCAATGCTTGCGTTACGTGAAGGCTGCCCTTCGACACAGCACATCCTGGCTTGTCACTTTAACCCCTGAATTGTAAGCCAGCCATTTTTGTCTTCCCTTTTCACAAACCCGAATATCTCAATGTTTTGTTGATCATCGATTGCTGCTAAAAGAGCACTATATCATAACGGTTGTCATATATCCATTACGTCGACTGAGATAATGTGGTTTTGTATGAACTTTTCTCAACTCTGAACTCTACCTACATGTTGTAGAAAAAAGGTGGCAATAACAAAATTTACTTCATGTCAACATGGGCTAGTGGTAGAAGATATTTCGCAATCGGTTTAAGACTGACAATGTTCAAATAAAAATGTACATGTACATATCGCTGAGCATCGAGGGTATGGCAGTTTATCTTGGGAACTCATGGAGTGGTATTTAGCAAAAAAAGTTCAAGACTTGGCAACGTTGAATACAACTACCGTCATTTCCTGCAGGTTCGTCTCTTGCCAGGTGGCATATCCGGCCTTCAGTAAAACACTTATGGTGCATTTCCCCTTGTTGTCCGCCTTATAATGGGATGAAATTCGTCACCTATATTTAGGAGCCTGCAATATATATTTTGGTTCTTAAGCGCTCGACGTAAAGTCGATTTGGCATTCTTCTCGTTTATCAAAATCTTTCATTTAAGATTTTTTTGTAGTGCAAGTAACCAGAACTAACTGAAATAGCACCGAGCATCATGTTGTTTTAACGGTTGGAACAGGTGTATTACTCTTGAACTTTTGCCAGTTTAGTTCTACACCCACAGGGGTTTATAATGAGAAACATGGTTTCTAAGACTTGCATGCTTCTAGAATATCACCACAAAACCCCCATTCCAACTGCTGACGTATCTTGCTGAAGTTTGTTGTAAAGTATTCTACAGAACCTTCAGAAATATGTGTTTAAAATGTCAAATTTGCTTTTGTCATATTGGTGAAGTTAAACCTATATAAGGGCCAGTTCATATTCATCACCCACAGAGTTGGGTTAGGTTCTTATGTTGCTTATGCTTATTACTAAACCTTACTAAACGCTAAATTATGCTTCGCTACGGTCAGCTCCATTGTTTAAAATGTCAGATTGAAACAACTTAATTTGATATACCGAGCTAAAGGAGTATACGAAAATCGTGGATACTTTTGAGAATCGAAATATATACTCTTTGGTTATAATTTAGAGGATCATACTGTCCGCAATAATAACAAAAAACACTGGTTTGCTTGTGATCATTGTTTGATACTACCATTACGATTTTTGTCAGTCACATCCGTTTAAGCATTTTTCTTTTTCTAAATTTTGTTATATTTTTTTTTCTTAAATTCGCTGTGTTCGGTTTGCATTATGTTACAGGTTTAGCTACTGAGGTAAACCAGTCACAGGGCTAAGCTGGTACCATGTTCAAGAACAAAGGACAAAAATACAAAAAAACATTTTATGCTCAGAAAAGGAATAACTCAAGACAGGTGCAAAATGCTACAATTTGTAAAATGTTATGCTGAATAATCACAGAAAACAAAGATTTCAAAATTCATGAATAACTGAAATTTGCTAATAATTTACTTTTTCAGAGTCTATTTTGAATGCTTACTTTCTTATTATGAATCAATTCTCCAAAGGACGAAACACATAAACAATACCCACTGTACTGAGTTTCTTTTGCACTTCTGAACCAAGCACTTTTTGTGTTAAATTTCACGTACACGCCATCTCTACAGCGGACTTTAATTAACAAAGGAAGCGCTTTCTACTTAGTGCATAATCGGACTACCAGTACGCGTCATCGTTAAAGAACCGCGTGCTTAATAACAGTCGGGGCAAAAACAATGTTCTTTTTGTGGCTTTGATAACGTCTTCAATGTGATTTCCAACTTGTATCTGTACTCAATAAATCAGTGCAGATCTAAATGACCATATTTCATAAGTATAGTTCAACTGTTGCAATTTCCTCAGCTGCAGTCGGCAATTCCAATAATTTTTCTTCTTTCTCTGTGGATTTCCATAAGCGAGTGTAATTTATTAGTGACGCCCTTAGCAGCAGAGATGAAATTGACCGGTTAAAAACACTAACTTTTTTATCTATATACATTTCTCTCAGTAACTATTCTTGGATCTAACGACAGCGGATTCTGAATCGTAAATGTAATGATCCGGCTTAGCGTTTAATTACGAAAGAAAGAGTTAATAAATGTTGCCCCAAGCTAAGGGTCGTTTGTCAGAAGGTGTCATTGTTTCACATCCTCACTCGCTGTCTTAAAGTGATACTTAAGATGAACAAATTAAAGGGAATTGCATTAGGTTTCCAAGACAAAGGCCCTCGTTAGTGCATTTCAACGTTTTCAATTAGAATCTACTTAGTTCGTAATTGTTCTGGTGCATAAAAGCTTTCTTTCATTAAAGATTTTTCCCTTTGACAGTTTTCCCAATGCAAAGCAAAAACTATTACTTCACGATACTTAAATCTTGAATTTTCTTTCTATAATTCTAAATTTTACCTTTTTGTAAATTTTCATCGGAGAGTAGGTATTACAATCCTTAATTTCAATTAAATCTAAACGTGATTCGTTTATTTGCAATTGGTTACGACGCAAAAAATATAAATACTATTTTGAATTTTCCGTGCAAGATATCATTCTTTTCTAGAAATGCTCTTTTTTTAACTAAAATATTATTGACATAATGATATTTTGCAGAAAGAAGAAAAACAGCCGGAGGAGTTGTAAAATTATTACAAAATTAGACTGCCTCTTGAAGGGAAATAATTTTCGAGTCGATGTGTTTTGTCCCTATGCCTTCATCCCTTAAAATTTGCCTACAGTCTAGTAACAATGATTAATTTAGTTTTTTTTTTTCGTTATAATGAAGCTCACTCTACAGAGAGTGGAAGCCTTCCCACGATACTTAATTAATCTTTGTAAATGAACAGTCCACTAGAGGCTTGTAAAAAGTAGCAATTAATGCTTGCTACACTATTCAAATCGGTATCTTGCGTGTTTCAACTGGCAGTCACATTATTTCAGTTTAACAAAATTTTATTAAAGGCGCAACATTACCTATTGTAGTCAGTAACAGCTGATGCAAACCGCCCAATATCATTACTTTTCATATTTTTCCTTTATTGCCAAAAACACTTATGTTTTCTCATTTCGTTGACAGCTAAGTGCTTACTGTCACACGTATCAAGATTGCCTTTATCACGTCGATGCCGACTATATAAATCCAATCAGTTTGGGCTGATGTAGTGGTTATTTGAACGAGAGAAAGCAAACTGAAAAGGAAATTCTCGAAGCACACATGTCTGGCAACTACACAGGTAGGTGCTATCCTTTCAGTAAATCCCAAAAATTATTTAATCAATTTAGAGCTACATTAATCGTGCTTGTGACAGATATCCATCTCTTTTTATCTACTCAGCTGCGCATAAACATCTTTGGCTTATAGAGTTATCAATTCTGATAAAGATATTGCTTTTGTTTCGGCGACCCAAAAGGTATCACATCAGATATCTAACTGCACTGCAAAGAAAAATTAATGTAAGACCAGAAAATTGAATAATGGAAGTGAATTTCAAAAATCTCGTTTAACGGAAAATGAAAACAAAACCATTGCATGTTCATTGACGGAGGCTAGGTTTTTTTGCATTTGTCATACGTGTTTTTAGCAATCTGTAAAAGAAGCTTCCAGGATAACTAATTGACAATCTAAGAAAAGTTTCAAACGAAGGTCTTTTAAAAGCCATTTTTGTGTGCTTCAGCGCAAAAACAGAAATCTTAATATTCAAAATTTAGCCGAGGATGGTCAGCTTTTAAATACGAAGGATCTTAACAAACTGGGTTTCTTATGAAGAGCCACGCCTGGAACTCATTTTTGCAGTTTCTAAGTGTTGATGTAACGGTTTAACCGGAATAGCATTCATTTGTATTGGGACTGAAAGTGATTTTTTTTTCTCTGTAAGCTTTTCTCCCTATATTCTATGTCGTATAATCAATAATTGTTCGTAACAATTTTTGTAAGTAATTCATTTTTCTGTGTTTGAAAAAAGCCAAGAAAAGATTAATCCCTTGGATAATTAGTATTTCGTTGCTTGTTTTTGTAATGTCAGAAAACGCTTTTGTGACGCAAAGTCAGTAACAAAATGAACACAAAATTAAAATAAATAACGATAAACATGTTCACCTATCGATAAGTCAAGAATATTTAAGTTAAAAATGAACGATAACTAGGATATATCAGGAAAGCATAAAATATTTTAAAGTTGAAAAAATTAAATGTGGCTCGTTGTACGTGCCTGTTTCTTTACGTATAAGAAGATTACACGTGTGTAACTTACAAAATTAATTTTTATTAGCGGCAAAAAAAAGGAGGTGGTAATAATATTGTCGAACATAATGTGTTTATCTACATTAAGCGACAGACGATATTTGAAAACACCACTAGATTACAAGTGAGGTGTTTAATCACGGTGGCAGTAATATACAAACTTCTCCTGGAGGGGATCCCATGGATTCTGTTGCTAATTTGCCCCTTCTGGCTCCAAAGGCCTCGTTCTAGGATTTTGTTATGTTTGATATTTTCAGTTATGTAGGGGAGGATTTACAATTCTTGCACGCTTTTCATTGATGAATACGGTACCTTATATTTGTAGAAACAAACGTTAACGGCTCTGGTGACTCGAGCTCTTGCGTCATTCAACCAGCCACACCCACAACGCAGGTTGGCTTGACCATAGTCTATTTCATCGTGTTCTTTGTGGCGTTGGTAGGAAACGCTCTTGTTATTTTTGTGGTCCATCGCCACCCAAAACTGAAGACTACATTTAACATGCTTATCGTCAACATGGCAGCCTCCGATATCCTTGACGTCATTACTGCTATCCCTCTGTCCATTGCTTACCTGTATGAGAGCGTAAAGTGGTTCTCTGGAGGGTTTGGTGTGTTTCTTTGCAAGACCCTGCCGTTTCTTGCCTTTGTTTCTATTGGTACATCTGTCTTGACATTGACGGTCATGACCTTTGACCGCTACCGTGCAATCGTGCACACAATGAGAAGGCCGCTGACGCCAAAGTTCACTGCTGCAGCAATCGGCTCAACATGGGTGATTTCAGGCTTGGTGTTTGCCAGTGAGCTTTATAAATACAAGCTTTTCAGCGCAGCGGGTCAAGTCATGTGCGTATCAAGATGGGTTGAAGATATTCAAGAGTCGCACAAGATTACAACGTACGAGTTGATTA
>Ga0126337_10002406_pt1 | contig 11919 bp, 2 predicted proteins | sample DipCmetagenome_FD_92527 | JGI IMG/M metagenome (GOLD analysis project Ga0126337, IMG submission 92527) | Coral microbial communities from La Bocana,Puerto Morelos, Mexico - Diploria C A metagenome | ecosystem: Host-associated > Invertebrates > Cnidaria > Coral | place: La Bocana,Puerto Morelos... | reverse complement strand
GGGTCACCGTCCCCATAGCCAGGCTTTGCCAGTCCCCCTCCGCCTCCCCCTCCGGCAATGATAATCTTCGCATTATCGTCATAAGTAACAAACGTGCCCCCACCCCCTCCGCCAGGACGTTGCTCAAACGTATGGACTGGGAGACCCCGCTGGCCAACGACAATAGCCAGTCCTGTTTCCTTTGTGAAGTAGAACGTTCCTTTTATCCTCGCACCCAGTCCTCCAAGTCTCCATCCCACACAACTTTGGCACGTTCCATTACCTCCGGAGGCACCAAAGGCCTCTATGGTATAGGTCCTGGTGAATGGAACTTTCCAGAGCTGCTTTCCATTCATTATATCTACCTTTCCTTCCAGATTAGTGCCTTTGTAGCCATCGAGCTGGGATGTCGTTGGTCCAGCTATACCTTGTGCTCCCAGTGTAGTAAAGATATATTGTTTAATTTTAACGTCAATGAACTCTCCGTAAATATATCCTTGGGCTTGAGTAGACCTTTCTTCTCTGTTTTGTTGCCACCTCTGGTTATTAAGTTGACATAAACCATCAAAGTTCGAGTTCTGTCTAAAGTTGAACGAGAGACAGTCTGCATTGGATAAACAAAGCTGCGAGCATACTGTAATTCCTTTGGCCACGTGACTGGCTATCACGTGCCCAAGCAACGCATAGTTCTCTCGAATGTCAATCAAAGACGAAGCGCGGACGTCGGAGCGAGTCAAAGCCAATGATAATGGAGCAAAAACCAAAGCAAGGATTACATGAAGTATTACTTGAAAGCTGAAGAAAATTGAAGTACGATTTAGCCATTAAATGGTTTTATACTTCGATTTCAAGAAAACGGAATGAATATAAACTTAATCGAATGGATTCGCACTGAGAATGAAGATATGCAGGAATCTTAAAATCAGAGTACACATTCCCCTTAAGATGGTCAAATAGGAACGAACATGCGAGTTAGCCGCTATAAATGTGAATGAAAGGACCTTTTTACCAATATGGCGGCCATTTTGAATTCATTGTTTCACTTTTTAAAAAAATGCAAATGTATTTTGCATAACAGTGATCAAAACAACAAACCCAAAAAGCTTTTAATATCCGTCAGTAGAAAAATGAAGTAAAATTTGTTAATTAAATTACTGGCAGTCTTCAGGATAAAAGTTCAGTGAAAGGTTTAATGAATTAACGGCGAATTCTCGCAGATACAACTCTCCGCAGTGCGTCATCTCAATTGTGCTATGACATGCGTGATGTTTGGCCGGTGTGTTGGCGATATGCCATGTTTAATTACTGTTAGAATCTCAGCACCTGAAAACTGCACAAGATAGCCTTTTTACACTACGCATGGCGTTTTTGCTTTGAAACCGTTGGTTGTGTGAAAAAAACACAAACTCTACAGTTTTTCTACACTTTTCGATCCGCGCATGAAAAAATAAATTATTCGCAGCAATTTTTTGCTCGCTCGAAAGAGAAGTATCCTTAATATTTTAAACACCGCGAATCTCAGAACCAAAATTCGTTCCTTGTTCAAAAAATCGGGACTGTACTGTTATTTTTAGCAGGAAATTGTTGTGATTATATCGCGAAATTCTTGGTTTCGTGTTCAAAAATGAAAATGATGTTAGAGTTAAGTGCGTGTGTGATTAAAGGCGGAACTTTGGGATGAAAACTTCGGATTCCATCCATATTCACTACGTCAGAAGATGGTGTAGGTATTTGCTCAGTTTAATTATAATTATTATGGTCGGTCAGCTTTTAAAAGGAGTATTTGTACTGAATTAATTTCAATACTATGATTTTCAGTAAAAACTGTCCTCCCAAACCGACATTTAGATTTTTTTCGGCGGTTTAGTTTGCGGAAATATGTCAAAATAATGATAACACATTTTAAATCTAGTGTCACAAATTAATTAAACCCTTAGGATTAGAGTGAAGCTTTCTTCGAAGATTGCACACAACCAAAAATTATTTTTTTTGGAGAAAATGTATTCTTCACTCGAAGACTTTAAATACAAAAGAAATAATAAAAAATTAAAAAAATCAAAACACAATATTATGAGTTGGGGTTAAAGATCAAGAATGAGACTCGGAAAGTGGTTTAGTTGTAAGGCGAAACTCTATTTAAAAGACTTCGCTCGATTCAAAAATTTTAGTTGATTTCATTTCAAAGTGTTCCCTAATTACACGTGAAAAAATGCGACCTGTGTGCTCTGGTGAAATAGCCTGGTCTACCAGTATTTCTTTTTACTCTTATGCTCTAATTTCCGGGTTGTCCTTATTGAAAATAAAGAAATTTTTCGGCAAATGTGCCATTTGTCTCTTTGTTGACTTAAGTAAAAATCGGTCTCTAGTAAATGTCGTGTTTTCTAGCTTAATCCATTTGTAATCCGAAGGATAATCATAACTTTTTTTCCGTAAAGACGGCATACAAGATCTTACATGCCATGCAAAACATTTTATCTATTTTTTCCAGTTTTCGTCGTGTTTTGCTTTAATTGGAACCAACGTTAAGCATGGTTGTATTCGATTGACTTTCCGGTTGATCTCAGTATAGCTGAACACTAAAGCGTCGTTTCGTTCTATACTTCTGAAATATATTTTCTTTTTAAAAACTGATTAAAGTGGAAAAGGATCCTTTCTTACCATTTGGACTCAGTTGCAATCATTCCATTGATCATTTTTCGAAACATTCCAAGCCCCAAGTTTTCAGTTTTATCCGACCTGTAACTGCCAGCCACAAAATCAATGGCAATCTCACAATGCTTACAAATAATAATATCACAAGGAAATATAATTTAGAAATCTTTCCGCCGTCAACTAATGAAAGGTAATGTTTGTTCGAATGCATTAGAGCCCTGAACACATGTAAACTAACTTGTCAATCACTAAACATAATGATGTAGGAAGTCAGGCTGTTCTTTAAGTTCACCTGCCTGTATGTTTTACTAATAATTTAAATTTCGAACTCGTACTTGAGGTTGCTTGTAAACCTAATTGATTTAAACAGGAAGTAAAGAAATATATATTTAAATATATGGTTTCTTTTTTATTTTCCTGTGTCTTGTTAGCTTAACTTGTTAGCTTAATTTGGCTCAAGTTTATTTAGCCGTAGTTACATGTCGACTTGGTTTTTCGGGTATGTCCAGATCGTCATCTTTGAATTGAATTGTGAAACCGCAGCGAGTTGTGTACTAAGCTCTCAGTGAGCGTGCAAATATATATGTTTGTTTTTTTCCACATTGCAGAATATAATGAACCAAGACGCGTGCTCAGGCCTGGGCCGAAAGTATCGGCGAGAGCTAATGGGACTGCTAGAAAGTGGCGATAGATTGGCGTCACATAGCCAAACTTGGGACTGAGCGTGTCTCAGTACCTCCTTTTCGCGCGTGTATTTTCTCGTCTTTGCTTCTCTCTCCAACAGGCAAGGAAAAACAGATTAACATCAGTCTGAGACTGCCAGCTATTCTGGCTCGTGGCAGCTTGAAATTTATTCAATATTTATAAAAGTATCTCAGAATATTTTGTGATGTTCTAGGAACACTTCCCCGGTTACGAAGATAGTCAGGTTTGGCCGTTTCATACGATTTAGATACTGTTTTTCTTCGTAATCTCTCTTATTAACCTTAACCTGTGTCACACACTTGGTTACTCAAGTCTGCCAGCTTTGTTTCCAGTTAGAATGTCTGACTCATGGTCAGTTATAAAGACAACAAACAAGTAAGACCGTGGCCATGCAGAATGCAGGTTATTATGTAAGATGGCTAACTGTATGGAAAACGTTGTTCATAGCGGTGTCCAACTCTTCAGTATCGGTGAGTAAACTACTTTAACTCTACCATCGAAGTATTCACGCTTCCTCCTCCGCGTTGGCACATTCCTTAGCCCTTTCCACGCTCTTAAAAACTGGTCATTATCGTAACCGCAAGCTTAGCGTTTTTACTGTATGTATCCGTGTAATAAAACTGGCTACTTGTGCCTGCTACGAATTAAAATGTTTGAGTTACTGATGACCAGTTGGAAAATAAGATGTAAAATACACATCTTGAAACGTTATCAATCCAGTTCTGTAGCTAATTCATCAAAGTGATAATGAGCCTACCGTCTCCATTATTGATACCACTCTCGTTGATCTGCGATGTGCCATTGTTTATGGATCCTCCCCCTCCTGCGGTACCATCGTCTACTGCCACCGCATCAACTCCTCCACCGGAGTATCCTCCTCCTCCTCCGGGAAGATTCAATCCATGACCTCCTCCTCCGAATCCTCCCGTTGATGATGGATCAACAATGTAGCCATCCTGTTGAACATGTTGAAAACTCAGCGCCTTACCATTCTGACCCTCGCCATCTTCCCACATTCCAGCTCCTGTACCAGACAAGATGAAACCTGGATTCGATCTTTTTCCTCCTGATCCGGCTTTACCTCCGTTCCTCGTTCCTGCCTGGCCTGATTGTCCAGGGTCTCCGTCCGCTGTGCTTGCTCCCCCTCCTCCACCGGCTACAATCAGAGGCGAATCGTCCATGAGTGTAACGAAGGTGCCACCACCTCCACCCCCTGAAGATGGTGGAAAGTCGGTGTTAATCTTCCCTTTTTGTCCGACTAATATTTTTATTTTTTTCCCACGCCTGAGTGTAAACGAGCCGGATATCTTTGCGCCCAGACCTCCAAGCCTCCACCCCGCACATGCCCGGCATTTGCCATTCCCTCCCGAGGCACCGAAAGCATCTATTATGTATCTCCCTGTATAGGGAACTGTCCACATTTGAATACCGTTGTTTAGTTGGACTTGACCCTCAAGCGACGTGCCTAAGTACCCGGATGTGTTCGTTGGTCCCATGGGTCCTTGCGCGCCCAGCGTTGTAAAAACAAATTGTATGACGGGTAAAGTTATCCAGTGGGCATGGATGAAACCGCTTTTTCGCACGAGGTCTTGCTTTGCGAGTCGAGAAGATGAATTGTTCAGCTCACAAAGATTGGAAGTAGTGCCAAAGTTGAAGGAAACGCATTCTGGTTTCGACAAGCAGCGTTGGGCACACGACGTAATTCCTTGGGCATAGTGTGATTCCATTACGTGGCCTAATAAAACGTGGTCTTTCCAGAGAGTTAAATAAGAAGAGTGAAAGTCATCGTTGCTGTAGAAGCTTTGAATATATGGCACGAATATTAAGATCACAATAAGTGACATGAAGCCAGGCATTGTTGTATACCTTAAAAGAAAGATTGACATGTTAATAACAAAATGGTGGTAAGAAGTTTTCATGATTTGGCAGTTAGCAATTTCAGACGTACAGCTGGATAACTTGAACCCTTGTTAACTTGAACAACCAAGGATCGTTTTCCCTTGGATTTCCGTCATAAATTTACTGTAATTTTACTCTTAGTCACTCGAGCCTCGGATGACTTGAAACTTCCGCTAACTCAACCAATTTCCGTTTCCCTTTAGGTCGTTTTACCCTCGATAACTCAAAACATGTTTGTCAATACCTGGAGGCTCAAAATAATCAATACTGTAGTCCAAAACTTGACATTGTTTCTCTAACATGTCAGCATATCGCAGATCGGAAATCTGTAGCAGTAGCCGGACATTATTGTATTTGAAACGTTCGCAGTACCTGGGCTTTGTTTTCCTTTGTTTAACATTACGTTTGTAAGCTCTGATTTATACAATTATTTAGAAGTGTATTGTTCCATTACCAGAGGACTTCTCTATAATCATAATTGCTGAAATTGTACAATATATGAAAAATGCAGTAAACACCGTTTTTTCCTTTATTTGGTCTCAGCTTCCGCTAATTTGAACTCCCGATGACTTGTGAACCCTTTTCAATTTTACTTGAAGGTTCGAATGATCGAGAGTTGACGGCATTCCTTAAGTGTTAGTGCTATGCAAGGAAGGAAAGACTCCAGAACCATTCTAATTACATCTTAGTGCAAGAACATCTCTCTTGGAGGTTTTATTTGTCCGCAACACAACACGGCCACGCAAGAAGGTGAAAAGAACGGTTGATTGAGGACCCAGATGTCGACAGATGGCTGCGAAGGAAATTCGGTGGTCAGGCCAGTAACAGAAGGAGACGGGAAAAAATTTCCGCTTGCGCTACAGTCGGGCGTCGAGCATGCAATTCAGTATATATACGGCTCCGCATTTTTTGTTTTGAAGGAAAAATAATTAAATGCTGTTTGTTTCGTTTTTTTTCTGTCGTGCGTCAATTTATTAATTTGCATATGTTAACAGTCTACGATCTACGGTCTTTTTCGTAAGTAGAGCATCATTTTCTGAAATATATAATGTTATTTCTTTTATGTACAAACACCTCTTTTAAAACGTATTTCATTTTTAATGGCCGTCGTTGACCATTTTTCATGACTACATAAAATTGAATGGTTTAATTGCGTTACCTAATGAAATCACCATCAATTTGCTTGAATTATCTGATCCGTTATTGTACGTCAGTTATTTGTTACTTGTATTTCTAAAGTTTTCTATTTATAAGTATATGTTACTGTGTCACAGTTTTATTTTGTATTAGAGCCCTACCTTCGCGTGATATATGAATCCATTCAACGGTTGATCATAAACAGTTTTTTTTTCCTTTTGGCTTTCAATGTGTTTTAAATTAGATCTCAGTTATGGGAAAATTAAAATTTAAAAGAAAGAAATTTTAGTTACTAGAAAGAGCAAATTAACCCGCCTTGAAGTTGGCGTCTCAATATAGTTACAATACGACTGTAAGAGCTGGGTTCGATTTTGTCTTAAAACTGTGACAATTAATAACAAATAAGATAAATAAAGCAAATAGAGACTTGCAGTGGCACAGAGCAGTTTCTTCGTCCACCGATTTCAGATCCGGAATTGGAATTTAGAGCTTACATAACCATTCGTCCAGTATAGAACCATGTATTAACCGATAAAAAAAAATGCAAAGCTCGCCGTGAAAGCTAACAAAACAAATTCTATGTAATCGAATAAGAAGAAAAATATACATTCTAGCTAAACACTGGGATCAGACCTATTCAAGTTTTTACTCAAAGTCACAACAACCGTTGAGGAATCGAAATTTGGTGTTTGGCGTTTAAATTTGCAGGAGTTTTAATTACTGTTTGTAGTTTCATTGCGGCGGCCTTAGGCTTTCGATCTCCGCCAAAGGGTCCGTTCATGATAGGGAAACTTGCCGGTTTTCATATTTTTGGAGAATCGCTTCTAGAAATTACAAGTCGACAAGTTAACACTTACCCAGTTAAGCCGAGATAGCAGACGACATTCAGAGAAGGTAAAAATGAAACGAATGCCCTATTGTAATACGATCCAAGAAATTATCTACCAGATGCACTTTTCGCACTCATATATCTTCTGTTTGCTTGGAGAGGATCTCCTATTGGTTCAACAGTTTGTTTTTCCTGACGGATGACTCGAAGGCATCTTTTTTTCAGTCACTTGATCAAATATTGTCGCGCATAATATGACCGTTCCCAAGAGGTTGTTGTATATGAATACCATCTGAGGTCCCAACAGAAGCTTCAGTAACGTTAGCTAAGGGCCTCTTACTGGTGATTACAGAAGGTGGACGAATTAAGGTAACTTCTTATATTCTTGTAATAAAGGGACAGCAAAATATTCTAATTTCCAATGTTAAAACGGAAGCGGTAGCCAGTTTTCCGTGAAAATTGCAAAGTCCCTGTTCCTTAAATATTGATTCAAGTGTGCTGGTGAAATTGGAAAAAATGGATATCAAGTTGGCGTGATTAATTTTGCCTAAATGCCACAGCTTCGACCAATGGATATTGAAAGATGGTGTCCCTTTTTTTCCCTTAAATTTCTTGTCGCATTTCTGAAAGGGTGCTTATTGCAAAACGCCCCGATTCACTTGTCTGCCACGATGACAGTTAATTAAATCCAACAAAGCTTCGATGGCTTTGAACTGACTTTCTTGAATGGACAAGTTTACTTTTGATTTTTCGCCTTAATTAATTTTATCTTCACATCAAGAGTCAAAAAAAGAAATTTCCAATCATCTTTGGATAGCGAACAGCGTTTGACAGATAACCATTAACGATCTCAACAAATGGCACAGGAAGGACAAAATAATCCATGAAATCAAAAGTCGCTATTTTTTGCATCATCTATTGACAAGCTGCTAGTCGAGTTGAACATGGAAATCAGATATCATTATTTCGTTTTGGGTTTATACATTACCATTGAATAAATGAGTAGGTAATAATACCTTAACTGCGTGAGCGAGAGTAAAGACAAAGATATTTATCGTGAAAATTTTCAGCATCTGTTAATTAATTTTACAACACGGCGACCCAAGTCGTTCATAATATGCTGCCTCGTCCCCAGTCGCCCGCGAGACAGTCATTACAGACCAAATAGTTAACTAGCGAGGGATGCAGGGAGTATATCGCTCCCTGCGCTCGCGCTCCTCACTCGCTACCAGCTCCCGCTTTCTTGCTAACAGTCTCCCAATCGCGCTAATATATAAGAAAAGCCTAAGGAGGCAGCATAACATGGTTTAGGCCGGAAAAATACGCTGTGACTTAGTTTCCAGAGCTACGGAATTGAGACACAAGCGTAAGGCAAGCTACACGTGCTACGGGTTCTCTTTTACAAGTACCCACGTGTAGAATCATCATGGACTTGAATGATCGGTAAACTCATAACATATTTTTAAAATTTGTTATGGAATTAGATGCAACGATAACACACTGAAAATATCGTCTTTCTAACGCAACCACCATTTAACAAAATTAACATTATTTAAATTTTAAATATAAAAAAAACTGAATTTAAATTTAACTTCTAGTAAAGTATGTGGGATGCCCAACTGTCTTGCGGTCATAAAATATTCTTATCGTGCTTTTGCTAGCTTAAACTAGGCCTTTGCACAAATTTCCCAATGTTTTGCTTGGGATAGTTAGAATAGTACGAGATATTTATCAAATATTAAGATATTTAGAAATTAAGGGATATTTAAAATGTTCATAGTTTTCTTTTTGGCCGAGCCTTGTTTTTTTCCCGCTATTTTCTTGAAAAAGTACTCAGTTCTATGCTAGAAACAACGCTTAATAAAGATATTCAGTATCACTAAAAGCTCTACAAGCACTCAAGCAGCAATTTTCCAAAATGGCGGATGCTGGTATCATCAGCGCGCCTGAGTCATCATCATCCACTACTATATACTTCTACTATAGCTACTGCGAGAAAATACTTAAAAGATGAAAATTTTGCCCTAAGTGATGAATAATCGATTTATTGTTATTTGTTTTGTTTTTGTTTTTTATCCAGTATTAGAGAAATGGGTGCATTTGAGAACTAGTCCATTGTTTTTGTCGAATTTGCCAGTATTCCAACGTCATTTGTCGGTGAAACGTCACGAGTGTACCACAGAAATGCTCTCAATGGCGCTCAGTGCAAAATGACTAACTCCGCTTGCTTTTGTAGCTCAAATATTGTCAAAGTATTATCGTTTAGATATCATCGCCAGAATATGTCCGTATGATCCAAAAAGAACGATTGCAGAACTGACACTGAATCATAATTTGATTCTGATCCACGAATTTTGTCTTGCGATACTTTTTTGTTGTGCAAAATCTTTCTGACCAAAAAAGCAATCTTGTTTTTATTAATCCAGCGACGTCATGGGCGCGATAGACGTTTTTCCTGTTTTTGTAGCAAGGGCTGATTACTGACGTCAGTGTAAGGTGTGTCTTAGAATGGCTTCTGTTTTGGTTCATGGTAGTTCATTGATCTAACTGCTATCGAATCATTTATGTTCAATTTGACGTACACTGAAAGTTTAGTGGATTATTTGTTTTGACCGAAGGTAGTACTGGCTCCGACTTGCCTCTTCTAAAACAATGTGGGCAAGGATTTCCGAACGATTTAAGGTAGGAAATACTGTATTTTTTATTTCCATTCGCCGATAACTTCGATTGGAACGGACTTTCCGATTAAAATGCCATTTTTCAGAATTTGCAGAAAAGAGGCCGAAATCGTGAAGAGTATACCCCAAATTTTCGGAAATGTTTCATCAGGAATTTTCGTCCTACTGTGATTTTGCTCCCAGAATTTCCGGAATTTTCGGCTAAATAGTTCACCTTGTAGGAAGTCAACAGTTCTCGGAAACATTCCGAGAAAGTTGACTCACCACATGTGTCCAGTATGATTGATTTACTCCGAAGGTTTTCTGTTAACAGAAATATCAGAGACGGTTACTTCCCTCAAGAGCTAAAGAAAGTTGATTATCACAGGAAAAAGATATCGATTTTGTTGTTACGTGAAGGTCCGAGCAAGAAATTTAAATACCACTGATTCTCGGACAAGGGTCGAATGCCTTAACTAGTGAGTTGCGAGTGTTAAATCGCAGGGAGACTAATTCGTCAGTGCAAATTTCATGTCAGTTGTAGTTAACCAGCAAAGACCATAAACTCCTAAAAAATATTCATTGAGGTAGACATTGCTGTTGAAAAAAATGAGTATCTAAGTATCTAAAGTATCTATGAGTATCTAATGTAATGGCAAATATATTTACTGTGAATAGTTTCAGCGTCTTTTTATTCATGTTCAAACGTAATGTTGAATAGGCCGAAACAACACACTGTGACTCAGTTTCCTTAGCTACAGGTTTTTTCTCATTTACCATGGAATTGAGTGGTCGGTAATGACATATTTCACTTTCTTAGAAAATTTGTCTTGGAGGAAGGACCTGTAGCATGTGAAAATCACGATAACGTTCTGAAAACTCTCCTCTTTTCTTTTTTAATTAAATTTTCATTGTTCAATATTTTAAACACAACAAGTACATTTAATAATCAGTAGAGGACGTGGGATGACCAGTCGGCGCGCGATTACAAAATAAGGCTGAATTTGTTAGCTTGAGCCTCTAGTCCAAGACGTGAACCTGTGAACAGTAACCTTTTTTCAAGATACATAAAAAAAATGATGTGGTAGACCAAGCAAGTACAGACAAAATCTTTAAGGGAGATGCACGAGCAATTTAACATCTTAAAGAAGTGTAGAGAGAAGCTGGAATGCTTGGTTAACGAGATGTTGCTAATCAAAAAAAAAAAAAGACCAAACTTAGACACACAAGCTGACTCTATTTCGGTAAAGGTGTTTAATTAGCTGACGCGCAACACAATAGATTGTACACGCTCGTAAACCTTCCAAAATAAATCTTGATATTTTTGTTTGCCCCTTTCATGTTTGCCAGGCTTTGTAACTATTTCCTTCGGTAACTATGGTCTGGCCAAAGAAGCAATCTTGTTTTCATTAGCGCATTGAGAGCGGCAAATTCTTTTCTTGTTTTTTTTAGCGAATTCTGATTACGTCAGTGTAAGGTGTGTCTTAGAATGGCTTCTGTTTTTTGGATCACGAAAATGTTATTGATGATAACTACTTTCGAGTCTTTATATTTTCGGTGCATACGCACCGAAGGTTTAGTGGATCATCTGTTTTTATCGAGTGCAGTTATGCCTTCACGTCTTTGCTCTTCTGAAGCAATGTGGTTGAGGTGCCTTATTTCCATTTGATGAAAAATGCCGGCTTGAGAAACTTTCCAGTAAGGAGATTAATCTCGCTAGCTATAGATAAGCCCAAAATTTTCGAAAAGCTTTTATCTGGACTGATCGTTCTATTTGAGTTTCCAATAAGTAAGGGAATATTTTCAACACAAAAACTAGAGAAATTAATAAACGGCGTTTATCGTCGGATATCGTTGTCAAGTAAATGTGTAGGTTAGATTTTGTGTTTTAAATAAATATACAATTATGCGAATAAGATAGCAAAATAAGTTAAATGTGACAACAAAACAAGAACAAGTGACTTTCAGAAAACTGTGTTAATTAAACAAACAATTTCAGCTGCTCTGATTAAATCTAATTGAGTACTGAGATCTGGCTAAAGTCTTCTACATCAGGGCCGG
>Ga0126337_10002404_pt1 | contig 11923 bp, 9 predicted proteins | sample DipCmetagenome_FD_92527 | JGI IMG/M metagenome (GOLD analysis project Ga0126337, IMG submission 92527) | Coral microbial communities from La Bocana,Puerto Morelos, Mexico - Diploria C A metagenome | ecosystem: Host-associated > Invertebrates > Cnidaria > Coral | place: La Bocana,Puerto Morelos... | reverse complement strand
GAATCATGTGTGTTCCGAGCAAGACCCTCTGTCCCTTTTCGAAGGGTTGCAAATTGGCATACTTGGTTTTTCACAGAAAGAGACTGGAGCCAAAAGTGTTGCCATGGCAACAACACAGAAGGTATCTTTCTGTTTCTTTTGTGATGCACATTTTTGGTGCCAAGTTTGAAGAACACTGCTCCAATATTTCTAGAGATATTCTTGATTGAGTGTTGAAATGTTTCAGTGGAACCACCTATGACGTCATCACTTAAAATACAAAAACGTGAATATCTCTAAAACAAAAAAAGGTATTCCAAAAAGGAAAACGCCATTGTTCTTTGCTTTGAAAAGCTTTCAAATCAGCAGCAATTATTTTTTACTTCATAGGCACTTTAAGCAGTCACTTAACCATTCTCCATGGGTGACTGCTTAATGCTGGTTTCACTGTAGTGTTATCGGATCATGTGTATTTTGTGCACCCCTCGACCGACATATCGGTCAACATATCGACCAATTAGTCAACCAATGTATCGGCCGATAAATCGACCTACACTCGACCAATATGTCGGTTGACATATCTACCGACACTTGGCCGATATATTGACCGAGATATGTCGGTCGACATATCAACCAATATATCGGTTGATTGTCGCCGGGCACTCGACTGATAGGTCGGTTGATATGTCAACCGAGAGTGGGTGTCTGATTGTCAGCCGACATGTTGATTGAGAGGCTACTGACATTTTGCTGATACTTCACTGATACTTAGCTCCTGGCCATGGTGACTGTAGCCTGCGTTGCAGTCACCTGAGCACCGCAGACATCCCTGTTCTAATCCCCGCTTTTCAGAGGCTTCTTTGTATACCGAACCCAAAAATCCAACCCAATAGGTTGCATATAGGTTTGGTAATCGAACATTATCAAACTGGAACTTTTCGGTGAGTTCGATTACTGAATTCAATCACACCAATCGAACTCCATGTATTTGGCGCAGTTTGATGACAAAAATCTTTCAATTAACCCGGAATTAGCTAAAATCTTTATTGTTGAAGTGATTTAAAATCAATAAATTTACAATTAATACTAGGAAACATGCAAGCACAGGCACCAGTACACGTTGCAAAGGTCCTTATAGTTGGTCACGGCCATATAGTCAGTTACCTTGGCGCTGGATGTCCCCTTTTCTTCTCAATAATAAACTTTTCACCAACACTGATGGCGAAGGTGGTCACTAGTGGTAGCCTTTAACCATCGATTCCAGAATAGTTCACGTTTTCCGCCCTAATTCTATATAAATTAATTACTATTCCGTTGGCTTTTTCCTTTTTTGTGGCTTACTGCCTCCTTATGGAGGTGAAGCCACTATGCTGTCGTGTTGAGTGAGGGTAACAATAGAAAACGAACGACTTACGAACTCTGCCGATTTTGATCCGATACCGATATTTCCCGAGCTTAGCTTTTGTTTGTTTCGGAACACCGTTGGTTAACGTGCGCTAAATCGCTGAAAACGCTTCAAAACGGCCTCAAACACCGTAAACAACAAAGAATACGGCAGGGCGTCAAATTGCGCCTAATACAGGCGCCAGCCAATGCGACAAAATATTTCACTTTGGCGACCAAATCCTGAAAGGTAGTCGCCAAAATGGCAACTATATTTCTGTGTATTGACGATGAATAACGGACATTTCCTCAAACATTGTGCCCTTCCATAAAGTTATATCGGAAGATCTTTGCTTCTAAAACATCCAAAATAAAATAAGAAGTCAATCCATCCTCTTCCTTTGTTGTAAAAGATTTGACCGTGTTTGAAATCGCCTTATAATGCTTTGCAAGCCCTTGAGCACGTCATGTATGCTTATGGATTGTGTCTCGTTGATTCCTTCGATAGTAGCCACAAAACTCTTATATATTGTGTTTGTTTTAAACCTAGTGGTAAGATTGTTTTGTTTTTCCTTTTGAATATATATGTCTTCAGTTCTTTTTTGGATTAAATTCCTAGAAATGATTTTAAACACTTTTGAACAAGGCCCTATTTGATTTTGCAATCTGGCGACTAGAAATTTGCGTTTGGCAACTATTTTGTCTACAAAATAATTAAAACCGTTGAAAAAAAAGCTGGAAAATAAAGCATGCATGGTTCTGTCAAAAATTACCTTTTTCTTGCCCCATAACGCAGGAAATGCACTTTTAGAGGCTCAGATTTTAAAAGTTTCCAGGGGGACCATGCCCCCGGATCCCCCTAGAAGGCCACGCCAGCAGCACGAGTAACCCCTTTACCGCTTACTTCTACATTTCTGTCACCTACTTCGATTCTTATTGGGAAAAAAATTGTTGACCATTATAAACATAATGGCCACCAACTTTTTTGAAATTGGCTACCACTTTAAAGAATGGCGACCAACTTTTAGGAATTGGCTACCACTTTAAAGTATTTAGGAGCCAAATGGCTACCAGAAAAAAAAGTTAATTTTCCACCCTGAATACGAAAAGAAAGCAAGACAAGCCAGTTTTATTCACAAAACATTAAATTTTAGGTATTTAAAGCAAATTCGTAAACTTCCCATACAAATTCTTTTAAACCGCATCTTTGTAACATAACACCGCTTGTAGTCAAGAGCCACGTTCGCGTACGTTTCATTTACATTTTAATTATTTCCTCTCGTCTCGCGCTTGGGCCGCCTGTGTTGAAGATAACTTTCATTCCACTATGTGTCCATGAATTAATGATTAATCTGTACTTTTTGTTATTACTATGACGCAAGTTAAGTCCAGTAGACGAATTTATGATAAACTGTCGCTCTTCATTTAGTCATTTGAATTTGAGTATGATATTTTACTATATTATTCTAAGTAAAAACAGCATTAAGCCACATGCAGTCCCAGACTGCCTATTTTTAAGTTTTGCCAGACAACGTTATTCCAATTAGGTATATTGCTTGCACTGCATTATAGGAAGGGTGTATCCATTTGCAACTGAACTACGTGTTTAACTGTCACATTTCCCTGTTGGATGTTTTTGTTGTTTTTGGATTAAAAACAATGAAAAATTCCAACAGGCAAATGCAACAACTAAACGTGTACGTTGAAAATGATTCAGCCCTTGGGATTTTTTTTAAAGAGGATATTGTTCAGTAATGTGTTGAAGAAGTTGTTTAAAGCATCCATTTGGGTGAGTATCATCATACCATCTTCCTTAGTAGAATGATTTAACAACAAGTACGACAGGGCAAGGCTGAAACCCAGCCCCATTCCATACCAGAAAAATCATAGGGACTACGCCAGTGAAGGCCACATACCACAACAGCTATGGCGGTGTGAAAAAGTTGCTTAGACGTGAATCCATGTTTTTTGATTTTTTGTCTTGATTGTTTTGTGAAATGCTTGCGTAACTCTCCTGAATTTTAAGTCTTGCAGTAACCCCTCCTCCATGCAAGGAAATGTAAAAATAAAAAAGCAAAAGCATTAGTGTGATGCATGGGCAAATTCAGGACTTGCTTGTCTTTCATTGGTTTTACTCCAGCACCTTGTTATCTTTCATCGTCCTTTTCCTCTTTCCTGTCAACTGAATTTTGTGTATTTGGCAGTATTTCACTTGGGTGTCTTGCTTGACAACGGCTGAATGATCCGAACATAAAGCCTTAAAAATTTTTAAGGTTGAACAAAAAAGCATGAAATGCGCATAACTGTCAGTCTAGGCTTTTGACTTACGTTATACAACAGTCGACCGACCGATATACCACCGACAGTAAATGGTCAACTTATCGGCTGAGTCTCGGCCGCAGCATATCGGCCGATAGTCGGACAACATGTCGACTGACACTCGGCATGTGTAAAGCTTGTTGTTCGACCGGGGGACAATTTAATTTGTTGACATAATATGTTTTTCCTGGTAAAAGCTTTTAAGCGTGATGTATAAGCTCGCCGTTTAAAAAGTAGAATCCATAAATAAACAAACTGAGTTCTTTTGTGCAGTGAAATGTTGTCCTTTTGGTTTTTGGTTTTTCCCCTTTCTTATTAGTTTAACATTCCCTTTCAGGTAATGTCAAAATGCATTTGAACGCGAAATGCATATCCAGTGCAAAACAATACTTGTTCATTAAAGAAACCAGGTAAAAGGTCAAGCTAAAATTCAAGGTATAACAAGTTTAAATTTTAACGCGTATTTAGACACATTTCAGTCTATCGATTTGTCACTTTGTCGGGATCTACAGACAAAAATATGTTTTGAATAATGGTAACATCTTGCAAGTGAGTATATTGAAACTTGAAAATCGATACAACTCTTATGATCTTATTCGTACTTTGTCATGAAAGGGCTCCATGTATGTTCCATTTCCCTTTAAAGGAAAGAGACCAAAGGGAGGAACCATACTGATGTAAATGGATCTCAAGTGTGCAATTTTAGAGCAAGTAATTATTGTAGTAACACCATCCGGCAAAACATCTTCTTCGACGTGGTCGCGGAGCAACGTACATTTAGACTCGCTTAGAGCTCCGTGTCAGGACAGCGATACACTTTGATAGTATTCCTTTTTTCATGGGAAAATATTCAGCCAAAAGGAAAACCAGGTCTAGTTCGAGTTCGAACTAGTTTTTTTCATGTTTATTTTTGAAACAATTAAGATGCGATATCAATGGTCGATTCATCCTCCTTGAGGCAATTATACAGGACGTCAAATCTTATCTTTGCAATATTTACTCACTGAAAAGTTCAAAGGAACAAGTTGATTTCTTCACAAACGCTAAAAATCTTCTGCAGGAGAATATTTCGGAAACAAATCCTCATATTATTTTGGGTGGCGATTTTAATATGATTTTTGATACTAGCTTATACTGTTTTGGAGGAAGATTGTGTAAAAATAGTCAATATGATATTATTGTAGAGAACAATTTAGTCGATATTTGGAGAATTCGTAATGTGGCAAAAACGATTTACATGGAGAAATAGCTCCTCAGAACTCCATAGGCGACTTGATTTTTGACGCGTGAGCGATAACTTGCTGGATGATGTCAAGACAGCTGAAATAGGCCCTTATATCAAAAGCGATCATTCGTTAGTTTCTCTTGTTATAGATAGTGTTGAGGAGCAAAAATATGGCCCCGCCTTTTGGAAACTCAACACCAGCTTTCTTGAGGATCCCGAGTATGTACAGATGATAAACAATGAATATTATAATTGGCTTATTGAGTTTCCAGAAATTTCAGACAAAACGGTACTATGGGACTTAATCAAGTATAGGATACGCCAAGTCTCCATTGGATATAGCAAGAAATAACGGAAAGAAAGGACAACTGCCTTTAAGAAATTGGAAGAGGATCATAAAAAGCCAAAGAACATTGTTATCAGGATCCAACAAAGCAAAATATGCAGAATCGAGAAGAATTAAAGCAAAGGTTTGAATTAAGGTACGATTACATCACCCAAGGTGCGATGAGAAGATCTTGTGTCAACTGGTATAAGCAGGGGGAGAAAAACAACAAATACTCCTTAAATTTGGAAACTTTTAAAAAGGGTAGGAGTGTCCTAAGAAACCTGAATATAAATGCAACAGATGATTTCAGCACAGACCCCAAAATAGTAATAAAGGAAATTCGAGAGTTTTATTCAGACCTTTATTCAGAAAGGAAGTCAGATGAGGAGGCTGCTGCTGCTTTTTTGAACAAAGCCGATATACCGAAAATAAACGAGGACCTCAAATGATCTTGCGAAGGTCTTTTGACTGTGAATGAGACTAAGAACGCTCTCTTAACCTTTGTGGACAACAAAACTCCGGGGAAGGATGGATTACCAGCAGAATTTTATAAGTGGTTCTGGCCCCTACTTGGGAAACAGCTGACTCAATGTTCAAACTATTCCTTTGAATGCGGTCAATTGTCAAGTTCCCAATTACAAGCTGTTATTACTTTGATACAAAAGAAAGACAGAGACAAGCGTTTTGTGAAAAATTGGTGACCTACATCTCTTATGAATGTGGACGCTAAAATTGGGTCTAAATCTATCGCAAGGCGAATCTGCAAAGTATTACCCACCATTATTCACTCGGATCAATGTGCATATGTTGAGGACAGATTGATATCAGACACCCTTTGCACCATACACTGTAGACGACGTTATGTGGTACACGAAAATGAATAAGATTCCAGGCAGGTTAGTTGCTATTGATTTTGAAAAGGCTTTTGATTCGGGGAATGTGGAATTCTTAATTATGGCATAAGAAGCCTTTAACTTTGGCCAGACTTTTATCAAATGGATAAGAACCTTTTACAATGGCGCAAAAAACTGTGTTATAAACAATGGATTCACTTCACATTATTTTGATCTTCGGCGAGTAGTACGATAAGGGGATCCACTCTCACCGTACCTGTTCATTGTTGTTACGGAAGTAAGTATGTGGACATAAACAGTGTGCTTAAGATTCCTAAACCGTCAGAACCACGTAAAATTCTACGGGTCTATTTCACGTACGATAACCGACTTAGGGATAGGCTTTAGTTTGAAAATCTTAAGATGATAAAGAAATTGCGGGCTCAGTGGAGGAGAAGAAACCTCACTATTCTGGGCAAAATCCAAGTAATTAAGTCGCTCATAATCCCAAAATTTTTGTATCATCTAATCAATACAATTACCTCAGAAACTATTGTGAAAGAAATCAACAAATTAATGTTCAACTTTATATGGAATGGACAAGATAAAATGAAACGTCTTGCAATAATAAATGATATCTACAAGGGGGATTTAGGATGACTCACCTCGAATCGGCAATTAAAGCTCAAAGAATTTTGTTTTTGAAGAGATATGCTAATAACGAGAACCGAGATTCTTGTTTAAGCAATGTGGGAGGAAACTTTCTCCTGAAGTGTAACTTCAATCTTTGTTCTCTCCCCGTTACTCTTCCCTGTTTCTACAGGGAATGCCTTAAGTCCTGGGTTAAGTCCTGAGCTACCTCCTTGATGGAGTGGAATAACGAAACAGTGTGTTGGAACAGCCAGTATGGAACAACAAATTTATTTGCATCGAAATTAAAACAAATCGGTCTATTACCCACACCTGATAAAGATGGCAATTATAACAATTGAGAATATGCTAAGTGAGTCAGGAAACTTTCTTGGTTTTAATGAGTTGAAGCAGAAAGAGACAACATTAACGATGGCCAATTACTTCCTTTGGTTGGGAATCGTTGACTCCCTCCCTTGTGAGTGGCGAAGGATGATTAAGGTGGGCAATATCAGTTCATTTTCTCAACCTATACAGCCAAGGAATTTTCATTCCGATCAGATACGTGTCAAGCTTGATGAAAATAATGTTGAAATTCAAGCTTTAACTAGCAATCAAATATACAAAAAACTTGTGACCAAGAAGCCCTGATTTTTTCAGGCTTCTTTCCAATTGCTTAAATTGGAAAATTAACTGCGATGATCATTCTTCACTTTCATCTATAACCGCAGTTCACATAATTATGAATTATTTCATATAAACTTCACATCAAGAGAACATTAGAACCAACAAGCAAGGCCAAGTTTACAGCTATCTTATCTATAAAATTCTGTTCAACTCGACACTTGATACGAGAACAAGAGCGTTTCAACTCAAAATACTTCACAGAATTGAGCTCTTTTTAAGATGAAAATATCCGTCAGTCCTCTTTGCACCTTTTGTGGCTTGGAGAGCGAAACCCAGCCTAGAGCACCTCTTCGTGGATTGCGAATATGTGAAATCATTTTGGGAACTTTTACTGCTTGGGTTAATTCACTAGGTGCTGTTCTTAATCAACCAACTGACCAAGAAATAATGCTCGGAATAACAGGAAATAGTGATTAAATAGCAAGTTAGTTAATCACCTCCTGATCTTAGGGAAACAAACTATTTTATTGCAGACAAAAGAAGCTCTCACCAATATTTTCATTGTTTTAGCTGCGTGTGCAGCGCATTATGGAGATTGAAAAGATAATAGCCACTAAAAGAGATAAACTATTAATACAACTATCAACGTGGGAGAAAGTTGTACCTTTTTTTAACTAGTTAAGCTTAGATACTCTGGTTCTATCTATTGATGCATTTTAGTTTTAATTTCCGATGTGATATGATTTATTTCTCCTATTTAAAGTGTAATTAGTGTAGCAATCAGTAATTTGTTACACGCTTATTGATTTATTTATTTACTTATAAACTGTAATGTTTTTGCATGTGTTGTAAAAAAAAATTATTTTTCTTTTGTCAATAAAGAGCATAAATTATAAAAAAAAATCAAAACATCTTCAATATTTATTAGTCTAATTCCAATTCCGGTTCCGGTTCTGTTTCCAGATTCCAGATTCATTGTTTTCCATAAGCCCCTCATTGGCATGCATTCTATTTATTTAGAGGTCAAGGAATTCCGAGGATGCTTTAAGGGGAAATTCTTGTGTTATAACGTACCTTCGTCTCACTTTGAAGCATACATTTGCCAGTATTGAAAAGTTGGGTTCACAGTTATGAAATGTGGCAAATGACTCGCTTGTGGCTTACACAGATTTATTTGCATCGCTGGTACATTCCAGATTTAATTCACTCAATTGTAATACCAACGACTAAATGCATTAGAACACTTCTTCTCTCCCGCATCATTATTATTTGTATCTTAGTTCTATGATACACCTTTTCAATTAATCTTTTCTCCTATATCATTCCATGTTGTTGGATAACAGACTTTCAATTTCATTTCCCACTATGTATGTATTGCCTACCTATTTTATAGAAGTCTAACCTGCGCATGAGTATAGGCTACCAGCAGCCTCTTGTTTTCATTAGTAACAACATTCCCAAAAAAAAAACTGAGGAGCTCCACTTTTAGACTTGGATAAATTTTATATATTAATTTAATATGTACACAAAGAAGATTTGACATTGATCTTTAACTTGTTTCACAACCAGTACCCAGTGCTCCTCCAGCTAATGTCCATCTGCAGTTTGTGGGTGTGTCGTCAATCACTGTGAAGTGGGAACCTGTTCCTCAAGGTTCAAAAAATGGTCTCTTGATTGGATACCAAGTGAGATATCGACAGATTTTCAGCAATGGATCTGATGGTGAATATAAAAATCTCTCTCAGACTTGGCATGAGACTAAAGCCACTTTGACTGAACTAGAGAAGTCGTCTGTCTACAAGATTGAAGTAGCTGGGAAAACATCGCTTGGCACTGGAGTTTATTCAGAGCCAGTCACGATTAAGACAAGTAAGTTCAAAACAGCTTTAATTTAGTAATTGAATGGAAGTATGTACTTGCAACCCTTATGCCAGACCTTTACGCAAACATTTTCATCATGTTTCAAATAAATGTGATTGTTTTGTGGATGACCCTTGTTCCGTGTCTGTGGTAATTGACCAATCAAGAAACTCCTCCAGTAACTGTACATGTGTTTTGAATTTCACTATTAAATTTTGCTCGGACCCCAAGAGTGGTAAGTGCGATTTATTAAGTGGTACCAAGATCCTGTTTGTGGGTGTAACAATAACAATGTTTTCAGCTATTTCTAACTTGCTTCTTTCGAATTCCCCGCTATTTCAAACTCATTGTTCTTTCTTTACACCTTAAATCAACCACGTTATTTCGAACGTGTCGAAAACAGAGTATGTACATAAGAGCACAACTAGAAACGTATTTATTTGAGCTCGTGTTGCGTAATTGGATGACAGCGATGATGGAAATGACGATGAACAACAAGAAGAAACTACAAAGCGACTAGCGAAGAGTTAGGTCTGTCAAGCAATCGAGACTGTCTCTTGCTACAGTTTCTTTGCTGTTAAGGGAGAGCCAAGTTTCGACGGCAAACAAGCCAGATGTCATTCACGATCAACAAAATTAGTAGAAAAAAACAAAAACAACAGAACATTCAAAGAGTAATCAATGCATCACGATCTTCTGATTTACAGTATATTCACCATATAATTATTGTATTTTTAATTAATCAGTGTCTTTCTTCATACTGTACGGAATTTTATTAAAAAAATGAGTTATTTTTACAAATTTACGGTTCCCCGGTTATTTTAAAATCCGCTATTTCGAACTATTTTTCAGCTATTTCGAATTTGCTTATTTCGAATTCCCCGCTATTTCAAACTCATTGTTCTTTCTCTACACCTTAAATCAACCCCGTTATTTTGAACTTGTCGAAAACAAAGTATGTACATAAGAGCCCAACTGGAAACGTATTGCATTTTATTTGAGCTGGTGTTGCGTAATTGGATGACAGAGATGATGGAAATGAAGATGAACAACAAGAAGAAACTCCAAAGCGACCAGCAAAGAGTTAGGTCCGTCAAGCAATCGAGACTGTCTCTTGAAACAGTTTGTTTGCTGTTCAGGGAGAGCCAACATTCGACGGCAAACAAGCCAGTTGTCATTCACGATCAACAAAAGTATTAGAAAAAAACAAAAACAACAGAATATTCAAAGAGTTATCAATGCAACATGATCTTCTGATTTACAGTGTACTCACCATATAATTACTGTATTTTTAATTAATCAGTGTCTTTCTTCATATATTACGGAATTTTATTAAAAAAAATGATTTATTGTTACAAATTTACGGTTCCCCGGTTATTTTAAAATCCCGCTATTTTGATTTTTTTTTCCATTTCCCTTAGGACTTTGAAATAGCGGGGTTCAACTGTAATAATAAATATTCACAAATCCATGAGAAAGTGAAAAGGAGAAAAGGGAGGTTGTCCCTTTCTATTTTATCTTCTGATAATAAATGAATAAATTAAAACATTACTTATTTACAACCATTTAAAATACTAAGTGTAAAATTATACCCAATACATCACAGGATAGAAGATCTTAGGGTTTGCTAGAAAAATTTGATAGATGACATCTCAGTCTGTTAAAAGTGTTCAAAATTTCTGCTTTGGCAATTTCCAACAAACTAACAAATTATCTGCTGTCATATTTTTTGGACTAATTGATAGCCTAAAAAGTACTGCAAAAGGCGCTGCTGTGAACCCTTTGAGGCTAACAGCCTAAGAGGTACCAAAACCATTATGCAAATCCATTTGCACTGCAAATGATACCCTGGGGATACTGTAAATGACTGTATAAAAGAATTTGCACTTGTTCCATCCCATCACTCTTCTCGAGGCAGCAAAAGCGAAGAGGTTTGCTTCTTTGGATATCAACCCCAACTTACTCGAAGGCTAGTGTTGTCGTACAAGGAATAGTAGAACAGGTTAACCCACCCTCCAGAAGAGCCTGCCATTTATAAGCCCTTGGGGTTGCTGGATTTAATTGGGTCAAATTGGTGTGATGAATATTGCTTGTGTTGCTTGCCTACTTGGTGAAATATTTTGTTCAGTTAATGCCTGAGGGGTTTAATATGTTTGTGTGGCATTTGCTTATTATGCTTGTATGGCTTGCCTGTGTGGCATTAACTGATTATGCCTCTGTGGTGTTTGTTTATCATGGCTGTGTGGCATTTAAACTGATAATGCCTGTGTGGCCTGCAAGTGTGGCGAATAACCTTGGCCTAATCTCGAAGAAATGGAACCCTCTACTCCCGCTTCTCAATATCACTTAATCTCTACAGTGACATAGAGACCTTGCCACATTTCTATCATCTTTATGCAACTTTCCAAGCCCCTTGTACATTCAAGGAGGCCTTACCGTCGGCATCGTTATCTTAACGTAATTGTCTATTATATAGATGTCTCTCTGCGCTGCTAGCTTGTCAACGAATGAAACCAAGCAAAATATGAAAAACAAAACACACATTTTATCAATAGCAATATATATATGTTTAGTCTAATTTCCAGAGGTGAATATAAGAATGGAACATTTTGATTAGTGGAAATACTCTGTTTATGACGCTATATTCACTTCGCTAGGAGGTGAATATAGCATTTTTCAGGGCTCGGTTACTCAGCCACGCCACCTTTGCCATCCAGGCAAGTAAACATAGCAGCATTT
>Ga0126337_10002402_pt1 | contig 11924 bp, 7 predicted proteins | sample DipCmetagenome_FD_92527 | JGI IMG/M metagenome (GOLD analysis project Ga0126337, IMG submission 92527) | Coral microbial communities from La Bocana,Puerto Morelos, Mexico - Diploria C A metagenome | ecosystem: Host-associated > Invertebrates > Cnidaria > Coral | place: La Bocana,Puerto Morelos... | reverse complement strand
TAATAATAATAATAATAATAATAATAATAACAATAATAATAATAGCTTTTATTTATATTTGATTTAAAAACTAAGTTCCTGTACTGAACTTTTAAAATCCGCCAAAGATTCCTCAAGGCGGGCATTGTTGTCTAAAGAGTTCCACAATGATGCTCCCAACAATTTAACAGAATTCTTAACGAAGTCCGTATTCGGTTTGGGGAGTCCATATTCGGTTTTTGTGAACGAGGCTTGAAATTTCTTTCACCCCATAACAGGTACCCATTCTAAAACAAGACATTAATTTTTTCGGCTAAAGCTCGAGCTTAACATTGGCAAGGTGCCTGTGGCAATACCTTGGATCTCGTATCTTCGTTTCTGCAGTCCTTTGTACCACGAGTGGTATACCATGCCCATAAAGACAGCCACACAGAGTAGAGCCAGCAGAACAAAAATAGTCACGCGATAGATAGCTGTGCTGGGATCCAGGAGAGGAATCTTGCTTGATTGAGTGCTTTGGTTTGGGATCTCCTAATGGTGAGAACAATTGACATTTCTTGATGTTAGTCGAGGTTTGAATAGACATTGGACAATTAGAATTAGGACAAGAAGAAAAAGACGAAGAAGAAGACGAAGAAGAGGAAGATTTAACAACAGCAACAACAACAACAACAACAACAACAACAGCAACAGCAGGAAAGAGAACGATATGAAGACGAAGACAATTAGAAAGAAAACTAACAACGACAACAACAAATTAAAGTTAACAAGAAGTGGAGAAAGAACAGGAGGGGCTATACAGAGTCCGACTACAAATTCTAATAAATCCACAATCTTTTGCCGTTGAATGCTCTCGTTCAACAGCAAAATATCCAATTTTTTTCTGAAACACACAAAGGACAAGGTTTTCCTACCTTATTGTTGTCTTGGTTTGTTTTCTGTAGTACTTCCGTCACAACCACGGTGCTCTTGTTCCCGATGTAATCCCGAAAATGTTGTTCAAGCTTTGCTGCATTGCCACTGATCACCACTCCAGAGGTGAACTCGAAAGGTATTATTTGACTGACCACTATCCAAGTAACGTTAAACAGGTCATTTCTGTAATGTGCTGTGTATAGATCCACTAAAATTCCATCAACTTCACCATACTTGAGGGCATTAACAAGCCTTTCAAGTGAGGGGAACGTGCTGCCTTTGCAAGAAAAAAAATCTCTCTTAAGAAGTGGTACTGCACTAGATATTTCAACAGTACCTGAGACACTTTCACCCTCATTTGTATATTTAAATTTTGTCGTTGTTGCTAGGATTGTTCCGAGGCTAAAAGAGTTTTCAGTTTTCATTTCTGTTAGTTTCAGGCGGCCTTCTATAGGAAGTAGAGATTTATAAATAGATATGGTGGACTAACATTTATGACTTTGCCTTAGAATTGCGCTTGGACAAAATATGTGAGCAACATAAAACAGAAATGGGTGAATTAAAGGAAGTCACCACGTTCTGAGTTAGTGTGTCCATGTACAAAATAAAATTGAAGGAAACCTGAAAATTTGAAAATTCAGCACCGTCCGGCGACGTGACTTTTGAATTTCGACATTGAATTTCGTCAAAAATGCCGCTCCGCGCGTGTCTTCTCCGTGTTTGGATATCTCTTGGAAACACCGTGTCTCGTGTTTGATATAATACATAAACAAGACGAGTCCAAGGATTCCCGGACTCAGCTTTAAATTCTCTATGTTATACTGAAAATAAAAGTAATTAAGATGAAAAAACACCAAAGAGATAGTAATAAACCAGAAAGCAACAATGATAGTTAAGGATGGACAAGATGAACACGGATGGCAATCGTCGAATTTGAAAAAATTGAGGCTAAACTTTTCAAGATGCGTAGATCGTGACGTAGCTCTTTTAACCCCTTGTCAGATGACCTACATTAGCTAATTAACTCTTCTTTATTATACGGAAAAAGCTGACATGGAATTGTCATCAACTTACTGTAGCCTGCTTTGGATATGAATCTGACGAGTAGGTCATACTCTGGAAACTGAGCGAGTGATCCCACCTGTGCAAAACAGCGAAATCGTCGGTAGCTGTTAATACCACGCGCATTTATAAAAATTAAAGTGAAAAGAAATAAATAATTAATAATAATAATTAATAATAATATAAGAATTTAAAGGAATAATAAAAGATTGGTATTTACTTGAGTGCCGAAAAGAAACTGGTTTTGCATTTTCTACGCTGCACGATTGGCTTAAAAATGTCACGCCACTTTTTTTTCTGGCTAATCAAAAGTAAAACCAAACTGAGGACGGTCGCATACATTTTCCCGCATTACATTTACATGTAAATACGTCGAACGTTTGTTGGTTTTCTGGATTGTCTGTGTTTTTGTGATTAGCTAGCTAGCTTTTGGTTTCAAGACAACCAATTGAAAACTGCTTTAATAAGAAGAATTAGTTTCAAGTAAGTACAGTCCATCATTTAAGTCAAAATGTGAGCAAAACTTCACTTTTTTGTCTTGAGAACAAAGAAAGAATTTTCTAAGAAATAGCGAATACAACTACTCACCTTCTTTCCTCGGGCCACATGCAAATGCTTGTCGAGAATGCGCACCGACATGGAGGAAGTGATGGTGCTTACGAGAAGAGACGATAACACTATCCCGGTCAAAAACCACAAAATGGCAACTGAACGACCCAGAATTGTCTTGGGATATCTGTCCCCATACCTGGCAGAATAGAACAAGCAAAATCTGATGACAATCTTAATCAAAAATTAGCGAAGCAAGGAAACACTGAGTTTATCAAAACACCGGGAAGATTCCGAGACCATGAAAGCAGTTTGATGCTAAAATTAGACTTAAGAAAGGTTTTTCTTACCCCACTGTTGTCATAGTAACAAACGACCACCAAATGCCTTCCACCACTCCTTTATGAAACTTATAAGTGTTGAATTGCTCACTATTAGAATCGGATTCCTGAAGAAGCAAACGGTTATAAAGTAAGCATCAAGGCCTACGTCTCTAACCTGATGAGGAAAATCCTCAATAACTTTCACATAACATTCAATTTCATTTTTAAGCCTGAATTTGTAACTGTTGCCTAGACTGCATTACTTTTTATTTTATAAATTGGAAAAATACCATTCTAAAAAGAATAACAATTAACATTCATCTGCTCGTCCACGCGCGTGCGCACTCCCACTATCGGGAGCGTACACTTATGCACGTATGCTCAAACCGTTTCATTTCTCAACAAACAACCGCGCTACCCTTAAAGCACTCACCGCAAACCAAATGACAACACCAGTTAAGACCGCCAGTACAATGCTAACTGCAAAGATGGGCCAGCCCGCCAGCACAGAATGCCCCACATCTCGCGCATATCCTGAAGGTGTTTTCTTCCTCGTCATCAGAGCCACGCCAGGTACAGTAATGAGTGGAACATACGGGTGGAAACCTCTGTAGGTTGTCTTCCCAATTGCTGATCTGACTGGGAAACGGAAGTCAACATTAAAGCGGATATCTGGCTCTGTGATACTTTCAGTTGTGTTGACAGTGTAACTTATGTTCCAGGTCTTGTAACTGTAACACGCCCCACAAGATTCCTGAAGCATGTGCGCTAAGAGTTCTGGGAGTAATCCACGAGGCTTACTGCGGCCTTGGATGACATATGGGGGACTGGGAACCCAGTTGGCAAGCATTACGTGTGGACAGCGGCAGGTTTCTGGAAAACAGAAAAGTGAAAGTTGAATCTAATCATGAGAAACTGCGAATACAATATCGCCTCTTAGAGATATTATTCTAAAAGCGCAAGCTAGCCCAAAGCTAGAATTAAAAATACAGTTTTACTTTAAGTTCAATGCTCTAGTACCAAAGAGTATAGAAGACTAGTTCTAAAAAAACTTCTCTATTTTACTTTTTCATTGCGAAACTAATTGACACTAATAGTTACGTCCAGTAAGTAAGTTTGGCAAAGATTTAGAGTCTTGTATAGGGTTTGCTGTGTCACATATCTGTCCCAATTCAAACGATGAGTAGATCGGTCTAGAGTAGACACGCTTTTCCATACACAGTCTTACATTAACAAAAGGAATGGAATATAAAAGTGAGGAATGATAGATAGTTATATACTTGCAAAAATGACTTTCTTGTTTCTCATCTTGTCATCTCTCGTGACAGGTTTCACTGTAATCTCATAAGTGCTGTATGTCGCCAGATCTTTCAATGACACATGTTGCGAAGCTGCGCTCACGTTTACAGAAGACAGAGACGAGTTGGTGGCATTCTGGCCAGCCATGTTGATTGCTTCATAAGTCACGTGATAATGGGTCAATTGTTGTAGGACCTCGTCACGTGGTGTATCCCACGTGATTGTGATGTCGGTCGGGCTGCCGTGGTTGATAGCTTTCATTTTAGGAAACAAAGTTTCTGCAGAAGAAAAGCGAAAGTGTTAAAAGGGAATGCAGCAGAAGCTCGAGCAACAAATGGAAAAAAAACTTTGTACCCAGATTAATTGGATCATATTGCAAATTTATGTACGACTGTTTTAAATATCTTCTCAAAGAAAATCATTCCTAGCAACACCAAATATGTCGAAAACAAATTTTAGGTTCACCGATATGAAGCACTTGGAAGTACTGGTAAAACGACACTGATGATGAAATGTTACCTTTGTTTACACAATTTCTCTGAACTTCTCTAAATTTATGTTCTCGAATCGCCAGGGGAAATTGTTCTTGGTGTTATTTCAGACAACAATTTATGTCTTTTGCTTGAAGAAAATACAGAAAGGAAAGTACTATATTTAAAATTATTCTAGTACAAGGTTTTTGCTCATTAATTTAATTTAAAACTGAAATTGATTGTTCGATTTCCTAATTAATTAATAATGCATCACTTGTAAGCAAAGTTAATCGCTTTGTGATGGTGTTTAGATATCAAAGCTCATCAAAAACACTCTGCTGCGCGTTGTAATTTCATCTCTCTTCTCGGGGTTTGGACATGTGGTCAAACACGGTTTTTCGTGTTTGATACAGAACTTAAAATTAACAACTAATAACTTTGTGTGAAGTCTCGTACCCTTGGACCAAGTCCAGCCCTCAATGCAGTCACTTCTCTTCCCATCTCCCTTACTTGTGAACGCCAGAAGTCTCACACAGAATCTTGAGGCCGCCTTCGATTCTCTGAGCACTATCATGGTCTGATTGATATGCACAGTCTCAGCTGACACTTGTTCTGAGTCATCCATATTTTCAAGTGATATTTTGTATCCACGAACAATTCCATTCACATAATCTAGAGGTACTGGTTGCCAGGTAACAGAGAATGACGTTGAATTTATCGGCGAGGTTGATACATTTATTGGCGCTCGGCTGGGCACTAGGAGAGAATAATTTTTTATCAGTTTTCTTCTTATATATAATGTATAACTTCAATGTACATTCCAATGCCTTTAACGGCGCATGTAAGTCATTCAAATTACAGCGGATGACGTAACGTTTTTCAGTAGGTAATTTTCATTCATTCACCCGATTTCATTTGCTTATTTTTATTTTTTCAAATGGTACAAAAATTCCAACTAAAGCATATTACCATGCTTATTATGCAATGATCAAGAGCCCTATGTTGATAAATATATAAGTATAAAACGAGAGAAAAACTAACTTAAATACTAGCCTTCTTGTAAATGGCTGCTAACAGAGCAGTAAAGGAGTATTATTAGACTCAATCTTGCCTTAAGCTTGTCTTGAACGACCATTTTTGGCTATTATCATGATATTATCACATTTTCACTCCTTGCTTAAACGAAATTGCGTTACATTGTTACTGAACGATCATAATCACAACAGGAACAAAGCGTTGTGTGTTGACGATATATCTATATGTACCCCAATCTCCTCCGCAGAGTTAAAAACGTCCGTTAATAGAAATCCGCTTTGCGAGGTTTGTGCAGGCGCAAAGTCGAATGGATCGCGCCTGCACTCATATCGCTCAGCGTATTCTATCCTCCTCCAAAAACTCCTTTGCCTCTGCGGAGGAGATTATCTTACCGCCTTCCTCTGTCAATATAAATTCACATGAACTCTCTGGTCCATCTCCTTTTCTTGTGAATCCCAACATCCTGACACAATACCACATAAACGGTATTACGTCTCGCAGGACCGCAACATACACGTTTTCGTCCACTACAGTTGCGAACCGTTGCCATTGGTCAGTGTCTGTATCACGTGGCTTATTTAAATTGCCAATTGCACTCATAGTCCTGAATGTCAGCCTGTATCCGAGAATAATTCCGTTTTTCTTTTGATCAGGAATCGGCTTCCATCTCACGGTGATAGCAAAATGGTCTGTGTTCTCCGTAGTGATATTCTGCGGGGGTAAGTCTGGAACTGAAGGTATCAAAGAAATTCTTTTATCTGCTGAATTGCATGAATAATTAGTTTCTAACTTTTCGAGCCGGGAGAAATCCTAACCTTGCTTAAAGATTTTTTGCATTGCATTGAGTTGTATCGCGTTAATTGCAATGCCCCATTTTAATTTCTACCCCAGGTAATTAACAACAGTACAGTGTGGAAAATGGTTGTTAGGAAATTCCTAAGAATGAAGTCTCCCAGCCCTGGAACTTAGCTGAATAATTCTCTGCGATGTCGTTGTAAGACGGGAACACGTTTGAATTAAAGATTTTCAGAATTCATTAACTGTTTCGACACAGTCATCGTCCAATAAATAAACAAGGATGGTTAAGGATGGAAAAGATTAACATGGATTGAAAACAGCGTTTAAAATAAATGGCTATCCAAAGGCCTTGACTTTCGTCAAAAATACTCCGCTGCGAGTCGTATTTTGGACTCTCTTCTCAATGTTTGCATATCCCGACGAAACACTGTCTCTCCTATTTGATATATCACGTGACATCTGGAATAAATTATAAGCTGCCTTACCATCTTCCTCTGTAACAAAGTCATAACAATCCTCTACCCTCGTGCTTGCCAAAACAGTTAACGGTTCGACTGTCACACAGTAGTTAGTGAATGTGTGTAAACCATCGAAAAGCAGCGAACTGACATTTGTGTTCACAAGATTCACTCGACTGGTGTCTCTCTCGGACTGGAGGCTGACTCTGTACCCAGTGAAATCCACAACAGATTCCGCTTTTCTGAGTGGTTGCCATCTTATCACTGCTGTCGAAGTAGTTACATTATAGGCCTCCACGTATAAAGAGGGAGCTTCCTCTAAGATCAAGCAAGGAAATATATTTACCTTGCTAGACAAATACATCGTAAGCTTAGGTATGAAACATTTACCCTTGTCTATATTCTCAAGTACAGTAAAATATAAAACGGCCCAGTATCTTTAATCATAGGCACGCAATGCATATAGAATGAGCTGTAGATTGGTGCTATAGTTTTACCAATTTATAACTTACTGTGTGAGCCTTCGTGCTTGACGCATGTGTCATTAATTGGGTCACCTTTTGTAGTGACAAGTGTCTTCAGTCCCCCGCCACAGGTGACGCCGCATCGTTTCAGTAGAACACAGGTGGTCTGGACCGAGGAGCCTGGGAAATGAAATAAATAAATAAAGTAATTTGCAATATTTAGAGAGCAAGCCAAGTGCGCTCTCAGTAAAATGGTATATATATCTTAATTATGTGTTAATATATAAGACAAAACGTTAACATTGCTCTCTGACAAAAATGTCAATTTTCTGGATTGAGATTTGACTCAAATTCTACGACCTATGTACGTTTGTGATGGACCTCACCATTTGCCACCTCCGTTTATCTGGCTTCGTCCACAAGAAGCTAGATAAAACAACGTTTAAAACGATCTACAAAGCTGTACTAAATCAGTTATCTTTACCTGGCGAATAAAGAAACAGGTGTTCTTTGTCCAATGGCCTTGTAGTGTTTGATCCGGGAAATTTGACATGAATACGCACGTGGTCATTTTCAACGTAGTTACTGTGCAAGGCCTCTATATAATACAACTTTCCCCGTTCCAGTTGTTGAAAACAAGACGCTTGTTGTGGATATCTGATTAGGAAAAAAGAAACAAGATTGTCAAAACATAAGGTTATTTTCCATTACCAAGAAACGTCTTCAAAAGCATGACTGGACCAGTGTGGACTAGCTTAGCCTAGCTTGGCGTAAACTAGTCTGACTTTGTCTAGACTTGTATAGTTTAGTCTAGTAAACCCTAGGTATTCGTATGGGAAACTGCATCTAGTCTAGTCTAGTCTAATCTTGAAAAGTAGAACTCGTGTTAATTAGCAAAAACTCTTTTTTTTCCACTGGAAGTTTCAGACATGCGCACTTTACCTGTCCCACTCGTCGTACCCAGTCCTATGCTGCTGGTCAATCAGGATGATGTCTTTTTTGTTCACAGGAGTCTCGTCAACACTCAAGTAGAATGCACACTCAGAGTCACAGGTGGCGTGAAAGCCGTAATTCCCGCTCTCAGGAGGCACAAAGTAAGCTTGCAGTCTCTGGCCATAAAAATTGGCGTCGTTTTTTGGAGGCGTGAACGTTGGAAGAGTGTGCACTGTTGTTGGAGAGTTTGGAAATCTTGGGTCTGAGGTCAGATGTGTTAGGAACCAGCCACCATTGAGTCCTCTCCAAATCTCTCGTCTAACTCCACGATACTCTGTTTTGGGATGAACACAATAAAAGACCGGCATCCAAAACATGTGTGTTGCAATTTTAAAAATAAAACCACCTTCATTGCAAAACTTCTTTTGTCACCGAAAACTCTAGATCAGACTCCTTAGGAAATCGTTTTCGAATAGAATGTATAAATCTTATGGATCCCTCAAGTTCCTGTTTACAAACTCTGTCTGCGAGCTGTATGCTTTGCCCCCACTCCAACAATATCTCATATACATGGAAAATCTCTTGCTGTGGATACGCTTATTCTTTATTGACATCTTTCAAGTTTCTTGTTAACTGGAGCCTTACAACCAAATCGCAATTTTTCACGCTCTTAAATTTTGGTTGATGGCTTGCAGTGTTCCTCAATTTTTTTATAAACGTGAAAGACTTCTCACAAACGTAGCCTTGAATGGCCGTATTTTTATCGATAATCTTGTACTTTTTATGCCAAATAGCAATATTTTTCTGAAACCAAGTAGCCATATTTTTTCCAAATCCACATCTTTCGTAAATCAATAGCCATATTTTTCTTAAAAAAGATAGCCATTTCCTAAGAATTTAGACACTTATGAATATTCATCAATGCAGGGCATTTTCAAAACTTTCATTTAAAAGTTAAATGAAAAATCATACCCTTATCATATACCATATATCATATCATAGCACCCTGAATAAATAAACAAGCAAATAATATACTTTTTTACCTTCAGGGATGCAGGAAGAGAAATCAGCAATCGTTAGCTGAGTCGCAGTTATCAGGAAAATACACTGAAAAAAATGCAAATTATTAAAAAAAAAGTTTCCATCCGGTAGAAAGGACAGAGAAATATAAGTTTCTTACTTGCAACGTCGAGGCTGGCATTGAAATTGATAAACTTTGTCTTTGAAATGTAAAAATCGAAACTAAAATACTGAAATTAAAAATATTTTTTCTGGCTTAAGGTTAAAAAGAAAACTTGTTATAAAACCGAACGCTTTCGACTTCTTGTCATCATATTGTCATCATAGATTTCTCACTCATGTCTGGCCACGCACTGCGAAAGATCACATCTGGGCTATCGAATACAATTATCTTTAGGACACGGATATCTCGTGTAAAGTTCGTCATTGTATGCGTGTTTAATCAAAGCAGCAGGACTTCTCCTATTGTACAATTTCAATTGCCAGGTCTCAAAATGTCACATCAAGAAATTAATATAAAAATTATCCAGATGTCTTCATTCATGCCTACTTCCTATGAGCAAAATTACATTTCGTTTTAGAGCCTTTTAAACTTACTGAACAATGGAACATTGATTGCAATTATATTGTTAGATTCCGCATTGATGAAATATAAAAGACACGAAAATTTCCAGCAGGACGATACCTGTGTTTTTTCAATTATGAACAGAGTCTTGCTAAGCCTAAAATTACCAAACCATTTTTGTAATTAATAAAAGTAAAAAGTAGATATTTGTGTAGTCGTATTTCGTGCTTTTATTGACGTGAGATAGAACGTTTCAATTAAATCAATGTGCATATCGTGGAAAATATCTCAAGATTTACGCTCCATTATCTTAGAATCGTATTTCCTTCGCTGATTGATTTTTTCTGCAATTGTATAAGAGAGAGCTTCCTAGGCCTATGTTTATTTGTCTAAAACAGATCAGTTCCGGCAATATGTTCCATTAACAGAATTTACTAAGCTATTACTTACAGGATATTTTACAAGAATATTTTTTTATGCGTAGCCCGGCTATAAATACTACTTTATCAGTGCAATCGACACTCTAATCTGCAAGTTTTTCAGTATTTTCGAAGCAAGTTTTTCAATATTTTCAAGTAACATTGACGAATATTATTAGGCAAAATTTTTTCAAGGACCTTACACAAAAATTTCTATTTCCAGTGTAAGCAAAGTTTGTCCGACAATAAATCTGAACTAAGATATACACGTTTTTCTTCTTTATTAATCTTCAGAATCTTTTCCGAGCGAACGATCTTTCTCCGAAAATTGTTAAGAACTTTCCGAAGAGCGTTAAATATTACCGAAGATGGTCGAAGATCCCCGATAATTTTCTAATAAAGCTCGTCATTCTGGTTTGGACAGAAGGAAACCAATACAATCAAATAAAGAAATCTTATTCTTCTTCCGGAAAGCCATCGATACCTTATGTCAGACATATTTGCCTTGGTTCAAGCAAATATGAAATAGTGTGTGCATCTAATTATTCTGATTTCCTCGCCATGGTAAAATTTATGTTTTCTGAATACTTTCATTGCAATTAGCGTGACCTGGCCTACTTACAGACGGCAATGCATTAAAAATATTCTTAATGGCAATTTTGCTCGGGTTTCAAATAACGGAAGAAAAACAAAATAAGTACATATAATTTATTTCTACAAATGCCAGTGTTTTATTACGTGTTTGCAATATGTCTGAGTTAGTATTGGTGGTGATATTTGAAATTGCAGAACAATATCCGAAAAAAATGATTAAAGAAGTAGTAATTTTAATTAAAAAAGTCGTAATATTTTTATATTCGGTCCATTTAGATTCTACTGACTTTTTTGTTCAAGTTTGAACTGCAAACAGTGATAATAAGATTATTGTAGTAGTGTCAACGATTTTCCATTTCCGGAAAAATGTCAACTTCCTGTTTGCTTGCAGTGTTTGTGTTTTTTTTTTTGGACTTGCGACAAAGCCCATATGTTTAATAACTTGCTTGGGGCTCAGCCACATTTAAGTAATTTAAAAGAAAAACTCGCAAGAAAAGGAAATCTACTCCATAGACTCAACTGAGCGACCATCCCTGACACCAATGATTACACTTTTTGTTATTAACACACGCAACTCTGCGCAGAAAAGACATCAAACTAAGCACAAATTGACTACAAGTATTTAAAAAGCTTGTAAAACCTAGTTACTGGTGAAAGGTTTGGCTCTTTGGGTGCAATATTTGAGGCGAAATTGACTTTCATAAGCAGAATTTTTGAGTCGCAAAAGCGGAAATGCTGTAGTATGCATTCTTTTAAAATGTCCAGATTTTAAACCCGTGTCACAAAAAAACGTGTTCAATATATCGGAATCACATTCCTTGGGAGAGTTAATCGCGTATTGCTCTTTGGTTATAATTACAGTTGCCTTACGTTCGATGTTTTCAACAAAAGTAAAACTAAAATATGGAGCTGACATAAGGATCTAAACAACCGGAAAGCATAAGTTAGATTTTTGTCATGTATTCAATAACTTGGCGAGGAGGTAATCTGCTTACACGTTCAATTATAGTTTGCATTTTTTTATTATCAGCATTTTGT
>Ga0126337_10002401_pt1 | contig 11924 bp, 7 predicted proteins | sample DipCmetagenome_FD_92527 | JGI IMG/M metagenome (GOLD analysis project Ga0126337, IMG submission 92527) | Coral microbial communities from La Bocana,Puerto Morelos, Mexico - Diploria C A metagenome | ecosystem: Host-associated > Invertebrates > Cnidaria > Coral | place: La Bocana,Puerto Morelos... | reverse complement strand
GCTAGCCGGGCGGAATCGCTCCGTGAGCGGGCAAGATCGAAAATTTCCGCCCGCTCCCGGAACCAATCAGATTGCAGGATTTAGAGAATTCCGCCCGCTCACAAGCCAAGAAAAAAATAAGTAATAAAACTGTCGTACAAAAATTAAATGAAAAAAAAAAAGAAAAATACTTGGCATTTAACCACGACAAATAATTATAATCAATATCCCCATCTTTAAATAAGGAGATCACTATCTAGAGCAGTCTTTCAGTTTGAAATAATTAGGACTAATTATCGACTGCTTCCTGTCATGGCATGATCATAATGATTGCATTAGTAGTGAAATTAGCAAGAGTGTACATATTTTTGCAAAACTATATTTTCTTGCGTACCGTGGGGTAATAATTATGAAGCTCCCTTGTCACAACTGGTGAGACTACAACACTATGTTGTTAGAATCGTCAATGAGGCACTTGGCGATAATATTACTACTCATTATGTAAGCCTTGGCCCCATTTAGCTTTCTGACATTGTTGAGTGAGATACTTTTCAACTATTGCATGATACATTAAATCCATCAAATTTCATGATCGTTGAATAAAATAAATGTAATTTAATTCAAGAGCTTATAATAATTTGGTACAACCATATCTTGCTACCTCCATTTTCTCTTACAGTAATTGTTACAAACTATTACAATTTAACATGAAGTAGAGGAATTCTATAAATAAATAAATAAATAAATAATATATAAATAAATAAATACACAAACAAGATATAACACACATAAATTTAAATAACTCTTATAGCTCATATATTCTTCTGATATTTGATGAAAAGTATTCCTATGTGACTGGTATTAATACTGTTAATTTTGGTCTGGTTTGGTTAAATAATAGCGGAGAAATTCGCAAATAATTTCTGTGGAACGTGCCCATACATTATCTGAAATTAAACAAATAATTTATGTAGCTTGGGTATTAGAGCTATCATAGTTAGTAGAGGGACCCCCTCTACTAGCTACATGTATGCTTTAATTCAAAACGCCTGTTTTGTTTTGGAACGAATTGTCTATGGCTGAGTTATCAACAATTGTAAAGCTTCTCTAGATCTATGTATAATTGCATCATGTCTTTGTGTGATGCATCCATAGCTTGGTGCAATATTTGTCCACCATCTTGAGGTCACTTATTCAAATCTGTTACAAATAATATTTCTTTTAATTTTGCTTGGCTGTAGCAATAGGCCATTTCAGAGTTACCTTGTGCCTCTGTATCAAAATGAGTCCTTGTGCAAACCCATTCATATGAATTGTGTTCTGCCTGGGGGTTTATTTTCATGCAATTCAAACTCATTTTCATATGAAAGGTAAGTTTTGCATGAAGACTCGTTTTGAAACTGAGGCATGTGGTAACTCAAAAATGGCCTATTTCCTGAGTACAAGGATGCGAAACACGAAATAACGGTTTGGAAATTAAGTACGTCTCAAATGTTGCATTATCTTAAATCTTAGACAAAGAGTTTAAATTGAATTACATTACATTTTTTAACAAGCAATGAAATGATTTTTCTTGTGCAACTTGGAATAAATAAGTATTTGTATGACTACAAATTATTTTTAGTCTTTGAAAAATTTACTAGTGCTCATTTAATCCAAATTGCACTCAAAATAATTTGATTACTTATACTGACAATGTACTTGAAGTTAGACTATTTGCTGTCACATACATTAATTGTTACTAAGGTCAGCTGTAGCTAGTGTTACACTGAGCTTAGAGCGAGTACTGATTATTCACAATGCTGGCTTTACCAACACCTTAAAGGATGGTTTCATATAATCTATTTGATTCACTTGTTTATGGAACAATCAATACAAGATTATTTTCTGCAGATTGTGTTGTAAAATCTGGGCATCAGTCAATCTGCTTACCCAAATTTAAGTCTGTGATTACTTCATTCTCTGATGAAAGCTTGAGCATGCACTGAACCGTGAGACTCCCTATAACTGTCTATCAGATCATAGCAACTATAATCTGACGAGGCCCCATTTTAGTCTGATAGATCAGTTTGCATTTGACTTTTTTGAAGAGGCTAACTTTAGCTTTAAACCGGTCGATGTGGCAGGTTTCACAGCTAATCCTTCCACTTTTTCTTTATAAACTTTTCTCTTTGTCTCTTCATAAATGTCTTTGGCAATAACTTGTTGTTCCTTCCTCCAGAATAGCAAGAAGTCAGAACTAAAGTGGGTCCAATGCTCAAAGAATTCTTGTGGTGGACTGCATGTAGCTGAGGGTTTAACACTGAAGTATCTCCATAGACTTAAGTACCTGTCAAATAAATTGAAAAAAATGACAACTCAATTCATGAACACCATAGGCCACAGTAAGTGCACTGACAACTTCACAACAGTAGGTTTCAACAATAGAGACTCGGCAAAGTTTTTATGTTAAGGTAAATCCTGCAGTCTTAATAGGAGGTTCAGAGTGCAGCGATGCTCACACATAAACAGATGAAGGGCTGATCAGATTGTCGTTCAAAAATGTTCAGAACATAGCTGACTAAAATGGACTGGAAAGACACCTCAAACATCGAAAGTGCAAACCTTGTCAAGAACCAATTACATGGGCACAAATTACCTTTGCAAAATAGAATATAATACACAATATTTTCAATACACAAATAAATATATCACAAATAATTTTACTGAAGAAAAAAGCCGATGATGTAAAAACTTTACCCTTTATACAAAACCAGCCCTGGGAGTCCCCTTATGGGATTTTTTGAAGTCTTGTGACCAGCCTTTAGGTGTGCAACAACTGTGCTATTGTTTCTGATAAAAGCAACAACCATGTTGTGAAATATATATTCCAAAAGGTGGTAGGCAGAAAACCTAACTATCAAGTAATGCATATTTGTAACCAATCTCTCCCTGTACTTAAACTTCAATTATAATTCAATAAAAACAATTTTAATAGTAAGAATTGGTCCCCCAGTAAAACATCTCACCTTGTCTTGCATTCTGTTAGTGCTTGATCCAGTGCTGTTATCTCATCTTTACTCTTCTCCAGAAAGGAACTCATCACATCACTGAATGGCTGGTGCAGCTTTTCCTCACTTTCTTTTAACACTTTTGAGAGCTTTCTATCACATAAATCTAGTTGTTTTCTCAGGGTGTTGATTTCTGCCTCAGTGTCCTCAAAGGTCACTTGAGATGCTGCCTTGAGGTCAGCTGGTTCTGGCAATGGATACTTAGAATTTACAGTTCCTGCATTCTAGAAAAAGGGATAAAAAACCCTGACTACCTTGTACCCATCTCACTACATAAACTTATAAGCCCTGCAACTGAGCAACCGTGATCTTAAAATCTGCAAGGCAGTCAATTTGTACTTGGTTACCTCAGTAATACTTTCATTAGTCCAGCAGCATGTTAGGAAAAACAACGTAATGCTACAATTCTATTGATAATTTGAAATGAATTTGGGAAGATTAAAAAACTAATCAAGAACATGAGAATGGAAGTAGAGACCACTGAACTAAGGTCATTTTATCTGCTGGTCATGTGGTCCATTCCCAGGGACATGTGTCCTTTATTCATCTACATGCACTGCCACATTTTTTGTACACAGTTTGTAAAGTTGTAATTTGACAAGATCATTATTCAATGATAGAGTGTGGGTGGCACTGAGATCACGTGAGTATTTCTTAGTACTGTAGTCCAAAATGGCATAAACATTTTTGTTTGGTCAGGTATATTGTCCAGATCATTTAAAGAATTATTAAGTTAAGATCTTTAATAAAAGATCTTTAAAGGAAACTATGTCTTCAGCAATGGCACATTCTTTGTTGTATGTTGCTAAGAAGGACTGGAATAACCTTTACAAAGAGTAAATGAAAACAGTTCTGTTTTCAGTTTTTAAAATAAGGTTTTTAAGTGTTTCTTAGATGTAGATAATTGTACTGCTCATTACATATTTTTCTCATTTTTAATATTCTTCTGATATTATTCTGTGGATGTATTTTTAGATGAATATGTTTTATATCTATCTATCACCGGTTTATACCAGCTCCTCCGATAGGTTCAGCAGATTGCTTTTTTATCAGCCAGGAGAAATAAAGATTTGATCATTTTACTATTATTTTATTATGAGTGCACTAGTCCATTGCACATCTGTAAATTAAAAATCAACACCACTGCCCTATGTCTGAACAAATCCAGAAATGATGCCACCAAAACAAACCACTTGTCATCTCCACCTCAAAAAGGTTTACTACCAAGCTATTTGCAGGTTCAAAAACAGCAGTGGTTAACTAAACTCAATTCCACACATGTATTCCATTTTATGACTCAACTTTTTATTATTTTCAAATGCAGTACTGTGTAAGGGCTGCCTAATAATGCGATGGACTTTTCTAACCATGAAAACATTTCACTAGCGCTTCAGACTGATGGTCTTACCTTATCAAACTTTTTAATATAAATGGTTACAAGATAATGCAGCAGGTTGGTGGTATTGTCTTTGCATTTCACATCCTTAAGTTTAGGAAGGATCTCCAGCTCAAAACCATCTGCTTGTCCTCGAGAAACATTGCCACCATTCATATAATTTCCAAAGGCAAGCACCAGGCCTAGAACATTGGTGACTTCCTTGCTTGACTTAAGCATCTATAAATTATAGATAATGACACTGTCACTGAAATTAAGAGGCACTGTAATAAATTAACCATATGATTATGATCCAGATATATACAACTATGAATTTATGTCAAGATAACATTATTTTACACCAGAATGACCACCACTCATTGTGACATGGGTAAGAAAACCAGAAGCTGTAAAATTGCTCCATATTTTGGTTCACATTTGCCTTTACTTGATATTCTATTGAGCACCTCCAATTAGATAGTCTGTCTTACTAATATCTGCAAAGACATTCTCAGAGAAATTTCACGTCACTGGTAGTTTTGATACACTTTGACTGATGAACTACATTTTTATAAAAAGGATGTTTCACACCAATGAATCTTTACCTTCAAGGAATACTGGCTTAAAAGTACAAACTAAATGACCACATTACGCTTTTACATCAATTAACACCAGGAAAACAAAGCAGAAAGCAGAAACAAATGCGGCGTTCTTATCGCTACCTGCAACCAGCTCATCAAAAGAACATGTTCTGCTCTCATCATGAAGGTTTGTAATGAATGTAAATGTACACGGCAGAGTTTGTCTTGTTACAGTAAATTCCCCAACCCAAAATTCCTACATGTACATGTAATTGAAACAGAATTTGCTAGAACTGGAAATGTCTTATTGATACACTGTACCTTGCAAACCAATCTAAAGTTGGTGAGCTTCTGTCCAATCTCTAACAGGCTGTCAGTCACCGTTGTTTTTAACATCATACAGCACAGCCGTTCCTCATAGCAGCTAATTCTTGATAAGTCCATCAGAAATTGCTCTGGTCTGTCAAGTACTGCATCAGAATTTTTCTGACTGAAAGAAACAATCTTTTGAAGTTCCTCTTCTGTGGGCCTCTGCATAACAACAAAGCAATGACGTTTGAGGATATGACTCTTCTGAGGAAAATGAAATCTTCTTCAACACGCCGAGATTATTTGAAATATTGAATTAGCTTGAATTGCATTAATTTTGTTAACCTGTTACAAAACTCAAAACTGGAAACTAACAACGACAGCAACAACTACAGCCACAACAAAATTGTCATTCTTATTGATATTATCGGTACCTGTAGTCTACATCTTTTATAATAATTAACGTATATTGTTGTACAAGATGTTTAAGACACCCCCTGCTTAAGACAGTGGGTTTGAGACAAAGAGGATTCTGGTTACTACAGACACCAGTGGGAAATGTGTACATTGTGTAAGTGTCAGAGCTATCTTGGTGTCCAACATTAAACAGGCTCACAGACATAATCAAAACAGACACACTCTTTATCAATGTATTATTATCAATTGGAATGTAAACTATCTGAACAATATTTAGTGCATTGAGTTCAAACTGAGGAAACCTTTCACTCATTCAAATATGCTCTAATGTCTCAGACAAAGTTAAAGTTCTCCTCTCAAGTTCAAGTTATGCAAGACTTAACTTTGCAAGCATGTCACTCAGGATGGAGAAAATAGAACATACATGTATTATTTAGTGCCCTGCCATATGGAGTGTTATAGAAAATATTTTATATGAACTTCTTGTCAGAAAATAAATCCATAATAGTTGGGTGGCCAGCATAGTAATAATCAAGTTATAAGATACAAAAAGTGTGCATATCCAAGGGAATAATGATAAAATGATGGTTTGAGACAAAGAGGCTTGAAAAAGCCTTAGGACAGTGTTCAATTACCAGTTCTTTGTATTCAATACATCATAATCATACAGTTCTTCTATACAACCTCAGCAATCATAGATATTGGAATAGGCATGCCAGCTGTTGTTGTTACTTTGGTAGTTCTTTGGTGCAGAACTTACATGCCAACAAAAACCATGTCCAACATTTCAAGAAGTTTTGCATTTAAAAAGTGTCTGTGTTTCATAGAGTAATGTACATGTAGCTAATGCCACCTAATACAAGGAGTAGGGTCCCCAGATTTTTTACCTCAAAAGTAAAAAGGTACATTTCATCTCCCAGTTTTTTTTACACAACTTTCCCCTGAATAACCTCAACTGATCTTAATATCATTGGATATTATATTCATTTCTTTCAGTTTTTTTCAATAGATTGAGGTCAGGAAAATGTTTTTCCTCAAGATAATCGAGGCTATTAAGTCCTGGGTGCTCTTGTTTATTAACTGTACTTGTGTGGTAGGTGGGAAGTTGACAAAAATTACATAGTACATGTACTAGTGCTGCTTTCACAATTGCAGTAGCAGTGAAAAGACTGTTTGCAACAATCAAACTTTCAAAACCCATCTTTTAAGAGTAAAAAGAGCAAAACAGCTTTGAAATACTTACAAAAGCAAGCACAGCCTGTCAAAAATATGTTAATTCACCCATTTTGTTAAGTAACATGACTGTTTTACAATAATTAGTAAGTTATACATAATCTTCTTTAACATACTCACAATTTCGTAGAGAGACTGCAAGTTTTCTTGATCCAAAATAGAGGTGTTCACATTATACAGTGAATCTTCTATTTCATCCATGTTGACATGAAGACTGCTGAGGAAGATTCCTACAGTCTGTGATCTCTTGTTATCCAGCAAATGAACAACTTCCTGTTTTGTTTTGTTTATGCATCTAGAAGAGAGAAGCTTTCCTCCTGTCTTTCTCCCCACTTTTGCAAACATTTCAGCAAAGTGATCAACATTGATAACTGGTTCTTCAAGAGTTGCCCACACTGTGTCACTTGCTTTTATCTCTGGGTTACTGTCTGACACTTGATTTAGTTGTATACGCTTCCAAAACAGTGGTTTCATTGGAGATGCTGTGCCAAAAACAATGATTAAAATGAACAACAGACAAATCGACTGATAACAAGCTATTGTAGCTTCTTGTAATAGCTAGTTCAGGGATGCCACAGATTTAAGGGAGAAAACAAAACAATTACATATGTAGCTAGACTTTCCATCTTTGCTTTTCTACAAGCAGAAATGGGTATTCTTGTATTGGCCTTATCCTGAGATTTCTGATGCTGGGTTTAAGTATGGTTATGTCCAGGACTTCGTAGATGGGTTTCAAAAATGATCATAACTTGTTAATCAGCCGGGAAAGCATAGTCTTTGTCATAAACTAATTAAAAATAATTTGTGATTCAAGATGATTTGGGGACTGACAACACTGTATGTGAGGTTAACATATAAGATGGAATTCTTTCCAAAATTTTCCTCATAAAACACCGTATTCTGGATTTTACAAATGTTTGTTGTCAGTGTAAAGAATAATAAGGTCATTTGGTTATATCAACTAAGTTGAAAATGTAAATTGGCCACCGTAACGAGTTAAAAAGCTGACGTTTCGAGCGTTAGCTCTTCGTCAGAACGAATGGAGGAATTGTGGGTTGTGTGTGGGTTTATAAGTTATGGAGAAAGTGGAGCTACGCTATTGGTGGGAACATAGCGACGTGAAAAACAAGAATAAATTAGTAGAATGAAAATGTAAACTTAAATGTAAGGAAGGCTGCAGATTGCCATATGTTGCTTAGAATGATTAGGTAAATTAAAATGTCTAGTGACTGGTTTTGATGCGTCCTTGTCATTCCTTTCCAACGAACGCTTTTCATTCTACTATGGATGGATCAAAACCAGTCGCTAGACATTTTAATTTCCCTAATCGTTACATTTAAGGTAGCTCGGAAAGCTGCAAAACTCCTGAACAAAAGTTTATTTTCCAAATCGGCACTCTTAATCCCATAGGTATCAATGAACGCTTTTCACTCTACTAATTTTTTAATGTTTTTCTCGCTGCTATGTTCCCACCAATACCAGAGCTCCACTTTCTCCATATAAACCCACACACAACCCACAATTCCTCTATTCGCCCTGATGAAGGGCTAATGCTCAAAACGTCAGCTTTTTAACTCGTTACGGTGGCCAATTTACATTTTCAACTTAGTTGACATAACCAAATAACCTTGTTACCCCCACCAACGCAGCACCACAGTTTCTTTCGAAACTTTCACCCTTTATTAAGTGTATATGACTACTTATTTGAAAGGCCATTCGAAATACAGAAGAATGGCGTTTTTCTTTTTGAAATATCTTTTTTCGTTTCAGAGATGTTGATATTTTTCTATTATGCAAATTAGATCCCATTCAGTGATGACATCATAAGGTTTGCAACTAATAAATTGTAAAATACTCAATAAACAATATCTATAAAACTATTGAAGCAGTGTTCTTGGAACTTCGCACCACAAATGTGCATCACAAAAGAAACAAAATGACACCCTCAGAGCTGTTACCATGACAACAGTTTTGCCGCTGGTGTTGTCTCAATAAAAACTGAAATTCCCAGTTTTTAAACTCGTAGAGACACGAAACATTGAAACGAGTTTGTTGTGGGGACTCAGATATGCAAATGTGTCACTCACTCACTCACTCACTCCAGTGTAGACACTCTTCATAATTAGTTGGGCCAAACAAGACCACCCAAGCCTGACGGTGCAGTCCAAGCCCGACGCCATATTGAACAAGAAGTTGAAACAACTTACAACCGCACTTTTTTAACTCCTCTGTTTGCGCTCATAAAATCCTTACGTGATATCTGACCACTTCAGCTGAGAAAATCACCCTATTTCCGGCCAAAGCGTGAGTTTGGTGTGACCTTGTAATCTGAGATTTTTGTTCACCCTGAAGAAACGAAGTTTGGCGAGGAAAAAATAAAGATTGCATAATTCAAAGTTGGCCGAGTGGGAGATCTGCGTCTGGTCTCTAAACTCACTTTGATGAAACACCCAAAGAATTCACTTCAATTGCCTAAGCCCACAGCAGATACTCACAAAATTCAAAATAAATTAACGACCTTGGGTTCTGGAGAAAAAACACTTGCAAATTAAGACTATCTTGTTCATCATCAGAGAGGTCAACTCTGACATGCCTTCTATATATATACAGAAAAACCGAAAAAAATATATTTTACACACATTAAAGGAACCAATATCCGTAACATTTTCCCTGTATTTATGTTTCAACGGCTTTTGGTGAATAACATCACGCCGAATGGAGGTCTGCGTCTGGCCACCGACACAAATTGCATCATTCGAATTCTGGCCGAGAGAAGTTTGGTTCAGCCTACAGACCAAAAAAAAAAATAAACCAAGGGTAGATTAAGAACCGCGCTCAGCCCATGGCCGCGCGGTTAAATAGAAACTGCACATCAGTACAATTGAAGAGCTCAGACAAAAACAAAGAACTTTTGTGGCTTTTTAGTACAACAAATACCTGGTGTTGCAAAACATTTATCTGTTCAAGTAACGCAGCTCGTGACATGTAACCTTAAACAAAAATAGCGTGCGTGTAAATCTAATTATGGTATCAGTAAGGGGAAAATTTGCCATTTTGCATAATTTTACCTTTTTAAATGGTTGGATAAATCTTGAGGTTATCTTTAAAATAAAAAAAACCCCACGAAAAAATATTATATCTGTCGCTAGTTATTGGGTGAGAAAGATTTTTTTGCATAATTTATTAGAGTTAACAAGTTCTGTCAAATGAATAATTATTGAGGCAGGGTCTCACATGACATCAATAACATGCCGAGTTTACCCCTATGTGGTTTGACCCACACGATTTTGCATGCCATAATCAATGCATGGATGTCTTCGAGGAAGAAAAAGCGATCTTGCCCGTTTTCACCGGCTAAAGAAAGGCCAAAGAAGGTAAAAAACACTTTTGACAAAGAGTGAGCCGCTAAATTAGCGGAAAGAAACAAAGGGTCTTTTAACACCAAACGCCAGCGAGCAAGGCGAAATGAGCCCAAGTAAATAAATAAAACTGTTGTGCAAGAAACTGTCGAAGCAGAGGGAATTGATGAAGAGAAGTGGAAAGGCAGATCAATTGTTTCGGCATGTCGCTTTTGTCAAGGAGATGTGAATAGTATGGAAAACATGCTATTGTGAAATGGACTTGGTTCATCGTGGATTACACGATGCCAAAATGAAAGCTGCCCATCCCAAAGCACTAATTCAGTTGCCATCGCGCAAAATTTGTGATAATCTTATAACACTCGGATGCCGCCAAATTTTAGTTTTTTTCTGTTTCTCGAAAGCAAAAAATTGGCGATTTGTACGTGCACTTCGAGTTCCAAGTCGGCAGCCCCTTAACCAACTTGGCCGAAATTCGGAGAGCATGTTGTCAGAACGTTCGCCAACTAAAAGGTGACTGCGAATTTTGATTATTTTTCTCATTAAAAAGTTATGCCTTTTTTTTCGTGGAGAAACGGTAGAGTTTTTACTGTTTAAACAGATCTGGTCATAACCTTTAGTTATTAAGCTTCCAGGGTTTATATGGTTTTTGTTAAAACCAAGAACACTAGGGCGGATCGCGTGCGGGTGGTCCAGTGGGTTATACTGTTACCTTAATTAAAACATATGTATTGTAAACAAGAACCGGATGAGACATTGATTATTATCATAAGTGAATGGACACCACAACTTAGAGATAAAAGCCTTTTAAGAGCCGAAAGGAGATCGTGTAACAGTAATTTTAGACAAGTGTACTTAAGAGCCAGTACAGAATATCAAAGTTTAGATTGTCATGATTAGGATTGTGAATTGTTGACTTGTTGTTGAGAGTACTGAACAACCTTGAGAATGTCAGAGAGCTGAACAAAAATGCACAAATCAGAAAGAGATTTCAGAGTTTGTAACTGATGATCAGTACCACAACTGATCACAGCAAGTACATATATATTCAGAGTCGCACTTAATACATGCAAAGCTATCACGAAAAGACTCAATCACATTTGCCATATTCATTTCATGTTTCTATTTACTACAGTGAAATTTAGTTTTTTTCCAAGCTGGCTATAATAGCTCATGGTCAGTTGTGTGTAACTGTAAATACTGTACACCAAGTGCAAAAAAATCTAATTGATGTATGTATAACTGGTAAAGCTAATGTAGACAATACAGAATGGGTTAGCTCAGCCTGCCATTCAAACCTAAGTGATGAGAAGTCTAATTTTCTTGTGAAACCAGAATGCCTAAACTTAACACCTTTACAAGAAATATTAAAATCCCTATGTATCCCATTCATGCAAATAATATTATGACAACTTCTTGGAGGTGGACAATTATCTATTCATGGTTATGTTGTTAGTAATGTACCAGCTGATGTGAATTCAGTTTAAACACTCTGCCGAAACCTATAAATGAATCACAAACCATTCCTATAAAATTGAAAAGTACCATTATCAGTTTCACAATGTTAGACCAAGAAAAGTGTTGGAAACAGCAGAACATCTTGTAAAAACAAGTGAACTGT
>Ga0126337_10002400_pt1 | contig 11927 bp, 6 predicted proteins | sample DipCmetagenome_FD_92527 | JGI IMG/M metagenome (GOLD analysis project Ga0126337, IMG submission 92527) | Coral microbial communities from La Bocana,Puerto Morelos, Mexico - Diploria C A metagenome | ecosystem: Host-associated > Invertebrates > Cnidaria > Coral | place: La Bocana,Puerto Morelos... | reverse complement strand
AGGTGGAATCCTTCTTCGAATACTTTTAACTTGTAAAACCATGAGTAGGTTTTTAGTCTGCTGCTTGCTTTTGCTGTGCTTGGGTTTTCAACACGTACATTGCCAACTTTCAACAAGTGAAGGAAATCTAGGACAAGTCGCCGGAAAGCGAGCCTATAATTCAGGACTCTACTTAAAGGTAGTGCTGGTTACTAATAGGAAATAAAATTCGTCTATTTTGCTCTTAAGGGGAGGGGAGGGGGGTGATACCGGGGACTGGATATAGGCTCTTTTACTTTTGACTTGGCCGTTCACTTAAAGCGGCTGCGCCTATATCGTAAGAATTCGTTGGAATGATCTAAGCACAGAGAATATCTTCCTAGGCATTGTGTCACATATAGCGTAATGTCACAAAGCTGCTTTTGGTGATGGATTCAAAATATCTTAATTTCATGAATTTTGGATAAAGCTGGACCTCGTGAAAAATTATACAAAATCTCTAAGCGCCTTAAATAAACTAATGCAGTGCCAGACAACTTGTACTCAAATTATACCGCATGTAACGGGAAAGCGTTGATCTCTACATTCGAATCCACTGGGCTGCGCTGTCGGAAAAACAAAGAGAAATTCACCAAACAGCGGCGAAAAACATCAAAAAAGTATTAAATTATTTAATTATTTTGTAACAGGACCCTGTAGGACCTGAGGAAGTAAGGACCGCAAACTACCTGAATGGATATCGCCTTCAGCAAAGAGATTCAGCTGATGTCCCGGCATCGACTGGGCACTTGAGTCGGGCCGCGGTAGACAGTTACTACACAGAGTAGCGACCCACAGTGAGCGCATGAGACACGAATGACCACTGAACACCTCAAGATGTAGACACGCTTAGACAAACCCAGTGTAGTACGTTATATCAAAGAGATATATATAGTTAAATAAAATGAAGTAGATAAATTATACTGAATATCGTCTGTCGTCTGTCGAGTTATCAGGAGCCCTTCCTGTCCGCCTTTATATAAGCTGACCTAGTTTGGCAGCTACATATTTTTCATATGAGAAAAATTTTTTTACCGGCCCAGGCTGAATATTATCCTGCCGAATTTAAGCTGAAGATATTCTCGTGAATATTTTTAGATTATAGCGTATAACGTCTTTCATCGAACATACGAATACGGCTGCTTTTGGCTAGTTTGCCTATTACTGAAAGGAAGAACTTTTTACGGCTTAGTGAAAAGTATCAAATTGTATTTTATTTACAGATTTTCAACACGCACAATTGCATTTCTTTTGCAAATTTCAGCCTCAGGTTTATTTTTAAAATGTCTCAGTAAAATTTCCCAACTTTCAACCTCGATATTCCTATAAAATATATTCTTATATAAGAAATGACAATCATAGTGTGCACATCAAAACGCATATTAGTCGAGGTCTTTTTCCGCCATTGAAAACTACAACTGTTCCTGTTCCAAAAATTATACATTTGGACAGTAATTAAAAGTAATAACATCTCGCACGTAGATGTGAGAGGAACTGTTTTAAGACAGCACGTGTCGTCTCGCATGCTCTTTCCTTCACGCCTTAACTGATGGTTATTCACGGTTGTAATTTTTTATAGTTTTTACCTAAGACTTCTATTTTCCTACAAATCGTCTTTGTTGGGCGTAATTTTATCTTCCTAAGTTCTGTTAATATTATATTATGTTTGAGATCCAAAGAAAATTAGCAAAAATATCCAATAGATAAAAAAGGGAAATGAACTTTTGCGGACGGAGCTTTTTAAAATTTCTTGGGGTGCAAGAATTAATGGTGAGGATAGATAAGAGGGAATGTTGCATTTTTTTTCGAATCGGCAGTATAACTTATTTGACAGAAAAGCCGTATCTTGTGCCTTAAAAACCTTAAAAGTACTTTTTTAAGCAACTTAAGCGACAGAAATCACAAATGGTAACGTTATGGGTAACCACATACTCAGGAATGCTTAAAAGCTTGAAATCACGATCAACATTATGATCTTCGTGACAGCTTTCCCTTCTTACAGATCAGACCTAAACAAGTTTTATCTACTTCTAGCGACTCAACAGAGACCTTGATTATTCTGGACCTAGATTATTCTGGTTATCACAAAAACCGAATCTAATAATTGTTTTATTACACATTGAACGAAACAAAAAAAGTCATCTTGTTGCTTCTACACTGACGGCAAGCAAGACAATGCGAGCGAACTTGACATGATTACCCTTAGAAATCATGCACCGCGGTCATACATGACATGATTACCCGTGACCTTTGAGTGTCCTTGATATGATTATTGTATAATCTGCAGTTATGACGTCACAGGCGCTGATTTCGAAAATTCACTGTAAGTTACAGGACGCTTTCGTCCAATCAGAAAAGAGATAGCGAGTAACACTAATAATACAAATTTTTTTGGGAAAGGGGACGAGTCAGTCATTACTAGAAACCAATGAACAACAGATACAGCTGTGTCTCTAACCAGTTTATAACCAAGATGATTTAACTTCGTGCAGTAAGCTTTCAAAATGTTTACTTCCGTGAGTTAGCTCACTGTCGGCTGTTATTTAGTTTCCGCGTTGGAGACAGGTTATTTTTTAAATTACGGTGAATCCCGCATAGAACATATCCTCTGTGTATGATATATTTTATAACTTTCCTCTGTGATTTCTTTATTCAACGTGTATCTATCCGGACTGTGATGAGCTTCAAGAAAAAGAAAAAAAAAGCTCAAAAGCAATAACGGAAAATTTCTTAAAAACAATTCCGGCCAAAGCATTAATAAAGGAAATTGGCCTCACCATGTTTCAGATCCGAGTGAACGCGTCCTTCCGTATTTTGATAATTGTTTTCGATCAAATTAGTTGTGAATGTATATTTATGTACGGTTCAATAACTGTTTCACCTTCCAAGCACTTACCTTTTCAACAGAATGCATTGCAGTCGAAGAATGGGTTCTTATTTGGCGTGTTTTCTCGTTCTCGTGCTGCAAGTTCAAGTTCTACGCGGCCAACTTACACACAACCTTGACAGGGAAGGTCGCTCAGTTGTACCTGAGCCAGGCGGATATATGGTAGGTAACGTATCTAAAACGAGACGCAGTATTTTAACACATTTCCAAACACCAAAACGACGCGAAAACTGAAATTAAGGCGAAACGAGGAAATAAAATGGCAAAAGTATTCAAACAACGTTTCTTCGCGAATTTTCGACTACCAGAGTTTTGGAATCATCAATAGGAGAATTGTTCGACCTCCGATTATTTCGCTGAACATATCATGTAACAAAGGCAACAACTCAGTGTTATTTGGTCTATCGGATTTCTTATTCGTTTTAGGCGAGTCGTACGCCTTTCTCAGTTCATAACTGAATAAGGACTGAAAAGTAACAGTTTTGTGCTCCTGATACAGGAACCCGCGGGATATCAAGCCGGGATCAGGGATATAACATACTTTGCCGATCTTGGACAGGAAAAGAGAGCAAGATATAAAGACGATGCCAGCCGATTGGACAAGTTATTTAACTACTTGAACACCCGGAGGAATGAACGAAACTATGAGCCGAATGGTTATTAAGAATTTACCTAAATAACTACAAGACCTTATTTATTAGCTAGTTTCCGTTTATAGAGAAAACAAGTAATTATATGCATCGAGAAAGTAATATGTTTTAGCTTTGTTACAGAGAAAAAGTTACTGTAAATTATCGCAATATAATTAAAAAAAGACTTCTCTACATATGATGGAAATCGCTTTTTCTCAGCTCGTCCCCGTGCCCGTGATTCCATTTAAACAGTCATGAGATTTTCAGTCTGAACATAGTTATTCGAAGGAAAGTTTTGCCTGCGGCTCGGTTCCACAGCCACTTTGACAATGTTATGACGCAATTTGTCATCAATAAGAGGACAGACGCATAAAAAACTGACGTCACTTTGTTCGATTGAAAAGTTCCGCAATTTTTCCGTCTCGCGCCGATATTGTTGACTAAACCAAAAGCCGTGTTCTCGATTCCAACCTCAATTTCTGGAAATTCATTGCATTTGGTCAACTATTTTGTGAACTTTCGACGATGAGTGCAAAGGGAGTAACGAAAGTCCCAAAATTATAACCTAGACGCTCTAGGAGCGTTCACTCGGGCTTCGTATCGAGCGTTTTGGCTTTGCATACAAGCGACTGCGCCCACAGTACGAGCGGCAGTCAAAACAGAGCTGTCTAGTCCAAAGGACATGATAATAGTGTTTTTCTTCGCAACCAACAAAATAAAGACAATGCTAAAGTTGATTTGGCCTCCACATTGTACACCCAACCGTTGAGAAACTATTTCCAAAACATCAAGACAACGCAGAGCAGATCAACTAAATCAATGAAAACCAGTAAAAAACGCGTCATTGCAGTCAATGAAACAGCGAAAACAATAGAACGAAAAAAGTCTCACCTTCATCACAGAATGAAAAATCTTAAAGTTAAAAACGAAATCGAAAACAATTTCAATTCACCAATTTCAAGATTTTAGCCACCATTTTAAAAACTCCAGAAGCATATAAATTGACCGGACAATTCAACAGAAACAGCTCAAAAATACTATACTTACGGATCGAAACTATTGTATCAACCTCGTTCCCAGGGCTTTTCTTTTTTTTTTGAAGGTGGGAGGGAAAAGCCCTGGGAACGAAGTTGACTATTTTTGGCCAAATATTGGTATGGGCGAAAGAAACAATAACAGATTGGCAAATTGATGCAAAAAAAGGAAACAATGTTAAGCTTACTATTTTCGCCAACAGCTTTCCAATATATTGCTTTCCAATTCGAGTGTGCCGACATCAGTTGGCCAACATAGTTTGAATCATTTGTAGGCGACTTAGCCGCAGCTTACCAGTGAATCTTCCACTTCGTTATCCGAAGAAGATGCCCTTTCAGGTGGAGCAATTTCCTGGCTAACGTTTTTTGCCTTCTTCGATGGAGATGACACGGGAGAGCAATCCCAAAAATCGCTCTGTCGTCCCTTCGCCAGCATCTGTCCGTTCGTTATGAGAAGCGCCTCTCTGTGCGCCAATTAGGTAGGCACGTAAACTAACACATCCACAACACAAAACTACACATCCATATTTTGTATCACCCAACTAGTGGACTAATGCAAATCCTGCATTTTGATTGGCTACGCTACTTAAAGACTATTAGCAATAGTCATCGAGTAGCGAAATTCGTTCATTTTATTCCAAAAAAAATCTTTCTTTAACTTGCATTTGCTAACTTTATTATTACTTTTTCTATCCGACTAGTTGGGTGATACTAAAACAATTAGACCCTTCGCCCTCAATAGCCACACGTGGTCATCCATAGCCCTACGTAGCCCTACATAGCCATACATGGCCATTCATATTCATACATAGCTCTACATAGCTTACATAGCCATACACAGCCATACATAACGTTAAACCACTATATGACTGGTAACACCACGTATCTAAGGCCAATTAAGTCTCCCAGCTGACCAGTACAATCGAAGACTCATGTCACCCAATAGCTAAATTTGTTAAATTTGATCACTGTTATATCATGGCTGGGTTCTTGAACGTGGCTCTTAAAATTTTTGTCGACTTTTTTGATAAATTCGGTCTCATTTGCAAAAGAAATGTTGGTACTTTCTTAAGCTACAAGCTTGGTAAAGGTCATGCAATAACCCTACCTCCGTCAACACCGCATTTGACGATAAATCCTTCTTTTCTTGAAGGCAAGAGAGTTCTTTTCGTGGGAGATGTTCACGGTTGTTTTGACGAGCTCAAAGAGCTGTACGATAAATGTGCATTTCCCGACAAGGAGACTGTTGTAGTTTACGTGGGAGACCTTGTGTACAAAGGGCCCAAGACTTTGGATGTTATTCGCTTTGTGAGAGAGACCGGCTCGTTCTCTGTCAGAGGGAATCATGAACAGTCAATTTTAACTGAAATCCTTCACAAACGAAGAAATGAACCTGTTAGAGATAAACGTAGAGTTGTTTACGACCTAACCCAAGAGGATGAAGAATTCTTGGAAAGTCTTCCCTTTACGATAAACATTCCTTCGTTGAATGTGCTGGTAGTTCATGGTGGTTTGCTGCCCGGTGTACCCCTGAAAGAGCAAGACCCCTTGGGTATGATTTTCATCAGAAACTATAACCCAGAGAAATTTGAAGGAACGGCAAGAATAGACGAAGGTTTCGCTTGGGCGTCCGTATGGAGGGGTCCAGAGCATGTTGTATTTGGACATGATGCCCGGCGGGGACTTCAGCTCTATTCACATGCAACTGGTATTGACACTGGATGTGTTTATGGTAATAAATTGACTGGTATTCTGGTTGAGGATGGAGTATGGAACAACAGAAAATTAATCCAAGTCCAAGCAAAAGAAAAGTACACTCCAAAAGAAAGCTGAAATATTTTGTATTGACATTCATCTTTCTGTGATATATGACTAAACTTGTGTTTCTACAAGAAGGTTGATCAAACCACATGGATACAATGTTCATTTGGGTTTCTAATTAATTCATGTCGCATCTGATTGCTTTTCCCTTGTGGAGCAATGATATGCTGTAAACTATTCTTGTGCCCATGAAGGGGGAGGGGAGCAGACTGCCATTTAAAGGATGGATGTTCTTTGGAAATGTTTGAAAAGATCTTGTTTTGTGGCTGTGGTTTAAAAATTATTTCCCCCCTAAGAGGAGCTAATTCTAAAAAAAGTATAGTCATTAACTCCCATCTTATTTTTTCAGCTCTATGCCCTAAAACTAAGGTACTGCGAAAGATTCTGCTGTGGTCCTTTTGTGGTTAAACACCCTCAGAGGTACCAAATCAGTTTTTTGAACCCTAACAGGTGTGAAGAGCAACGCCGACCTTATACAAGTATCAATTAAAATTTCACAAACATAACAGGTGAACCCTCTTCCTCAAGGAACTGGACTGCCTGCTTTGTACCTAGATGCTTCTCTTGTGTTGCAAAGAAAGCAGAATGGGTATGCTAAGGATTTCTGTCACACTTTGAGCTCAAAGCCAGGTGCTTGCACCTCATGTTTATTGGAGAATAGGTGACTTGATATTTTTGTGTAGTGAAGGGATTTGAACTATATGTGACTGTTTGTTTTTTTGTTATGTTTGGTGTTGGCACAAAGTGTCAAGTTTGGTCCACTTCTAAAGTTTAGGCTTTTTGAAGGTATTCACAGCTATTATTGAATTTTACAGCAATGTAGTACATGTAATTTTAGAGTGCATAGACAACATTTGCCTGAGAGAAAATATTTTGCTGCATTCATTCTTTTATAATTGAACTGGGAAGTGTGATTATTTAATAATTTATTGCTACCCAAGAAATTAGACCCTCATCCAAGGTTGGAGCCCTGGCCAGGTCAGTGTTGTGCCCTTGGATGAGAAGCAAGTAAAGTAAAGTAAATTCACACAAAGATTGATCATGCACTTGGTTTAATTTTTTTAGTTTTGTTGGTTACACATCCCAAACCTCCACTCGGCCAAATCGTGATCTGGGGTTTGAATCACAGGACACTCACTCACTTGTTCTCTTCGCCCCTTTGTGAGTGGAGCATAAGGCTAGTGGAGGAATTAACTCTCATCAGGGATGTGGCATGTCACACTAGTCCAATTCTAGATAGCATTTGTTACTGAAGTGGTTTCTGTAGCAAGTTGGTTTTTATGGGAGAGGGTTGCTGGTCCTCTGCCCAACCTAATTTTACAGTTAAGGAAACTGCTGTTCTGCTTTTGTCGGGACTCTCGCTCATGACCTCTCTGACATGGTTGAACCTGCCAGGGGTATGCCCCCAGTCAGTACAGCCCTTGAGATAATCAAGCCGCACAAGCTTCTACTATACAACATGGTCTGGTCCATAGTATCCGTCGCAGCCGTTATTAGGGTCGTCACGCAACGCTCCTCCCCACTAATGGTCGTTAGTGGGGAGGAGCGTTGCGTGATGACCCTAATAACGGCTGCGAAGGAGACTAGGTCCATAGTAGAAATGAAATTTTCCAATGAGAATCGAATATATCCGTTACTCCAGATAACATTCAAAAAAATCATTTGTTAAGAACTCCCATTTTCATCATCACAACTACAACACATCAAAAAATGGGCAAAAAATACTCTGACTGTTAACAACTTTATTGTACCGTGTGTTACAGCCTACAAGCAACATATAAGACATATTTAAATCAATGAAAAGTGTGTTACACTGAACCAACTCTACCAAAAACTGATTGCTAAAGGAAATCCCAGACTAGGCTGCTTGAAAACCCAGGTTCTATGACAACACATTTAGCTATAAGATTTCATGTTTTAGATCACAGCTAGATGAGGTCAAGATGCAGTAAGCACAAAAAAAGTGGCACACAAGGCAATAGCCAAGTCATTCACTGATGTTCTCACCACATTTTGATGTCTCTGATCTGCCACTAAACATGGCAACATGGAATCTATTTGTTTTAAAAAATAAGAAAACAAAGTGTTCACATCGTAATTACACATTGGTCCTTCACTAGATCTTAAAAAATCAAAATGCATGAAATTTATCTATTTAGTATATCCCCCTGCAATGCCTACATGTATAATGTAGATTATTTCCACATTCTTATCAAAACATTTATATCTAATACATGCAGATTTATTTTTAAAGTCTATTAAACCTTCAAGCACAGCTCTAAATGCATACTAAGGAAGCATCTTACATGTCTGCTTTAAAAGCATATTAAATTATTCCTGCACTTTAACTTAAAACATCTCCAACTGACTGCAAGTACAGAGACTTCACAGAATATAATTTTACAAAGATAATAAATATGTAAATATATTTACAACAAATAAAAGTTTTGGAATAGAAAATTTAAAACCGTTATAAGCTTTTGAGTTTAAAGTAACTAATAAATACTTAAGGGGACACTACCTTAGGATCAATACTTATTGTTTGAGGTAACCTTCTGTGAAAACAGCCTAAAAATTATGAAAATTACTGTCAGAAACAAAATGCTCCTGGAGCACAAAGGTAAGGATCTAAAACAGGAGACTTATTGTGATTAGTTGTTAGCAATGTTTTCAAACACAACTGACAACAGAATTGGAATGAATCTGCCATGCCTTTTAAATCTAACATAACATGGATAACTCATGCTTACAGTAATACCTCTTAATGTGTTAAAAAACGCAGAGCTTTCAGTAAATATTTTCAAACTAATTTAGTACTATCAATCATTTTCTCTGTTGTACATCGAATATAACATTCCCTCAGGCATACATTTCTGCTGAGATTCTTCAGTTCTCACCCATAAATACCTCAGTTCTCACTCCTAAATAACCTGATAAGTATTCCATGTAGCCCTCATCATGACCACCTCCCTTATGGAGTTCCAATACTGAGGTCTTCCAAGGGGTAGAAGTGATGAGTGACTAGAGTCCAAAAACCAGCAACATGGGAATATTTAATCAGTGACAAGTGAATCAAATGTATCATCACAAAAATTTGACAGGGACACGAGAAGCACAGCACTAGAAAACAGACAGTTGCATTGACTTTTTTGCCCATTTAGAAATTGCAATCTCTTTTTTTCCATTGAATAAACTCTTAAAACACCAACCCTGTATGGACAGTGACATATGACTTCATGCAGAAAAACAAAAGTGACATTTGTGCTGCTTAGGCAACATCAGTACACAAAAGCATGCCACATGGCTACCCCCCTTGGAAGGCCTCAATGTTACAGTTCTAAGACATTCTGCTCTTACATGTAGTAATAATGTAAAAGCAAAGAAACTGTGCCAACAAAATCATTTAAAAGATCATACAAAGCTGGCATTCCTAATAAGTACCTAACTTCAAGCATGAGAAATCTACTAAATTATATCTCTTACACTAGAAGATAGTTATACATATCAGGAATGCCAACAATTTATTATCACCATGGCTGGTACACACAATAAAGATACATGAGATGTAAACCACTAATGAACATATTAAATGAGCCGAGGGCAGCTCACTCATTCACAGATCAGGACAAGATTCAGCAATACAATTTGTTTGAAGCTTGACGAGGAAATGAAAAGGTAGAAAAAAAGCCATAAAACTTTATGATTGTTTCTTGTTATAAAGTACATTTTGTTTCTAGAAAAATCTCATAAGTAACACACTTGGGATGACCTGCATGTGTGCTTAATTCATATAATAAAATCATACACTTTTAGTAGCATTAGATAAAAAAAACTTCAAATAACATCCAAAGTACACTTTTACACGCACATAGTTCCGATTTTGTGAGTTTCACAGAAAATATGTAACTATATATGTCACCTATAAAAACATTCCAGATTTAATAGACTGATCTTCAGAGGTGTGTAGTAATATCTCGGTTTTGTCCTGGAGGCAAATCATTGACAGCATTTCCTTCCAATGCCAAGTTGACATGCTCATTGCTCTGTGCTGGTCTCTTGGAGTTCTCTGGACTCACTCTGCACAGATTATACTTCCTGAACAGATGAGTGATGCTTAGCTGTCCAAAATTATCCCTCGGACCAATCGCAGTGCAGATTGACAAGAATCCAAAAGTGGAATAAAGCCAGCTAAAGAACATGACCAACATCAGGAACTGACCAAGCTGAAAGTATGCCAATACTGTGGCTGGCATCATCATTAAACCTGTATTGAACCAAAGTGATATTCTTTAGAACAACATTGTACTTCACATTTGCATAGATAGTAAATTTCCTTTGCAAGAATGGGGAACTATTTTTGTGTGAGCTTTTTTCAATTTGTCAGAGCCAGGAAATTTCTTTAGTCTGGAATTAGAGATCTTGTTTTGTCTGGGCCAACAAAATTTAGTTATTTATACATTTATTTATTTGTCTTAGTACTGGTCACATGGCAGTGAGATTGCCTGGGTTTCAATTATTACACATGACATCAATTTCTTTTCCTGATTGTTCGTTTTTAACAAATATTACTTTTGTTTCCAAGTTATTTCAGTTTCCTACGTAAGGGGAGTCATTTTTCATATGACTGGGATTTTTGCAGTTAACATATACATTTTTTGTCTTAAAATTGTGCTCTAAAAATGTGCAAGTATTCAGGGAACACAATGTGAGAAAAAAATCAGGAAACCTACCAAAGCCACTAAAAATTGAGGTTTCAAATGCCACTATCAATGATAGAAAACATGTTAGTGTGATGTATTGCGATGCCAAACTGGACTAAATGAGATTTGATTACATTGTTCCAGGGTCACAACTTAAGCACTAACTAGTAAGAGTTAACCCTTGTTCCCTCTGACCTTATTTTTTATTAATGGCATTAACAAACATTTAAGGACGTTCGTGCTAATTGTTTCTGCGCATCCTTACTGCGCACGAAATTCACACGCCACGTCATGCATCGAGCGCACGCGCTAAGTAGTAAAGTGAACAATAATAGGGCAAATGGCCATCGCTTTTGACTTTGCGTGGATTTAACGATCTTGGACGTTCGGTGACCCCTATTTTTCTTTTGATAGATGGTTTTCTCTGCCGATTTTCTACGTTTTGCGAAAAAATGAAAAAAATCTATCGAGTAGAATTTTGAATATTTTGCAAAACGCTCCATCGAATACCGTTCATTTGACCTCTTCGTTAAGCTGTGCGTCAGTTTCAAATGCCTCTTTTAAGGGTTAAGCTTTGTAAAAATGATAACAATATTTGAAATTATGAATGCCACAGATTCACTTATACAACATATTATTAGGATAGTTTGCCTCTGTTGACTTATCTTTGATATTCGAACCTAAAGATCCTGGAGACCATGCTGAATTACATGCACCAATTTATCAAAATCAGACTAGTTTTCCACACGCCATATCTCTGAAACGAAGCCGGTGACCCCCAATTTTTATTTCATTTCTGAAACAAGTAAGTCATTATCTCTCCACAGTAGAAGTT
>Ga0126337_10002399_pt1 | contig 11930 bp, 6 predicted proteins | sample DipCmetagenome_FD_92527 | JGI IMG/M metagenome (GOLD analysis project Ga0126337, IMG submission 92527) | Coral microbial communities from La Bocana,Puerto Morelos, Mexico - Diploria C A metagenome | ecosystem: Host-associated > Invertebrates > Cnidaria > Coral | place: La Bocana,Puerto Morelos... | reverse complement strand
GCCGATATTATATGATCGGACAATGTTTATTTGGTTCACAGATATGATTTTCATGCATGGCTATTGTTTCTTAGTAATTTGTAGCAAAATAATGCGTAACTGAGTTTCTAGTAACAAATTAAAATTTAAAGTTCGCGGGAATTTCAGAGTGGGTTTCTTAAGGTGGGTTTTGAGTGGGTTTCTTAAGGTTGACCGGCTTAAGATGGCGAAGGCTGTAGTGACTGCAATACTAAGAGTGGCTTGGTGTAATTATCTCTGAACTGACAATTTTTCTTTTTTAACGGGCCTTTTACTGACTGCAGTGCCTAGTAAGGAACTGCAGAATTTGTTGAGGAAACTAAGCTATAGGATAGGAAGCTGGAAAACTCAGGTTAAGAAATGATTAAAACGGCTGCGTTCTATATTTATCTTCTTCGATTCAAAACAAAACGCCCAAATTAAAATAAATTAGACTATACATTTTCATTCATTGATACGTTTATTTCACATCAATTAGCAATTTGTAACAATACAAGAGTAAAAATGTTTTATTAGCTTCAACTAGATAGCAATTCATAATACAAAAATATTACCAGAAATTAAAGTATACAAGTTCTGTTTGCCGTCATTCAAGTGTCTGTTTAGATCGGCACCGCACGTTCCTTAAACTAAAGAGTTTATCAAGCAGTAAATTGTAAAAAAATTATCGCAGCTGTCATTAAATCAAGGGAAGGGAGGGATTTCTGGTGGAGTGTGCTTGTCCAAGCAGTGACACATGCACTTGTACGATTCACGGTAACAATTTTCTGGGCCTCCGTTCAGTTCTCCAACTTGGAGCATACATTTGGAGTACACAGCATTGCAATTCCTACAGCAGTCAAACAGGTAAAGCTGAAGAAACTGGCATTTGTACAGCGGAGTCTTGTTGAAGACAACGGTTGAGGCCAGCACGCAGTTAATGGGCATCGTTTCAAATTTGTGGAAGCTTGCGTTGTGCTGTTGAATCAAAAAGAAGAAAGATACGAGGTCAGTTGCGTGGAACGTTATTTTTGATGGCATCTACAGCTACAGGGTTAAGAATTCTTTTAAAAAGATCTTGTACTAAGACAGAACTAAATAAAAACACCGATTTTCAATTCACTAGCGAATTCACTAGCGCTTTAGTGAAATAAGCAGTGTGTTGAAAAAATAGAAATGGTAGAAGGCTTATATTTACCGTTAGAAAATCTGGCACTTGCAACTTTTTGCATTCTGGCTCACACTTAGCCAAGCACTTGGTTGAGTCGTCATTGAGTGAAGCGGGCACCCTGTTAGATTCATCTTCGAGCTGCAAGCTGGTGATTGCGGGCAGAAGTGGTCTGTGCTCTGGACGGAAGAAGCGCTTAACATGTTCTTCAGTGTTAAACGCATTCACCAAAACAATGGCGAGCGAAAGCGTTACAAGAAAACTACAGGTCTTCATAGTGGTATGGTCTGCTTGTTTGAAAAATAAGCACAAAAAATACCCGATGACGTATTGCTCTTCTGCAAGCTTCCCTCAACTGAGATTACAATGCTACTTAGGCGATCTTTTATACCCGGTCCGCTAAAAGATTTTGTCATGAGTGGGTTTCCACTGATGCGTGACATGACGTTGTCATGACAACTTCAGCTAAGAACCTATACCTACCGCTCTACATTACCGATAAACAAGATAAGATTCGAAGGCAATATCGGTTTATCAGACTCGCCAATGAACAATCAATTTTAAAATAGTTTAATTTCGACTTTGAACTTGTGCTTGCTGCCTTTTTAAATCCCCGTTTTATTATTTGGATGAATTCGGCTGTCTTTATTTTCGCTTCTTATATTTTCAACTCAAAATATCATATCAGCTCATCATTCGATGAAGCATGGATAGTTGAATTTTCTTTCAACAGGAAATTGTTGAGGTCACTTGTGATCAAACAGGAAATTTTCTTTCGAACAATATGCTGTACAAGAGCAACTAGTAATCACTGAGTTTATAACGAGTCTATAAAAGATTTGATCAATTTAATCCGTTTTCGATAGCGTGCTAACAGCACAAAGTCACAATATTCAAATATGTGTTTGGGAACCGACGCTTCACTGCCTTGAAATTAGAAACTGTACGCAGACTATATTGGGTAGGGCCGCCGGGTGAAGTTCTAAGATCACGCGAAACTATCTTTATACTGGCTATCTTAATGCATCACCGAGTTTTAAATGGTGTTTTCATGAATGCTGGACACGTAGCGGATGAGAACACGAACTGAAAGATTTACCACACAGCAGGTCTCTCAGCTACAGATTAGATGGAGCCGACAGTACCGATTTCTACAGTAAAATTGGGTTAAACTGGAGGAAAAAGGACCTAGAAACCGTTACATTAATTGGAAAATGTTGCTGAAGGTTCCAATATTGTATGTGTTTTGGTTTTGGTAGCTATCGAAAGGCGAATGCTACGTGTTATATATCGGGCTGTGTTGTGATGTTTTCGGGAAAATTATAACTATGTCAACAATGCGACGAGCTCAGTTTTCCTTTAAATATACAGCTGTGTTTGCTTGTAAGATGTTGTCCGCCAATTTCATTTATTTTTTCTTTGTAATCCCGTTTGGTTCTACAAAAGTGATTTGAAATTTTTCAAGATGGTTTGTAATCCCTTCTCCCAGCCAAAACAACAATGTATCATTTTGTGTGCAATTTTATTTAAATGTTAATAAAAATATGCTTTTAAGAATCATTTTGTTTGCAATAATCTTTTAGTCTTATGTTACCTTATAATCTGTTTCCTAAAATATTGTTCCAGGGTCACGGAAGAAAAAAAAATAATCAAAACAGCAATAACAACAACAGCAACAACTTCCAATTTATATCATGATGTGGGTGAACTGTGACATGTCTTTACACATTGTCCTCAAAAGGATATTTGTTCACGGTGGCTCTAGAACTGAGTTGTTTGTGGGCAAGCACATCACGAACAAATGATGATTTTTCTTCTCTTCCACTCTTTTTTGGATTTAGCTAAAGAGCATATTTTCGTCTTATTGGGACTATGTATTTATGTTCATCGAGAGCTAGAATGTGTTTCAGCAGGGCGATGCCTCTTTGGATGTAGAACCACTTTATGACTGCTACACAACGTAAATACTTTGTAGCGTGGTAGGTCGCTGAGACATATATTGTAGGCTTTGTGGAGCTTTGTGTTTTTGCGATCGCAAGATGGCGGACGGAATGAGGATTTTGACACGAGCTTGGGCAACGTATCAACAGCTGCTCATAACACACCCCTGGAAAACTCAAACTATTGGAACAGGTGAGAAAGATAAATCAAACAAATTGAAATAAACGTAACAACAAAAATTAGGAAAGACGAATGAGAATAAAGGCTCTGTCAATTCCAAGCCCGCTGATCTCTCCTTTTCCCTCACACCGGAAATTTGACGGGCATTTGACAAATTGCATTGCAGGCTCTCACCATGGGGTATTTGCTCGCAAAGTGCTGCCCTGCAGGGGTGGGAAATTTGACAATTTAGTCAAATACAAAGAATTAATAAATCGTTACTTTTTTAAAACGAAAGCCTGGCCATTTAAACATTAAAACATTATAATATAGATAGGAACCTGTGTGTGCTGTGATTGGTCGAAAACCCATGTTTCATTAGAGTGTAAAACAGAAAAAGTGTATTTATTGTTTTTTACCACATTACCTCTACATCGTAAAGCAAATGAAGGAGCCTAAGTGGGCTTGGAATTGACAGAGTCATAAGCTCATCTAATTTATTTTCAGTGAAGAAATTCAGGCTTCAGATGTGTCTGCTGTGCAAATATATGAGCTATTAGTATCATCCAACTAGTGGACTAATGCAAATCCTGCATTTTGATTGGCTACGCTACTCGAGGGCTATTAGCAATAGTCATTGAGTAACGAAATTCTTTTGTTTTATTCCCAAATAAATCTTTCTTCAACTTGCTTTTACTAACTTTATTATTGCTTTTGTCTGTCCGACTAGTTGGGTGATACTAAAACAATTAGACCCTTTGCCCTCAAGGGCCACGGGTCAATAGCCCATTCGGCTTCACCTCATGGGCTATTGACCCATAGCCCTTGCGGGCTGCGGGTCTAATTGTTAATTAGTACTATTAAATGTTCATAGTTCACCATGGGAAAAGCTTACACACTATGAACTTGTAGGTGTGCTGTAGAGCCTGGGCCAGACTGCCAACACTTCTTGATAGCAAAATTATTGGCTTTCTGCCCTGAACTCTACAGCTGATACCAAAATCTGTCATTCACATCCATGCTAAGAAAGACAAGCTTCTTATAAAATGATTGCAAGTTAAGTGCACTGTCCTGCCTGTCAAGTCATTTTAATAGTTGTTGTATCGACATTCTTGCTTGGGCCTAGCCATCAAAATTCATAACCACTCTCTTTGCTATAATGGGCATGTTGATGCTAGCTAGTTGATAACTTGGACACAAATTTGTTAATCATGTAGCTCTTTGTCTTAAATGTTTCCTTTTATTTTGCTTTTTTTTCCATCATGTTTTGAGGTGTTCTTGTTGCCATTGGAGATGTTGTCACTCAGCAGTTTGTTGAAAAGAAAGGTTTCAGTCACAACTTTTCCAGAACAGCTCGCATGGGGGTTGTGGGTTTGATAATCGGGCCAATATTAAGAACATGGTACCTGACACTTGACAGAATTGTGCCTGGGGCAGCAAAGACTGCAGGCTTCAAGAAGATGCTTTTAGACCAAAGCCTTTTTGCTCCAGTTATGATATGTTTCTTCTTTGGGGTAACAGAGACTTTAGCTGGTAAAAGCCTGCATAATATTAAAGAGATGCTCCAGGAACGCTACAGAGATGCCCTGATTACCAATTATAAGATATGGCCTCTTGCTCAAACGTTGAATTTTACATTTGTTCCTATTCAGCACCGTGTAGGGTTTGTCCAGATAGTGGCAATATTTTGGAATGCATATATGTCATGGATGGCTAACAAGCCATTGTCTGAGCCTGCCCTAAACAGTGTAGACTCCATCCAGTAAAACAGGCTTTAACTTAGTGTACTCACACTCCTATCAGTGTGACTCTGCAACTTTCAAGAGAACATATTCCATGTAAATGTCTGAAGCACATTGTTACAACTGTCTGGCCTGTCTTTGTTGTTGTCATTCAATATGCAGTATAATTGCCTTTCAAGAGTTGTATGTTCCTCAAAAAGTAGCATTCCTTGTGGGTAATACTGTCTACTTCAAAAATCATTTTTGAGTCAATATATAATGTCCAAAAAAAATTAATTTAATGAAATTGGTAAACTTAATTTGGGTGCTCAGAACACTTGTGTCAAAATATCTTTATATTGCCTTAATGTACAAAATACATGTGATCCAAAGACATTCATGCAGGTTACAGGTTTGCCTGAACAGAAGCACTTGTATGCTATTTTCCAACTTTGGTTAAATTTGTCATTCTGTCAGTCAAGGAGAGAAGGGCAGTTTTGATCGCATTAGAGACTGAGCTTCAAATTATAACAATATAATTACACATCTTTTATTCAATAATATATTTTATTATAAATTAAAGACAAAGAGAATCTGAGCAAGGGATAATAAAATTTGTTACATGTTTAACTGGTCAGCTAGTTTTGTCTACCGGGAGCAGCTTTCTCTGATTCATCCATTCATTGAATGTTCCAGATGAAGTGTTTAGAATCTTGACAAGAAGAAACTAAAAGAAAAGTCAAAGAAAACAAATTATGACAGATGGGTTCAATTGGCTATCAGAAGTCTAAAAGAGTAAAAGTCTAGCCAGCTAGCCCACTCTCGTGTTGGTAAACTCGCTTGTGCACCAAAGCAAAATGCCAGAAACAAGTGCTTGAGTGCAAGATGTTTTATTTCACTACTTCACTTTAAAACATATACACCAATCACCAAACCTCCATGTGACACACCCTCCGTACTGATCCAGCATTTATCAGTTCAATGTCAATAGCTTATCGAGTTATTCACCAATTTCCCAGATATGTTGCACGGCATTATTTAGTTCTCTGCACGCATTGCCGGCCTATGACTATAGAAACTAGAACTACGCACGCGTTGCGGGCCTATAATGCTAACGTTCGGTTAATAGCAGTGTACCTCCCAGTATTTTGGCAAGTTAGCTCTTCCCCCCCCCCCCCCAACACACACACCCTCTACCCCGCACACTGCCTAGCTTGGTAGGAATTAGGCTCAATTTCCAGTCGTTTTGGGGTACGGTTGTCATCCTCTTCCTTCTCTTCCAAAACGCTGTCGTTGAGAGAATGGGGACGAACCCTCAAGGTAAGATACACGAGCTCACAAAGGGCTAGGTTAATATTTTAAGTGCTTGATACACTGTTCTACTTACCTTCAGTGCGTCCATCATGGTTAATGTACACAGTTCATAGACAGGAAGGGACTGGACTACAAGGCAGAGTTTAGCCTATGATGAATGATAAGAAGGGATTAATATATCAGATACAGCACAAGGTCTTCTTGGTCTTGTATATGGAGCCATGTACAGTAATCTGTCAAGCTTCTTGTTCTTTAAAATTGGAAGACTGAAACGCGCGGCTTATTTTGAGCCCGCGACTCTGCATTTTCGAATTTTCCCGTAGCCCCGTTGCCAGGGCCTTCTCCCTGTCTTAAGGGCGAGGTGGCCCCATCCTGAATTTGGTCACTGTAAAGGACTGGGGCGAGGCAAAATTTGACGAGGGAGTAGGCGTGAAATAGAAAAATGACCGCCTATTCAACAACCCTCTGTCGGTCAAGCATCAAATTACAATAAGAGATGACAACATACCGTGTTCCTGTTCCTAAAAAACGCGTGAGCTGCAGGCTAGCTATTAATTTGCAGAGGAGTCCCTATGATCAGTCTCACCTGAACATACGGCAGTGTTGTGACGTCATCAATAGCAAATGGATAAAGCGTGCTTAACAGGTTTATCACTACGGGTTCTTTAGCCACTCCAAGATCTTCACCTTCTTTTTCTAGATCCCCGTACCTGTGGAGACAATATATTGAGTAATAAATTGGCTTTGTACAAAAAAAAAACATGAATGGCATCCTCGTATCGCCGGTTTATTTTAACAGGCATTTTAACAACTGTATTGACTGATTCTGTGGAGTCGCGGTGGTTAGCCTTCTAGCTCACCTCCGGATCATGCGGTCCGGGTTTGAGTCACGTTGAAGTTGTGTTGTGTTGTGTTGTTGGGCAAGGCACTTAACTCTCACAGTACTTCTCTCGCCCAGGAGCATAAGTCTGTGCCGGCAAATTTAATGGTGAGGCAGGGAGGACTAACCCTGCAATGGACTGGCATTCCATCCAGGCGGAATTACTTTTCTTTTTCCTTATATAAACGCGTTAAATTCAACTTGCATCCATATCAGATGAATATATGTTGCACTAAAAACTTGATTTAAAAGTCAAGAAATATTCCAAATGGTTTACCTTGTTCTACTCTACTTACCAAGGAGCTGTTTTCACGTGTTCTTGATCGTATTCCTCAATGACCTCACGACCCGCTTGCTTGACTCTTTGTAAATCCAGTTGATACAAAAAAGACGGATTTAATGCCAGCACTTTCTGCTCAAATGAATCCTTTTCCTTTCTGTAAATTCAACATCAATTAATGTTGGTGAAATATTGTGGCGCAAATATTTCTCTACCGACATACTCATTGTTAGTTAAATGCTGTAAGTCAGTTTGCAACAAATTAAATTACATGAAATTGCTTTCAGACTCGGATATAACTTTTAATCTAAGATTGCATGATTACTTCGCCAAATTGCAAAAAAAGAAACTGGTACTTCCTCAAGAAAAAGCAACTTTCTTGAATTTTGCCGTGATCAACCTCTAAACGACTTTTTGAGACATTTTGCGCAACTCGGTTTTGAGAGCCCTTGTGTACCAACTGCACACGCAAACGATTACACACGCAACGTCCCCAGGTTGTTGGCAGAATGTGCCTTCTGTGCAGATCGAGTACGTACTCAGGGGAGCCTGCCTGGTTACTAAACAGACATCAAACCGTAGCTAGTGTTTAACGCACCTGTTCAACTGGTTTATAATACCTCTGACTCGTTCAGCAGACTCAGCTTGAATCTTCGTAAAGCCTTCAGAGACCATCCTTGACAAGGCACTTCCAGTTTTTGGAGATGACTTTTTCATTCTACAGAGAACATGTCTAACTTGTTGACTGATGTGATTGTCTAGTTGTGTTTGCATTCATGTCACTGGGTGACTTTGCAAGAATTGTAAATCCTTGTTCAAATATATATCTATGCTGTCTTCAGGCCCATTTGCACAGGAGATTTGTAGACAAGTTTTAATTTTGTGACGATTTCCAACACGATGAATTTTTTTCGTTCGTAAGTTTGCAACTCCAAATCGGGCTTGGTAGTAAACCAGGCGCGATTTGAATGCCATTAGGTGAAAATTTCAACGTGAGCTGCCGGATGCATCGAACTTAAGACGAAAACAACACCGTCGCTGTTTATAAGATGGTCGAAAGAGTATGATCTGGTGTACATGCTCTGATGTAAAACCTCCGTTCACTGCTTCAAGTTTCTTTGCAATTCCAGCAAAATGAAATTTCAGCTAGTTGCACCGTTTGTATGAGCGAGATTCAAATCGGCTGCGCAAATGGACATGAAAATAATGTTTAAACTCTGAGTTTTCTCTAAGACATGACGACTCGGATGCGCGCATGGTGAATACTTCGTATCTGTTTTTCATATTTACATTTTCAGATTTTGCAAAGGAATAACTCATTAAGTAGCTACCGTCTCATTCAGCTCAATTGGTAGAGCACCGGATTGCTGTTAGGTCGATGATTTAATCCCTGACCGGACCAACACTCAGGGTCTTCAATTAACTGAGGAGGACGTGCTATCTTTGTAATAGCATCCGCAAATGGTTAGACACTAGGCCTTCTAGGCTTTTTATTTTTATATAACGGGTAATAAAGCTTACCTCCTCGTTGGGAGCGTGTCATTAGTGTAGTTCCCTTTGTATTTATTTATTTCACCACGCAGAGCATGAAAAAAAACAGATCAAGTTGAGAGGAAATCAACACTAGTGACTATGTGGACTACATATAGTTATTTTTGTTATTTGTTTTTTATTTTATCTGGCTCATTGAACTCTTGTAAAGCACTGCCTAAATCAACTTTACAAGTGACTTAATTGGCAAAACTTCACTTGTACATACTTTTCTCAGCCGTGGCAACATGGTGCCAAAGAGGAAGTTGTTCTGTCACGTGACTCGCTGTGGATGCGTTCTGTGCATTTTGCAGAATAGCATATCGCCTGTAAATAGGAAAAATGCAGGTGTTTATATCGGTTTGTTCAGTTTGCGAACCAGTGTGTTCCATTGCAAATCACGAATCCCAATACGTCAATTCTTCATTGTTATTTGCGTAACAATTACCTTCATTCTCGTTTCCATGGAGAACAGTAAACAAAGAGTGGCTGATAAACTTAGGCCGTGGACAGTTTTACTTAAGCCCTGGTCAAACGGCGCATGATATTCGATGATAGTTCAATTTCTCCTAACTATCATCAACTATTATACGCGTGGTCAAACGGCAAAAACTACCATCGACTATCATGAAGAATTTGAACAGTTGTATTATAGTTAGGAGAAATTGAACTATCATCTCCTACTTTCGATACAAACTCTTATGTTTTAACGACAGGCTCTGTACAAAGTCTTATGTTACGCTTGGGTGACCTGTGGGTTAATAGAGTTGACGTATATCAATGGATTTCTTTTCCAACCGTTTTCGTTTGAAACGCGGTTACTCCTGGAAATAGTACTTACGAGAGCTATAATCACATGACATAATCACGCAAATGCTTTTTCAACCGTTTTAGCCTTGTTTGAGGCTGGTTGAAAAGGTTGATCAACCAAACCAACCGAACACGATCTAAATAACGCAATTTCTGAGGGGAAAAATTCCTTTGAACTCATTATTCTCTTTCGCTTATGAACCGATGCGACGAGTAATATAAGTCTTACAGTACCTTATTCTTGTGCCACCATACGCCGTCTTCATTGAGTTTACAAAGCTTGTTCTGGTGACACCGCCCCTAGCTCCAGCTTCTGCTTGGCCACACTTAGGACAAGCAGCCTGGAGGTGAGAAGGTGGTTTGTCTGCAGGGCCAGCTTCCAACAAATCTTCCCACGTTTCAATTTTATCAGATGTTTCTTTTGGTCTGTTGTTTGAAATTAAAGATTTTAATCTTTAATTTCAAAAAGATTAAAAGATCACAAACTACTCGGACTAAACGTTGTTTAAAATATTCCTCTCGGCATCTGTGAATTATCTGGCGGTAAGTTAGTTAAGTTGGCTAAATTGAGTGAATTCAAGCTAAGTCAAGCTGATTCAAAGTTCTGTCCAACTCAATGTAACTAAGATTAGCTCTTGCAATGTATATACAGTAGTATTTCTATAGAACTAGTGAAGCTTCTTCAGAGTTGTCACCTCATTAATTCGGTCACCTCTTTATCACGGCGAGTCAGCTTTTTTGTCTCGCCGAAATGCTGTACATTTTTTTTTTCTGAGAAAACCCCGTTAATCCAGTCACCTCGTTAATACGGCTAACGGCCACATTCAGAAATCCTATGCTGTATAATTCTTTCAGTATAATTTTAGCCCGTTAATACACTCAGGCTCTCGTATTACTTGTGTTCGTTTTTCCATTGTTATATTGTGTGCGCTGATTGAAGTTTCAACTTTTTTAAAAACTTATACCTGTGTACATTTCCTATGCTTATAAAGAACCGTTATTTGAAAGCGCCATTGGATGTCTGTGAAGACGTCAGTGAAAGTAGGCCAGTCATTAAATCTGACCCTAACCGGCCCGTTATTGACCGTATTAGCGGGATTCCGCTGCAGTTTAAGGAACGCGTAACTACTAAAAAAAGGAGAAAAAAAAGAAACAATTCGCATATTACCTTTTACGAGCAAATAAAGAAGTCCTGGACTCGAGGGGACCCGTTCCAGTCATTACAGGTCGAAACAAAGATGACGGCGAGTCGCTCACGAAACTGCAGCGAGTGTTCATGTAAGGAGAAATTTGATGATCTTGCTCCGTACGGGATAGGGTAACATCAGTGGATGATCTTTGATTGGCCCCTCGCGATAGAGGCTGAATTTGGGCCATATTTCTTGTATATCTAAGAGGCTTTCCTTTTAGATCTGTGAGAACGTCCTTTTTGAGTGTCTTAAGGAAGGTTCTTGACAAGGGAGTCTGGAACTCAAAGCGCAAGTTTGTTAAAAATGATCTCAATGTAAAAAATTGCCTGACAAAGAGGATTGGTCGTGGCAGTCAGTAAATGTTTCAGGTCATTCGTGACATATATAAACTGTCCTTAATTCGTCATATGAAACTCCCAGAACTGATTTAAGCAAGAAATGGTAAACCACTGATAAAAGACACTTGGGGAAGGGGTATTGAGGTACGTATGCTTAGTTGAGAAGTAAGAGTGATCACCAAATATTAAGAGTAAGTAGTAAAGAGCAGTATTTGTTCCTTTCCACAAAATGAATTCAACACAGACAAACACAACACCCTTACAACACCAATGATACGTAGAAACGCGGGAAAGCTCACGCCAATTATATGTATTTTGTGTTGGTTTTTGCATCTGATTGGTTACGACGTAGACTTCATCCTTGCCCTGATTGGTTGAACTAAAAGCACGAATTTCACGTACCACTCGGCAATAAAAAAAACCAACGTAAAAATTCAGAAGCTTTCACATAACCGTTAGCTACGTTTACTCACCTTGGTCCGTAAATCTCTTGTCTTGAGATGATAAATATAACAAAGCAATGTGTACAAACTGCCGAGTTTACTGCTAAAGTTCCGGACACAACGGTCGTGTATGTTTCTGTAATAACCATGATAGAACAT
>Ga0126337_10002396_pt1 | contig 11937 bp, 10 predicted proteins | sample DipCmetagenome_FD_92527 | JGI IMG/M metagenome (GOLD analysis project Ga0126337, IMG submission 92527) | Coral microbial communities from La Bocana,Puerto Morelos, Mexico - Diploria C A metagenome | ecosystem: Host-associated > Invertebrates > Cnidaria > Coral | place: La Bocana,Puerto Morelos... | reverse complement strand
TTTGCGTCGTTACCCTTCCTAACATGTCTTTTTTAATAACAGAATAAAGCCATCAATACACTGCGTTCAATAATAGAGAAAAATAGTGCAGATAGTGTGGGTTTTGAATAAATAAAATGATCGTTCTATTGACGACATGTTTGTTTTTGCAATCCTTGTGCACGCGCTGAATCACATCAGCAAAAGCGCGTGCGAAAACTGTGTTCGGCCACCTTAAACTACCACTAGAGCATTGTCAATATTTGAAACCTTGAGGTAGAAAACCTGGGGTGTCCAATCATTAATATCAATAAGCAATAACTGATACCAATCGGTCAGACTTCAATGATGATTGATCAATAATGATCAATACTAATTAGCTAATCTTCTCGATTGATCGACTGTTTTTCCGATAATCGATTTCCATTGATTGAACAGCCCGACCCAGTTAGAAAAGTACTGTCCCACCTGTTATATCCACTACTGCACCAAGTTTCTTGCAGTAGAGCTGTAAAAATCTTCTTGGAATCTTAACTAAAGAGCTTGTTTCCGAATTACCTAGACGCAAAAAACGTTATAACGATATCTATGTAAGCACACTATACTGTTGTAGAACTGTTGTAATGTTCACTTCAACAACTAAACAAACAATCCAGCTTAATTCAACACAACGGCTGGCTCCATTGCGAAGAAATGTTTAATAAAATCAAACAAGTACTACCTCTATATGTGGATATAGTTCTCCGAAAAGCCAAAGGTGACGGTAAAGCCAACAGCCGCCGAAGAAGACTCATTTTAATTTGTTCCACACTGAAATCCGTGCTGTTACACCGCCATCTTGGATTTTGGTCAGCGGCTTAAACAGCAGACTCCGTAGTGACTCCGTAGTAGAATCCCAGGCTCTCCCGGCGGCATTTCGCAGAGAATAGTACGAGATGGCTCGATTACAAGCCATTGACCAGCCGCTGTCAAGAAAAATAGGGGCCCGCGGAAACGGGACCCGAGAGAGCGGCGGAAATCGAGCCTGCCAGAAAAAAGAGGACTCGCTGAAAGTTGAATCAATGTTGAGAATTATTCAAGAGTTTTGTCCGGCTCTCACCAATTGTGAACCAAGCGTGACAGGTTCAATATCGATCTCAGTGCAAGAAAGTTTGACCACCACGTACATTTGGCATAAACAGGAACCCATCAGTGATGGGCTCCTAACGTTGGCAGTCCCCCTTCAGGAGTGAATGGGGCAGTTACCCAATAGAATTTATATAGGATGGCTCCGCCCACGGGGCCAAACCCTTATCCTTCAGATATCATTTTTGACGGAAAAGTAACAAAAAATATGACAAATACTTGTGAAATAGTTCGTGGCAAGTCTGACGCTGCGTTTCGTCTAGGCCAAGAGACTCTTCAGAGACCTTTCGCCATCAGCAAACTCGAGCATCGCGCTCAAAGTCCCGTTCGCGAATTCATGTTAGCGGTCTGGCCCTCTACCACAGAAGGATTCTCAACCGATGTTCACGTAATTTATACAACAAATGTGACAAATATTTGTGAAAAAAGTAACAAAATTAAAATTTTGGCCGACTGAACGACCGGCTTACTGAATGAACTTGGGGCGCGGATAACACTCAGAATGATCATCAATACAAGACTGACAGCTAACAGAAGTTCAGATGGTGCGCTACTGCGGTGTCAATTTAAAACTCACAAACTGAATGAAGAGTAAGGAGAAATACAAAAAAATCAGGAAAAAATATCTGGACTAGGAAGGCAGGAGAAAACCTGCCAGGCTGAAATCAAATGAGGATAGAAGAAAAAGTCAATGAGCATTAGCGCAAGTAAAAAAGGAAAACTCTTGTTGTCACATGTGGCTCTCCCATAATGTTCATGAATTGTTACTCATTTGGTTAGATCCTCTCTTATCCGCAGAGACTCGAAAGTGTTTTGGGATAGGGAGAATCCGCTTAGCAACGAGAGTGCAGGAACAAGGTCACGTGAAGGTGCTAAATGCCTCTCTCGCAGTGTGGTATAGCTACTAACCAGCCCCACGGTCAGAGAGCCATCGAGGTGTCATTTACAGTCCTGCTGGCTTGTTCACTCCGATATGTAATGCTTTTCATAATTACAGGCCAGATCATCCAGCAAGCCTTTAATGTCGGCCAGAACAAATCATTTAATAGTTCAATAGTGCCTTTGTTACTGAGGCCTTATATCGTTCCCATGCTGAAAAAGTTTTTAGATGAAGTACATGAACAAGGTCGTTCGCAAATTCAGTAGTCGAGAAATCAGAAACTTCCCATAGTAGGGTCGACAACAACAGTTGATAAATACGTAAGTCGCCCCTGTATATAACGGCCACCCTCGGGACATTCGAGGACGCTTAATACAGGATCACTAAATCACTCACTGGGCGTGGTCTAATGTCAATACAAAAACACTGCATACAAGGAAACAACGAACATTTTTTGTTCTGTACATCTGCACATTGTCGACATCATTGCCGACAGCATTAACAATAGTAAACAGCCGATTATTAGCTTATAGTGGCTTTGTACATGCAGGAGCCCATTACAATCAGTCAATCAATTTTTATTTGCCCATTTCATTACAGCGAAGGTTACAGTATTTCATTACAGTAGACTAAGGACAGGAACTCTCAGCAAACCCTTCTGGGCTTTTCGAGGAGAGTCTCCATAATTCAACGCAAGCTCTGGCGAAGACCTGCGTCATTCAACATCTTCGCGAGGTAATTATTCAGTGCTCCTGGAGCCCATCACCGAATTATAATCAACTTCAATGTTAGTAGACTGAACAGACTGAACAGCCCACAAAATACACCTTACTTCTCAGACACCACTCTCGACAGTAATCCTCACCCTCCCTCCTCAACCTACTAATCTACCAGCAACGGCCATTATTCCAGGTAAATTTATTCCTTTCTATATGATATATACATTTGAATTACAATTGTCTAGTCAATACAAAATATTTATACATTACTTTCCGATGTGATACATTTTGTTCTAATTGAATGTTTGTCAAGCATTTTGCTATACCATGTAAATGGGTCTGTGTTTTTAAAAATGCTAAATAAGACAGAAAAAAATACATAAGCGTGAGATGTGGGTTTAGTTATTTACTTTGGTTTAGTTATTTACTTTGGAAGTAATAGATATGTGTGTTATTAACGGCTTATTCAAGGTGTCACATTGTCAATTAAGATAAAAATGGTAAATACTACCTACCTGCTATAATGACTGAACAAAAATAACCACAACATATTAATTCAAATATGGGAGGCGCGGTGGCCTCATGCTTAGTGAGCTCGACTCCGGATCGAGCGGTCCGGATTCGAGCCCTGGCCGGGGGTATTGTGTTGTGTTCTTGGGCAAGACACTCAACTGACACAGTGCCTCTCTCCACCCAGGTGTATAAATGGGTACTGGCAAATTTAATGCTGGGGTAACCCTGCGATGGACTAGCATCCCATCCAGAGGGGAGTAGCAATATTCCTAGTCGCTTAATGCAACAGAAACCGGGATAAGCTCATGGTGATGGTGATGGTGATGAAGCATTTTCCATTATTTATACACACTGTTTAAAGTGCTAAGAGTGATAAACCCTATCCGCATTAATTGGGAGACAAACAATTAATTATAAAAGTTTTACAGAACTTTTTGAAGGCACGTTTTAAAGAATAGCCTACACAGAACAAACAAGCAATCTTTTTTTCCAGCGTAAATATTAGTCTTGATGGTCCTCTATCATGGTCGAATTGGAATTTGGAGATGTTGGTCTTAAATTTGTGGAGGGAGGAAAACCGAAGAACCCAGAGAAAAACCCTTGGAGCAAAGCGAGAACCAACAACAAAGTGATGGCACCGGACCGGAATCGAGCCCTGGCCACACTGGTGGGAGGCGAGCACTGTCACCACTACGCCATCCCTGCCCCCTCTTACTGTTTTGTTAGCATTTGGGACATTCATAGCCCATGTGCGCTTTTTCATTGACTTATCGCTAATCATATGATGTAATTTAACTTTGTACAGCTCTGAGCTAGCCACTTAGGTACATGTATAGTGAGGTAGCACCTGCTGGCCTGTTGTTTATATGGCTTCAAGCTGTGATTTAATTTTCCAACAAATTGCTTCTCATTTCCCCACGGAACAGACAGATAAACTCATATGACCACGACGAGTCTTGCACGAATGCGAAACAACTATTCGTTGTAATAACGATTATTATTTTCAAATAACTATTCCCAGACTGAAAGAAAAAGGTTTTTCACATACCAATACTCAAAGCTTAATAAGATAGTCTGCACGTAATTCACCGCTTCCATTCCTACACTTGCAGGTTAGCGGTTTCCTGCCATTAATAAATTATCAGTTCGCTTTTCACTAACTCTTTGCAAAACCTGTATTTTCTCCTTCCAGAGCTTATGTCGGGTTTAGAGTTCTGAAAAGAGGATTTAACGTATTAATGAGAGTAGCTAAAGCTATATAACGAAGGGTTTACAATCCGCTGTAGACAGTAATATCTTTATCTACAACGTTGAAACATTTAGACGTCACAATTTGGACCCCTGCTTTGAACTCATAGACGTAAAAGTGATAATTTTAAAATCGTCGTTTTCGTTTTGGGTGTAACTTCCACTAGCGGATGTACTGCGCCGTTAGTTCAAGACTGTGGTGTAGTGGTCCGGAAAACTTTCACACATTGTATTTTTACCCAGAGAGGTTGTATTGGTAGAGCCCTTCTGTCGGATCTGATATACAGCTACGACTGAACCTCAGGAGCTCGTTAGCTGGCTCGCGGCTAAAGTCCTTAGGTATAACAACAACATTTTCTTATTTATTAAAACGACAGAAGCTTAAAGAGTTTTTCTATGGGCGCTTGGAACAATGCCATAGCGCTCAATCTTTCAATTTCTGCATTTATATTTGCGTATTCTACTCAAAAATACACTGACTTTGCTTTTAGACAAATGTGGTAACATTTTGAAGTCGCTGGAGGATGCATTTGATCTCTAAAAGGTATTTTAACAATGGAGAAACAGTCCCTGCTGGCATCGCGTTGAGGTTTTTGTACTTGGCTAGCTTGCTGAAAATTGCCGAAGGAGGGTATGTATCGAAATCGTAAACTCAATTTCTCTGAGTTTGGGTTAAAGGTGCAGTATTGAACACTAATGTCGATACTAATTTATGACACACAACTTTCATGTCATTTAAAGCAGTTCTTTTCTTTGATAGAATTTAATCACATTAACTGATGACAAGACAATGGCACTTGCATTTTCGATTCGGATTCAACTTGGCATAAATAGGAGGACGGCGATTTTCCTTTGCAATTCGAATGTCAGGATTAAAATTAACAGTCAACCAATCATGTTTTACTACTCTCCTGGCAAAACCGATAAATTTCTTAATGATAAACATGCATTGATTTCGAAGTTGGCTGGCTTGTCTTGGTATTGTGATAGATTGGGCTTTAGGTATAAGCACATTATCTGAACGGGTGAAACAGCTTTATCGGAAACAACTGCAGGTTTATTCCAAAACAGATCAATAGCTGAACTTAGAAAATGTTTAATTTTTGTATGAACCCGTTGCGTCACTAACTTTTAACTCACCCACGTAATAATTTTTGCAATTTCCCTAGCCTCTCAGAATAGATTTTTGTTTATAAACATTCAGTGAAATATGTAAAAATATATTTTATTTCACCGGTTCACCAATGCTCAAAATAATGCGATCATGCCGTGTTAATTAAGCGCTGATAGAAGCAAACAAAAGTCGGTAGCATAACTGAACTCTTTTGAAGTCGCCGTTTTTTTAATATTATTATCACGATACAATTTTCGTATACAGGGTTTATTATCTATTCATTTGGTGAAAGATAGAAAAACAAAGCTAAAGATGCGGTTGTATTGTTTGTCTTAACACAACCATAGCGTCTAAAAATGGTTGATTTTAGGGTTTTTGTTTTGACTTGAATTTCACGCAGTTGAAAAGAGCACAACGTCACTGTGTTTACTCGAGGTAGCAGGTGTTCAAAACGGCTCGGACATGTAGGTTAAGTCTATATAGGAAGCAAGTGACTCATCAGGTCGAAGCTTATCCCGATTTCAGTAGCATGAAGCGACTAGAAATATTTTTTCCTCCCCCAGGATGAGATGCTAGTCCATCGCAGGGTTCCTCCCAGCATTAAACTTTCCGGTACCCATTTGTACACCTGGGTAGAGAGAGGCACTGTGAGAATAAAGTATCTTATAGCACAGTACAATGTACCTGGCCTTGGCTCGTACCCGGTCCTCTCGCTTCGGCGTCGAGTGCGCAAACCATGAGATTACCGTGCTTCCCCACGGAGGTGTGATAGGATTCTATTTAATTCCTCCCCCCCCCCCCCTTTTTTTGCCGGTTCTTCACTGTACGGCTCTCTTGGACGCAAATGCCTCAGATGCCCTGTGGAAGAGAGGACTCCCATGTAAAACGGATTCATTTGGTGTACTTGTCGGAAATTTGAAATGAACCGTGCTCCTAACATGCACCTGTTCTATGCGCGTGGCTTGATTTTTTTTCACTTTTCATAACGTTTAAAGACGATTGATAAAGACGATTGTTTTTAATACACTTTACTCGTAAAGTTTATTGTCAAATATCTCCTGTCATATTTTTTCGGTTCCCTGAAGAAGTATTGCGAAATCTCCCGCTGTGGATGTTTTGAGGTTCAACACCTTGAAAGGTACTAAAACCGCCTTTTACCCCCTAAATGATCAACAATAACTAGGTCATGCATAAGACTTTTTCTTTTGAGTTTTATAACACTCGAATTTGTGATTCGGATATATTCACTGCGATATTCACTGCAAGCAAATCACGTTGAATTCGAAGCTGGCTAGTGGTGGTGTATGATTTTGGGCTTAAGGTGTGTAAACTCCACGTTTAAATTCTTTACTTTTTACATCAGAGTTTCACAGCGTCGTATACGGTTCCTAAGTAAAGCCTTTAATACGCGTTTCCACGCGTCACGTCTCAATCTAAGTTCGCTTCGAAATTCTCTGAACTTACATGGGCACCTTTCTTCGCCGCTCCGTGGCTCATTTAGTGCTAACATTTAACTCACTATTGCAATGATGCTGCGATTTTCTAACCCTCTGAAAGTAGATCTTTGTTTACGAACAAAAATACAGAAATGTTATCTTTTATGACAGTAAACTCACGCTAAAAGGAATGCGCTGAGTGCTAGAAGCCAAAAAAATGAAAGATATACTGTAGCTAGCATAGTTACTGTCCATGTAAACGGCATATTATCACTGTAGCATTTTATCGCAAATAATCTTAGCGTAATAAAAAAGAATGGATTTTATGTGTTGTCTTTCGGAAGCAAACGAATTACCATCCTCGTACTAGCAGCTTGTACCAAACTTTAGTATTGATATCCAAAAGTGACACATGTATCCCTTTAACAACTGCGTTCTAAAGAATTTCAGACTAAGAAAGACTGGAGCTGTTTGGAATAAATAAAATAAATAAATAAATTTACAATATTTAGAGAAGAAGCCACGTCAGCCATAGCTGGTTGTCATGCGGGCTCTCTCATTGGAATTAGGAAATGATGTTTTTTTACTCGATGCCATTATTTAAAGCGGATTCTTTTCAGTTGAATAAAACTGTTTTTGAGAGGAGAATTAAGAAAATATTTCCACTACTACCAGTTTATGCAAGTGACCGAGATTGGATCGGAGCCCAGCTGCTGATCTCCTGGAATTATGTCACTAGCCCCAGTCTCGCTTTACTCGGTCGTGCAAGAAAAAAACTTGATAATTCAATCAAATGAAAGCATTTTTTCGGAATCTTGCTCAGTGCGATATAAATATTTTTTCTGGCCCAAATACATCTTAAGAAGCTGATGATTCCCATACTATAACGCCCATTATTATTACATGTTGTTGTTGTTGCTTATTAGATACAAAGGGGCCTGCAATAGAAGCGTTGATGATTTACTTATCTGGATAAAAAATGGCTACGACGGTTCCGTGAGACCAAATGCGACTGGTAAGGATTGTCAAGTGATGTTGTTGAATGTTAAATGCTGGATTCTGGATGCTGGATACCGAATGCCGATTGACGATTTGGAAGTCCAAAAATATCGGACTTTCGGTTGAATTGCTCATGTCTAGTTGACAAACATATGGCTTGATCGACTCACTGGTATTTTACATGTACTTCCACTCATTTCCTTTTATACATGTTTTTAAACCAATCAAAATCGAGTTCGACGGTAACGGAACTCTCCAGAGTCGCTCGTCTCGTCAGGCTTGCGCAGAAAGGAACGAAGATTCGAGGTACGAGATTAGCGTCGCTTAACACTGTGAAAAGGTTGTTAAATCAGGAATTTTGACCATAACAGGGTAACAATTGGAAAACACAGTTTTTATATAATGAACATGTATAGAAAACGGGCAAAAGAGGATAACGATAACGAAACTAACTCCACAACTTCGAAGGGCCTTTGCCTGAAATTGTTAATAATATTTTTAAGACAACGACATTTCTTAGAAGCTTCACTATAAAAAAGCAATATACGTTGTATTTTCCTTAGAGGGCCCAGTAGTGGTTGACGTCGAGACGTATGTGTCAAGTGTAAGCTCCATCAATGAAAAGGATATGGTAGGTAAAGTCCGTTCCTCGCACGTCAGGCAGAAACGCAGACAAGAATTGTACGTCGGTGCTTTAGAATTCCATGAACCACAGACAATTCTATATCCTGACTAGACCCTTGATTGCTTTTCTGTTGTTGTTATAACTTAATTTTGTCGCATTGGTCATTCCCTGCATCCTTATGTTGTTCCATTTATTCGCTACAAATGTAGACAGTTACAGGAGTGCCCGCCGACAAGAGGACTTCCCTCGGTGCAATGAATTATAAGTTGCTTCATAAATTTGATCACAAGCAAAATATATTACTTAATTTGGCACCCAAAGGTGGCCGAAAATAGAACTTCCGACATTGTTAAGCGTCCGGAAAGATTTGCAGTGCAGTTCAAAGCTCTTAGTTTCCTTTTTGGAAGGATCTCTAATTGAGACACTGCTTGAGATAACTAACGGCTTGAATTTGTGCTATTTTCTCGTCGGTGTATCTGTAAAACCTTGAGGAAGCAATTAATCTATCATTTTTACAATTGTTGTTTTAGTCTAATTCGTGTTTTTACGAGTACATCTGCTTTACCTATGTTTCAGCAAAGTGTCCGCCGAAATGTTTTGTCCGAAATTTGTCAGATATGAGATAAAAAGTGTCCCAAACAAATTAAAACGTCTGAAATTTTAACGTCCAAAATTTTTTGCAAGGCTTGAGGAAACTGTATTTTTCCACAGGAATTTTCGCTAGACATGTTCTTCCGACAGCGATGGAAGGACACGCGCCTTGTGTACAAGCCACTCCCGGGAAAAGAGGCGGACCAGAGAGTGATCCTTAGTCCGGAACTCAGTAAACATGTATGGCAGCCTGATATTTACTTCCGGAACAGTAAGGAAGCGCGTTTTCACTTGGTTCCAACCCAAAATGTTCTGTTTGGTATCAGCCCTGACGGAAGCATTTTACTGAGCGCAAGGTAAGGTGCCGTGAATAGAACAATGCAAGCTTTACTTGGTGTAATGACTCCACTACTTGTTCACTTCCACGGCCGTAGCCAGTATGAGGCAGGCCGAGGCACTTGCCTCAGTCATTTTATTTGTTTCGTTTTTCTTTATCTTTTTAAAGGGGGAAAGCAGAACACCGCTAGCAAATAATTATACACGGCCCTAAATACCTAGAGAATTTGACCAAGGCTTCCCTCAGTCATATTGTTTTCTGACATTGGGTCTGACATCTAGTTATTTTATAGATTTATGATTGAATTATGTGCGTTTGGTTAAATGGTATGCAACTCAACTAAAAGATCACATCATTCTCAAAATATATAAATAATGCAACAGACATTCGCATTCTCAACTGAAACTGTATTGACGGTTTAAGGACATACAAGAGATCATCACAATTATATATACGTAGTTCGAAAGTACTGCCTAAAATATCTAACTCTTGTTCTGTTATTAATTAAGTTACTTAAGAAAGAGGGAAGTTTTTTTACGACAGTGTCGCACAATACAACATATCTTTTCACAGGTACAATAACTTGTCTAAATGATCATGTCTCGCCACATTTTCTGTGTCCTAAGTATTTGAAAACAGTTGAACTTTTGTAAGGACATCGCGACGTTTAATCGACATTTGCTTTCAGAATCACCGCCGTGCTTGCTTGTCAGATGAATTTTCGAGAATTTCCTATGGATCAACAGACCTGCCATTTTTATGTTGGCTGTTGTAAGTACAACTTTCATTGCAATTACTGGGTGATACAAAGGGAACTTTTTGCAACCTGTTTCCATGTTAACAGTAGCAAAAAAAACAACGATTTCTTTTTTACTCACATAAGATTCCCAGACGGAGGATAACGTTATCGTACGATGGAGGAATGGTGATGGAGTGATTGTGCCCAAAGACATGGAGATTCCACAATACGACTTAAGTTCAGTAGTCAGCAAAGATAAGAGAGGAGTCTATAACACAGGTTCGCGATACGTTTCAGTGTAACCACTTGTTAACTGTGACCTTGCCGTATTGACCTCGATCGTTTGTTGGAGCAGAATATAAAGCACTCATACAGTTGCGCACGATTCATTCTCGTCCAATCGGAAAAAAACGTTTCACTCGTGGACAAAACCGTCAAAGAGACAGACGTTTAAATTATTTTCGTTGTAAAAGTTAGTAAAAGCGGATAAAGATTCATTTTTTTTCAGTTTCCTCATGTGCATGCCACCATTTTGATCCGCCTTTTTCCTGCAGGTGTTTTCTCTGAGCCAGAGGCTACATTTATCTTTAAAAGACGCCTGATGTTCTACGTGTATGGATTTTATCTTCCTGTCACCCTTGTCGTCCTCCTCAGCTGGATCTCATTCTGGATTGACCCAGAATCCACCCCCGCCCGCGTCTCTCTTGGAGTCATAACTATTCTAGCCATGGGAAACTTCCTCCACGGCGGTGGTGCCACTCCAAATGTATCCTACGCAACTGCTCTTGATGTGTATGTCATCACGTGTTTTGTGTTCGTTTTCGCCAGCTTGATGGAGTACGCTGCAGTTCACTGTGCATTAACGAAATATCAGGAATCAAACATGAATGAGGTATATACGCACTTGTAGTTTGGAGACGAACTTGAAACAATTTAGGCTAAACCTTTCAAGATGTTAAACCGTGATAACATTTAGTATTCGCTAATCTTATGAAAGTCACTTTTGTTCTTTTTATCCCAGCCTTGTACTTTGGTCAAAGTCGCCGAGCCACTGAAATCTGAGGGCTCTACGGAAGGCATGGAGAATGAAAGCGTTTCAAGTTCAAGTACAGTTGGCCTTGCTGTAGCGACAAACAACAATGAAGAAGTCGACAGAGCTAGATCCTCCTTAAGTCGGAAGTCTATCGTCCGAGAAGCCAAGATGTATTACATCCAGTTCAATTCCCATTCATTGGAAAGTTATTCCAGAGTTGCGTTTCCGCTTCTCTTCTCAATATTTAACCTCATTTACTGGCTAAGATACTGCGGAAAAGGAGACCATGGTATCTGCTGATAGTCGTAGATGTCCATAAGAAGTATACTTTTCAAACTCAGTAATTAAATAATTCATCAAGTTAAATCAAAGGAAATCACAACCGTGAAGAAAGGTTTGGATACCCGGTCTTAATTAGCAGAGATTTTGACGATTTTGCTTCAGTCTCCATTTACTCCTTAGTTTTTGATTTTATTTAAGGCAAGCGTGGCCTAGTGGTTAGGGCGCTGGACTTGTAATCCGGAGGTCCCGGGTTCAAGTCCTGCTCCCTGCCACTGGATGGATTTGTCTTCGGTGGTCCCGAATTCAACTCCTCCACG
>Ga0126337_10002395_pt1:0-10000 | contig 11938 bp, 5 predicted proteins | sample DipCmetagenome_FD_92527 | JGI IMG/M metagenome (GOLD analysis project Ga0126337, IMG submission 92527) | Coral microbial communities from La Bocana,Puerto Morelos, Mexico - Diploria C A metagenome | ecosystem: Host-associated > Invertebrates > Cnidaria > Coral | place: La Bocana,Puerto... | reverse complement strand
TTCAACAATGTTATTTAATATGTATGTACATTAGCCTCTCACTAACTGAGTAAGATGGCCGTACTGGGGAATATTGGTCTGAGGTTGTGGGAGTGCTTGATTTTCCAGTTTTCAAAAGCCGAAAATACCTCGTGACATGGAAACAGTCCTTACAGCGTAATTCTGACCAAGAAAGAATCAATCAGAATTCTCAGATTTGCCTCAAGACTACCTTGTCATATAATTACCATGTACAGGACTGGTATTAACATTACTTCCTACTTCAATTAAGATTACTGTATACCTAAGGAAGTTTCTGAGAGTAAACAAAATATTTCCATTTGACTTGTAGCTTTCAAAAAACTTGACAACTCATTTTAATTCAAAATTATTGGTATAGTTTAACAGCCAGCTCTAATGATAAGCTTTAATTTTATATACATGTAAGGGTATTGATATCTTCATGTTCAGTTCAAACCAGATGCGCTACAACACTTGGATGCAAGACATCTAAAAGGTGTACAGTAACCTTAACACATCACAAATCTTCACTAACTTTTATACCTTTAAGAAATAGATGTACCATGTTTCTATTGAGTTATACACACGAAACACAAGTGATAGTTTTTCAGAGAATTGCCCCTTACCATCATACTTTGCGATCATCTCTTCCCATGTCAGTGTGGTTCCTGAGTTGACCAGTGAATTCTGAAAAGAAGCAACAGATGATCACAAAACTTCTAGTCAAGATAACCTTTCTTTGCTTGCTCAATTTTTTGGGCTTTATGATTAACTAATATTGATGAACAATTTTTGATGCAATGTGCCATCATATTATATTCTTTAAATTCTTTCAAGCTGTCCCACCATTACAATAATATTAATGTTTAACAGTTATGACAGTTTGATGCTGCACTGAGACCATATTCTCTAGTGAAGTAATCCAGATACTAACTGGGAAAAAAACACCGTTGACAAACAATGTAAATTGCACACAATCATGTATAAATACATTGTATGTGTCTACAAAGTATGCTGAACATCCTGGATAATTTAAGGCTTACATGTACATGTAAGGGTTTCCAAATGGGTTTCCAGTGACAAAACATGTAGGCTGTTACACAACAGAAATTTTAAGCAGAAATGGTGCAACTGTCTTTAAACTGGCCAGTTAAACTTCTTACTAATTGCACTTCTAGCACAATAATTATAGTAAATAGCAACTTACACTGTCTCCGTTTGTTGTAACACTGCAATTTAATGAGTTATCCACCACATTGATATTTTCAATATCTTCCTGCTGCTCAATATCAGAGGTCTGACTCTCACTTTCACCATTTATTGCTGTTACTAGTTCTTCTTCTTCTGCTATCTCTTTTGTCAAATGCTCCTCATGTTCAATAACAGATGCAATAGTTTGGTTGTGCCATTCTTCTATCTGTCGTGACAAACTCTCTTCTTCCTCCATTGCCGCTGACAGTGCCTTGTCATGTTCAATGTCTGATAACGTATCCTGCTCATCATAGCCATTGAGAAAAAGAGCTGGAGTGTTACTGTCATTATCAATTTCCAGTAACTTCTCAGAGGATTCACCTGTATTTAAATAAAGTTCTGTACAAACTTTTTTATCATCAACATGATTTCCAACATGACCATTACTACATGTACCATTCATAACCCTTGGTGTTCTCAGATCATTTGATTTGGTTTCCCTTTTTCCATTTGCAAGTTTCTCAGAAGTCTTATTTGCTTTCTTTGCATGATTGCCATGCGTCTTTCTTCCATGATGAACAGTTTCCCACCCTTCATCATCACCATCATCATTCACATCTTGAACAAGGCAATCTTCCAAATTGCCAGATAAACGTCTTAATCCAGGACTGGCATTTTGATGTTCTTGATCAATAGTTTTTGATGGAGCACTGGGAGAATTTACACTAGCTGTGGTCCCTCGCACTTTGTCAGCCCAAGATTGTACTGGCACTAAATTTCCTGATTGATTAAGTGACTGACTTAATGGTGTAACAGATTGTGAACTGAAGTCTAAGTTGCGCACAGGACTGGTCGAGTTTCTATCAAGTGATGTCTGTAAAGTATTGGCACTAGAGAATAGTGTTTTGCCAGGAGAAGATTTTCTTACTTCCCATGCTAGAGATGTTGGCCTGAAGAGAATAAAATAAAAGGTCCTCACAATCTTAATGTGTAATTAATCACAGCTGCAGTGATGTGCATGCAGTGCCATCAGATGATATTTGAAAAACTACTTTAATGTGATTAACATCAAATTGTGGGTTATGACTCAGTCCATTTGATCAAAAGTAGGTTCAGTGTACATGTAATCCTCATTTGAAATTAATTAACAATTATTCACTGAAGTGGAGGTAAAATCCACCACTTTCACTGACACTGAGGTGAATAATTGTTTTAGACATATATACCACACAAGCTGAATAACACCAGACCAGAGTACATGTAGCTTAACTTTTTTAAGAGTAACTTAATTTGAAACGGGAAGCCATTTTGTTTTTCTTTGGCTGCTCGGACGTGAATAGTACTAGGCTAATCACCTCTGAGCTAGCCAATCAGTGCACGTGAAAAGCACTATGCACTTGTGTGGTATATACTAATTTACAACATAAAAGCTTCATGGACTGTAAACAAGGTAAGATAAGCTTGCTGAAGGTAACCAATAACAGCCTGTCAGTTTATAATTTCATATATCAATTAATTAATTTCTTCTAGTCTTCTACATGTACTTCCCTTGGCCAGAGAACACCTAACATATGTACATGACATTCCTGTCTATTCTATCACAGATAACACCCAGAACAATATTTGAATGCTTTTTAAATTTGCATTAATTTTATTATCATTATCATTAGAACCATGTCGGCAGCCCTGATTTTAATACTTAACAAACAGGGCTATCAGTAAGCACCATAACCTGTAACACCTCTTAGGTCTGATTTTTCCTTGATGTTACAGGTGGCATTGCCGTTGTTGATAGAACTTAGAATTTAAAATAGATTTAAGATAAAATTTATGCACAAAGTAACAAGCTTGTTATGCAGTGGATGAGAAGGTTACAAGTGACTCAGAGTTTCATGACAGCCCTTACAAATGAATCTAGAACTTCCAGGGTACATGTATGTAATGCAACCATACCTGTCCTTGTAGTCAGCTTTTTCAAATGCATCTTGCACATTTATTCTGTTAATCAAAGCATTGAAGTCTCGACGGCACTGATCCAGCATCATAATTACCTCCTGTTTGAAAACAAGATACACGTAGAATGTCAAGACAATTATTTATGAAGGAAAAGGAAAACAGAAATGAGATTACACTTGAAGATGCATATACAGTGTACTACACATCTACACCCATTCAATAATAACTCCCGGTACTTATTAACCTTAAAGGTTCAGTCTTAACAGCAATAGCAAGATCAAGGTCAAGGTTCAAGATTTTCCTGGTAAGACTGAACCTTTGAGATTAATAAGTTGTTTCCTATAGTTACAGCTTTTTGCATTGTTTTTGCTTGCCTGTTATTGGTCCACAGACATACAGAAATGTACAGGAAAATAATGCTCTAGAATTAGCCAATTGGAGTGCATGTTATATTGGCTACAAACACAAGCCACATACATGTAATAACACATTTTGTAGCTTAGAGCTGTAGAACTACATACATGCATGGGGGAATGTGACCAAATGCCTACCCCAAGTTTTCCTGGGCTAAAGATCTAGCTGATGAAAATTAAATGCAAAAGTGAAAATCTGCCAAATGGGTCAAACAAAGCTTGTTGATAAAAGAAACACGTAAAGCCCTGGTCAAACAGCCCATGATACATAATGTAGTTGATGATAGTTGACAATAACAAGCGATTTTCATTTGACCACCAACTGTCATGCACTTTCATCGACTATTATCGACTACCAGCATCATTCATTTTGAGCTTGTTTCTTCACGATAGTCAATGATATTTTTTCCCGTTTCACCTTATGTATGATAGTTTTGCGGTCAGCTGTTTTCCCCAAAAATCAGTGGGCTTGTTTAAATTGGGCACCATAAATTCCTCATGAGGCTCAGCTGCAGCTTCAGAAATTCATGTTTATATTGAAGACAACAACCATGACAAAGAAAATATTGAATGAAGACCAAGATAACAATTGAAAGAGAATATATATCTTCTGAAGAAGAGACGCCACAAAAAAAAAGCGAATCACAAAACGTTGATTGGGTAAGAAGGGAAATGCAGTGAGATGGAGTAACAACCTGATATTACAAATGTATGTCTGATAGACAGGCCTGCCTTCGGGACATTTTTTCGAAAGATTACCACAGCAGAGATATCATTGTAAACTATCACAAATGTCTTTCGCCATTTGACCATGGGGATGACAGTTGGTGATAGTTGATGATAGTAAGGAGAGAATCAATTATCATCGTCTACCATGCACCGTTTGAGTAGGGCTTAATATCTACAGTATTGTACCATTACCTGACATTCTACAATGCTCTCATCTGCCTCACAAGTGCCATAAATTTCATCCACAGCTCTTTTCAGGTTATCAAACAAGTAACTCCAGTAGCGAGCTCTTAAGTCATTTTTCTTTCCCGAGAAGGAGCCGGACAATTTCCTACTACCTGAGCGAGACCGTCCTGGCGACTTGGGTCCCCCTTTCTGTGCAGGAGAAGCCTCCCTCTCAGATGAGCCTGATTTTTCTGGTGTAGTGGTACGTTTTCTGTTCACCATCCTTGGTTTAGACTTTTTTCCTTTATCTGGTTTATGGGAACAAAGAGACCAGAGTACAGTTACAAGTTGCTTTCTCATAGTGTAAATAAGCAGATCTTAATAGCTTCATAGTTTCAGTCAAAATGTGAGATGGTTAGTCCCTTGAACAACACTGAATCCACTGCATGACAGAATTCTCTATAATTTGCAATTTTATTTCTTAGAAAACAAAGCCTACATGTATGTACTTCACTTTAATTTGCAAAATAATGTAAATTTCTAATTTTTCCTGACACCTTGAGCGTACATTTACACCTACTTTCTAACAAATTAAAGTAATTGAATGTTAAGTTTGTCTTTTCTCAAATACTTCATGTGCTTAATGTAACAGTTACTGTAATTAGTTTTCCTTGCATATTTGATGGTAAAAGAATTAAAAAGACTGTTTAAACACATTCAGTGCCTGACATTTTTTATCATATATATGGACAACATAGCATAATGCACACTTGTATACAGATATCTACTATCTACTACAAAATGCTACTCCAACCACATTACAAATTCATCTGAACATTTACAGTATATTTAGTGTTTTATACTCACTACAAGTACATGTATGCCAAAGAATCCACACTATATGGCATGGTAGTCTTGTGGTAAATTCAAGCATTCTGATTGACTCATTCTCAGTCAGGACTTTGCCATATGGACCATTTCCATGGAAACAGTCATAAGCAGTGTATTTTTTGTTAATTCCATTATAATAAACTGCTCACTAACCTATCTTAGGGAATATTGGCCCTCAGTCATGTTAAATATACCACAATATAATATTATAATGTTTAACTTGCCACATAATAAACTACATGTATTTACTACATGTAGCCTACAATGTACATGTACTTGGGAACATTAGCCCTCAATCATTTTTAATCAATAATATTATAATATAATATTTACAGTAATTTGCCCTATACTACAATATTGCATGGACCTTGAGGTACCTAAATTCCCCAGTATGACCCTAGGCTTGTGCTCTGTTAGAATGAGGTTAATACCAGTATATTCACACACAAAGTACACTGATGTTGATTTTAGTTATTATTCCTGGGAGTGGTTTTAGACAAAATAAAAACCTATAATGTAAAATACTGTACAGTCTGTAAAACTAGAATTACATACTTGAATATTTACATATTTATTTACAATAATGTGTACATCTGACCAATCCATCAACTAGAGTTGAAAGTTACTCTGTGAGAATATATAGAATGGGCAAAACACAACAACTGCAACATCATGAAAAGAAGAAGTATTATTTTTCTTTTTACAAGAATGTGAGACAAGAAGCAAATTTTTCAGACATGAAGTAAACACACAAAGGCATTTTGCTTACAATATTCCAACAGTGATCTCTTCAGAATAAACCAAATCCAAAATAATTTGGAAAACAGGATACTTGTGAAGAGTGTATTGCTTTAAATATTGCTTTAATATCTACAAAGATTTCAACCTTTCTCTAGGGAGATTTTTTCATTTAGATATTTCAATAAAATTGAAGATACACCACAATACATGAGTTTTGCATAACACTTCATTGATTAATTTTTCATGACTGCCAACCTTGGGTTTTGAGTTTTAAACCACTTGGCATTCTGCCCTCAAGAGTAAATCCTTTCAGTTAAATGCAATTGATGTATCAGATGGAAAATTCATGCCAGTAAAGGAAGAAACTAAATGGTTTTAACCCACCCATTTTTAATTTCAGAAAATACTAAATCCCCCCTGCAATTATACAGCTAATCGTAAAGCTTGCTGCTACCACTCTATTTACAAACGTGATGCATTTCAGTCAGAAATAAATTTCATGAATACATCAGATTTTATACCTGCCAGCAAATTTCTTTCCTCAAATGTTCCCTTATGTTGATTTCATGAAATATTTTCTGATTTCATTCTCAAGATCTTGTGTTGTTGTGTCCCAGCACAGTGTACAGTCCATTTCATTAAAATGAATTTTGAGTTCAAATTTAAAAGGGCGTATCCTACAAATATTATACATAATAAGACTGAAAAATACAATATGGATCACAAACAAAGGGGAATAATAATTATTTATAAGGACAGGGTTTGCATATCATTAACCACAGTAAATGTGATCAAAATCAATTATTTATAGTTTCTAAATAAAAGCCTTTATTGTGGGTATGATTTTAAACACACTGCCCTATAAATTACAAAGATGGTATTTGATTGATCATTCACTGACATCACAGCAGGAAAAGTGGCAAAATGTTCAATTTAAAAGAAGAGATTTTAATTCTGTAACTGCAGAGTTATGTTAATTTTGAAATCCAAATTTGCATGATTGACTGTCTAGACGTTCTAGCACACAGGAAAAAATATAATTCACTGTAATAAATGGGTACAGACTGTAACAATATGCATAACATTTGATGCAACAGCAGAAAAAGTGCTTTAGGGATATTCTTTGCTAAACCATCCTCAACCTTATAAAAATATCATAGCCTAAACATTATTAAACACAAAGCCTAACATACCACTTATTAAAAACAAATTATTATGCAAGATCTCTAATTAAAATCACTTCTTTTGATTTTTTTCTCGGGTGCATGGTACATTATGCTTCATAGTAACTAGTAGTATGAGTATTTCCAAGGAAAAAAATTAATACTTACTAAGGAAAAAAATTATACTTACTACTAAGCTCAAGTGTAATTATGAAGAAGCCATAACAGACAAAAAAAATAACAATACATGTCTAGTCATGTATGTAATTTGATGGTTTGTTTATTAGAAGTGATTTTAGCTTGAACATGAGAATTTGGCACCCCGGGGTCAACCAGACACCATTTGAAATGCCACTTGGAATAATTTTAATTAATTTAACAATACCTGATCAAGGCATGCATAATTGTTTCACAAATGCCATGGCCATTCAACGACTTTTTTTCTTGCATGATACATTCGAATACAAAATGTAGCACACTTCACTAATCACAAGGCTTCAATACAGTCACAAAAGCACAAAAGTGTTGTTTGAACACTGAATTCATTTGATAAAAATGGATTTGAACCTGGCTAGATGGAATGTCCTTGTGTTATCCTCTTACATGTACACACCATAGGTAAGATTTTATAGTGAACTTTCATACCCTGTAGGTCCGGGTATGCTTGACATGTTAGTTAATTGAGTATAAAATTTGAAGTTGTAGATGTAGATTAAGGCACATTACAAATTAATGTATTACAGTGCACATGTCTGTCAGCTGCCCCATGTGTGATCACTGATTACTTAAAACCTACACAAGAAAACAATTTTTCATACATTGTTAAATCCTTAAGAGGTTCAAAAAAGGGCTGCCACAATTAAGTTTTGTCTCAGCTGTTAAGTTGATCTTCACCCCAGTAACAAGACATACATACATGTATCAACAACAGACAAGTTCGGTCGTAATGTCAAGTGGCCATCAAGCATACTCAGACATAACTAGTGTTATGGATTATGGCTCTAAACGATGCCACAAGAATTATATATTATAAGTTATTACATACCGGTATGTTGCAGTTTGTTGCAAAATATAGCCAGCTGCAACTGAACTGAACTATTTATGTTATGACAAAAAGTGGGAAAATCAACTACCTACTCCAGCAATGTAGTCTGACACTAGTCTTACATGAACCTAAAAGCTTTTTGACAATACTGTATCATATTCTGTATAAAGTCTGCATACAAGCCAAGTGGCCTACCAGGCTGGTGCTTACATGTATGACCAGGTTCATTAGCATGAAGTGACTGGGAGTATTATTTTCTACTCTCCCCTGGAAGGGGTGCTAGTCCATTGCAGGGTACGTTACACCCTGCATTACATTTTCTGCATTACACCTGATTGGAGTTATATATGACCAACCTGTCTGAGTCTCCAAAAAAAAAAAAACTATTCTAAAACCTTCATGTACGTACCATCCTGATTGTGATCTGTGACAGGAACAGACCAAGTAACCAGGTTCCTGGCAGCTCTTCCTTCTTGTTCAACAAGTTTACGAACATGATCATGGCTGTTTGTGCGATGAACATTTTTCTGTTGATGCTGTTGAGATAACATATAGATAAAAGAGTTCTTATCAAAATACAGGTAAAATTATGTATAGAGTGGAGTCCCTTATGGTCACCAACAGGTCATGAAAATTTGGCCATATTACCGGTAATGAGGTGACCGTATTAACAAGATAGAGTCAAAATTAGGCAGGTACAAAAGTCAGAGCGGATCAACTCGGATCCCTCACCTCGGATCAACGTAAAAAAAATGTTAACACCTCGAGAAATCATCCTAGCACAAATCTCTAAGCTAACCTTAGTAAAATGGCACAAACGTAGTTTTGGCCTAAAAAAAATGTTTTTCGTTCAATTGAGGTGAACAATCCAAGTTGATCTGGTCCAACTGTTGTACCTGTATTTCAAAATTTATTACTCCAGTCTAAATCAAATTAAGTCATAAATTCAACTTATGAACAACAGTTCCTTAGTAGGTATACAGAATGCAAATAAAATTCTGTAAAAACGAAACTTCAATCACTGTCTACATACATGTACAATATTAACAATAGAAAGATGAACACTGGTTTGAGTGGCTGTATAAATGGGGTAAAATCAAAGAAGATTAATCTACGAATGAATCAGAATCCTGCAATCTGATTGATTCCTAGCACAGAATGATCTGTGAGGTAAGCAATAGGAGAGAGAGGGTTGATCTGGGATCCTGGCAGGGGTAGGGTTAGGATCTGAGGAATGAATGTTATTTTTCTTAAGAGCCCTGCAAAAAGAAAAAAATATGTAATCAAGGACTTACACCATTATATTCTTGCTATTCTTAGCAAAAAAATTATTCTACTATATCCTTATGCTAAAATTTGAAAGGCAAGAATGAAGCTAGACTGGAATTTCTAGAGCAAAAGGGACTTGGGCTGAACCCTTGTCAACTATACCATGATAGAAATCTTAAGCTGAAAAGATAATTGTTTAATAGATTGAAACACAAGTGAAACGTTAGGAGAATATTGAATGTTATTTTTTTCTTGGCTTGTGAGCGGGCAGAATTCTCTAAATCCTGCAATCTGATTGGTTCCGGGAGCAGGCAGAAATTTTCGATCTTGCCCGCTCACGGAGCGATTCCGCCCGGCTAGCTCGCTGTGTGACAAAATTGAGCTCCCTTACAGTAAGAAAAAAATAAATAAGTTATTTACCTGCTTTGGGTCGGTCC
>Ga0126337_10002394_pt1 | contig 11938 bp, 12 predicted proteins | sample DipCmetagenome_FD_92527 | JGI IMG/M metagenome (GOLD analysis project Ga0126337, IMG submission 92527) | Coral microbial communities from La Bocana,Puerto Morelos, Mexico - Diploria C A metagenome | ecosystem: Host-associated > Invertebrates > Cnidaria > Coral | place: La Bocana,Puerto Morelos... | reverse complement strand
TTAGAGATTAGGCAAGATAGTTCACAAACAAAACGCGACAAACGCAAATCTAACCTGTACAACGTCCAATGGAGAAGCTTAAGTCAGGAAGTAACCAGAGGAAGTTAATAAATGTCCTTCAGTGCCGCGAAGAAAATCCGTTTCTCAGTAGACTTAAGCTTCGTTTCTCTGCATTTTGGTTAATTGTGCTGGGTTGAAGAGTTACTTCTCGGCGAAGACAAGCTTGAACACGGTACGGAGTTTTTTTTTCAACCACTCGACAGTTGTAAAGAAAGCCTATTGAAGCCGCTGGAAAGTTTGTTTTGCTTAGTGATCAAGTTCTTCAATTCACTGTAAATTAAATCTGTTTTTCACAGTTAAAAGAAACTGCTCAATTTTCATACATGAGAGAGTGAATGAATTTTTACCCTTGAATTCACATGTCAAATTTTCTTCCAATAAAGTTGAAATAGCTTGACGCTTCCTTTGTTACGTTAAGTACTGAAGCGTTACAGAAATTGTTTCTTGTATATTATTAAAAAGTAATCAAATGATTTTTCTCGTGCAATTTGGAATAAATAATCACTAGTAAATTTTTCAAACTTTTCAAATTTTTTGTAGTCTTAGAAAAATTTACTTATTATTCCAAGTTGCACTCGAAATCATTCGATTACCTATACAAATTGCACTCCACTCAGTTCAATTACCATTATAAATACTCTCTTAGATAGCCAATCAGACCGCGGGTTTACATTGAGCTATGCGATTTTATGTGATAAACCCAACTATTCAAGGGGTAAATATTTGATCATAGTAGCACGTAAAAAGAAAAAAAAGTTGGAAAAATAATCACTGACACTGGTTCTGTTCTTGTTGTTGGTATCTTATGCTTCCAACAATTGTTCGTTTGCTTCACATGTGAGAGCAAAGTTATTTGATGATGACGATGTAAACGCCAGGGTTACAAAAGTAACCGACTTTAAAGGTCTAATTAAGACAAGCCAATAGAAACTTCACTTTACTCCTTTAGTGACGTCTTGAAAGACTAGGAGCATTACTGTGTTTTGACAATCCATTCCACGACTCGGCTGAATCCACTCATCGTGCTGACTCTGCGGCAATTGTTATTCCACTTGAACGGAAACACTCGATTTTGGCTGCAAAGGAAGTCGCGTGCAACCAAGCCATTATAGTGAGCCACTGACCTCCATATGCGTTGTCGATTCACTTCATTCGGGAACTCATGATCACCAACAAGAAGAGTAGCGCGGAGAAACTCGATAAATTCCTCGCTGAGGTCGTAGTAATCTACATATGCTACTATCCCGTCGGAAAAGGCAATTGCCCGATTTTGGGTGTCTTGCAGGACTTTTTGGCAAAAGCTTTCAGGCGGTTGTGAGAAATAATTCAGATATTTTTCATTTAAGCATGTAGGCTGATACCAGTTTTGAAATTCTGTGATGATAACAGCTGAAGTGTTGGCTGTGTTCAACAGTGGTTTGCACATGTCCAAGATGCTGGTAAGTGGCACATAATCAGCTATGTTTGAGGTAGTGAGGCGGTCATACTTCCGGTCTGGAGGAAGGAATGGAACCATTTCCATACAGTTGCACAACAGGAAGTGAAACTTCACCTCTTCTCTGGACACTGTTGTAACGCACTTCTCGAGCAAGTGACCTACATACTGATTGTACATCTTCAGAAGGGAATTGCAATAAAATTGTTTCCTGACGTCCTTGTAGTCCCATGATACAAAAGGAATAACTGAAGGATCCAATGTGTAGCCGAACTGGTATGGACCATCACCTTGGTTTAAAAGAGCGGCAGGCAAGCCCGTCAAAGTAACATTCTCACGATTGAGGTCTTTTCGCGATTCTTTGGGTAACAGAATGCCGTTTGCAAACCATTCAGATGCAGATTTTTTATGTTCCTTTGGAATCTCGTCCAAGTAGATTCTGATTCCATTCTCTAAAATCGGATCACTGTCAAAGACTCTCTGTCGCTCCTCTGTAATCCAGTCTCCCTCTCGAGAACTAAGATGAAGCCAGGTACGCCATACTTGTACGAGTTTGTGAAGATGGTCTTGCTCTATCGACATCATACCTCTTGTCAATTCCTCAAGGCTGGATGCATGGATCAGTTCTTGAAGGGTGTACATCACAAGCCTAAAGTCCTCTTCACTGAGTCTCAGTGAATACCAAATTTGCGTCACAGAGTTTGCTATCTGCTCTCCCCCTGTAAGGTGAAAATGAATCAATTTTAAGTGCTGTATGTAGATGAGCGGGAGGCGCGGTGGCCTCACGGTTAGTGAGCTCGACTCCGGATCAAGCGGTCCGGGTTCGTGCTCTGGCCGAGGACATTGTGTTGTGTTCTTGGGCAAGACACTCAACTCTCACAGTGCCTCTCTCCACCTAGGACTAGCATCCCATCCAGAGGGGAGTAGCAATATTCCTAGTTGCTTAACGCTACAGAAACAGGGATAAGCTCCGGCCTGATAGGCATTGTTAAACTTTTCCCGCTCAAAGAAGATCTGCCACATTTCATTATGCATGTACAAATAATGAAAAAGAGAATTGTTATTACACTAAAAGCTACTAAATTACTAGGCCTGACAGCTATTATTTGAATTACATCAAGACATTGGGGATGCCGCTTAACAATCTCCCACGTTTGATTGACTCTTAAATTCTGGAACTTAGGACAGACAGCCAGGTGATGTTTTATTTTACAGTCAAGTGGACACGCTTCATCATCAGATTCTTTACTGTTAGTGGCGTTATTTTCTCTCTTTTTTGGACCTTTCAGTCTCGGCGACTTTCACAACTTCCCTTAGAGACGGCGCTGGTTTTGCCTCGAGAGCGAGTACTTGCTTTCTGATGTAATCAAGCAATGAGGTAGCACCTCGGTATACCACCTTATATATCAGCAATCATACCATACCCTACAAATATGGTAAGCACATGTGGATAATTTCCAGAGGCATCTTAATTTTTGCTTTGTTTTAGTTTTCTTTAATTTGTGGACACTTTTAATAAAACAATTACCCCACTCACCCTTGTGGAATATGAGCTTGTTATACCCAACTTGGTGCTATGTGCCTCATGGTCTATCTATAATCTCACATCTTGGAAATCCACTTAATTTACAGCTATTGTGATTCTGCTTTAATATAGTGAACTTGTCACTTGTAACCTCTGGTGAAAATGAAACTTTGTGAATTATTGATTGATTGACCGACTGACAGATTGAGTGATTGATTGATTGATTGATTGATTGCTTCCTTGATTGATTGAAAGATATCAACTCTCTGGAAACAAAAAGTATGAATCGCAAATATTCTTTAAAATCAGCGTATACAATACAGCAGCATTTCACTTACTATATCGTAACTACAAGTAGGATAAAAGTAAATAACCGTACATTGTGAGCCCTTGTTTGTAATAAGCACCCTATTCCCTACAACACTTTTTATATTCCCATTTTCTAGTGCACTCACACATATGCTCGGTTAACTTTTGAGTTAGGAGATTAGGATTATATTTTCTAATTCAATTGCAAGCCATTTATAATAACAATTTTATTTTAAGTTGAAAATCTTAGTGTCCTTCATTTTTTAAAAGTTTCATTATGGAGAGCGCTTTAAGAAATGGGCAACACATATTTTTAAGGACTTCTATTTATATAATTAGAAAAATTCTGGGAATTTTCTCTGTGCCAAGATTTGGGGAAATTTCCAAGTCCCCCACAAACAAAGATTTGGCTTTTGTGACAGATCCCTTTTCTTTTATGTTACGATGACATTTGCGACGACACTTCTTCGACATCTTGCACGTGCTCAGAAGTGATCACACGATCTTAAAATATCAGTAAGAAAGATAAGTAAATACAAGAGTGAAGGGAGCTTTTCACATGCAAAAGAGCCACTGATCACCTGTGTGATCTCGGCTTGATAGGAGCCACATATTGAGAAAAATTCAGGGATTTCCCATGACGCGTTAATAGGTAATGAATGTCAACATGTTCAGATAGTTGTATTAACCAAACAATTACCGAAAAGCCAGCAAATTCTTGGGATGAACATCTTAAAAATCCCGCTTGAATACAACACTTATACTGGATAAGAAACACCTTTTCGTTCACGAGTAGAAACGACCTCGAGCAAACAAACACGCTCTTTCTATGTGAGACTAGAGGCGTTTACTCGGGCTACTCTTAATGATATAGCATAGTAATTTGTGTAAAAAGTACTACCGAAGCAGAGTTACAAACGGGTAGAAAACCCAACCGCGACTAGGGCTAAAGCTGTCGTCACGCAATTTCGTAATTGCCGGTCATGAATAATGAGAATTACACTAGGGCCGCGAAGCGGCCCGAAGTTGTAATTCAAATTATATGAACAGATGAAGTGAGAAATATACGAGACAACAAATGATAGGAATTTCCCAGTTAGTGCTTCAAACCACTTTTTAACGCTAACGGGAGTATACCCACAAGGCCCACTGGGACCTAGACCTCGTGGTCCCATGATGCTTCGGTGGCTTTTTGACGTCAAGGAATTAATAGGGAGGCAAAAGAGAGAACCCATAGAAGGGAGGGAAGAAAAGGGTGGGAAGCTCATTTATTTCTCACTTCATCTGTTCATATAATTTGAATTATAACTTCGCGGCCCTAGTATAATTCTCATTATATTTCACAGACTCCGTTCGAAATATATGAGACAACAAATGGTAGATTTTAACGCTGCTACTAAGAGCAATAAAAAAAAACTACGGTTCCACATAACAAGAAATGTTTTAATTATATATATATCGTATATATAAATCAGAACTCAACACGAGAATAGCTGAGGTTACATGTAGATCTACTTTGAGGATAAGACCCCAGTAGCAAAGTCTGAGTTAAACAATGGCTTATAATAAAATGTTCCGAAAGTTGAAGCAAAATACCAGTCGGCCATTGACATGTTAGTCGACAGAGGAACGAATGCATTGGAGCTGCTGTCGTAGATGCACCACGCACAGAGCGAGCTTTAAAAATTTGACTGTCTATTCCTGCAGCACTCATAAAGGCTAGTAGCCAACGCCCCAACGTTGTAGAAGTGACTGGTTTGTGGGGGCTTATAAATGAAATAAACAACCTGTCGGGAAGAGAAAGACGGAATAACGGGTCGAACTTTCCTTGATAATTTTAGATATTGTCTAAGACATTCCACAGGACAGAGCTTCTTGTCTTTGTCAAAGCGGGCAAAAAATGCTTCCGCTGGTTTATCGGCACTGCAAGTTTTTCTAGGGACAGCGAGTTTGAAAGACACCCCTTCTGGAAGGACGCTGCAATGTCTGAGATCCAGAGAAGCCAAGGCACAAATCCGTTCAGGACAGGTTAAAGCACACAGGGTGACTAACTTCATTGAGATAATTTTAAGTGATAGAGTGCTGTTTTTTCCAAAAGAAATAATGTATTTAATCATAATATCAAGATTCCAGGTATGGGAATACCTGGACTTTGGGGGACGTTTATTGAGAGCTCCTTTAAGGAGTTTAGTAACGTAAGGATGCTGACCCACTGAAAAAACGTCCATCTTTGGATGAGTTGACGAAATAGCAGAACGAAGGACGTTAAGTGATCGGTATGCTAAGCCTTCGTTAAAGACCTCTGTCAAGAAAATTAGAATGTCACTTATAGATAACGAAAGAGGATCAATTTGCCGTCCAGAACACCAGCGGCACCAACGGTTCAACTAGACTCGTAGGTATTGTGTGTGGAGGTACGAGTATGAGTTGCTGCGATGAGTCCAACGTTTGCTGGAATGCCCTCAGCTTGGAAGCGTTGGTAGAGATGTGGATTACGGCCAAGTGAAGGCGAGGATACATTGGATGAACTCGGTTCATGTCGCTCGGGTCCGTTGACAGGGTTGGACTGTTCGGTAGCAACACTTGCTGAGATATTAGAAGTCTCAGCAGAACCGGCCACCAGGGCTGGGCTTGCCAAACTGGGGCAACGAGAATTAGTTCCGTTTGGTCGATTGTTGCTTTCGTCTGGGTTGGGGATATCAGATTGAAGGGGGGAAGGCATAGCCCCGTAGAGGAGCCCAGTTTATCGTGAAGGCGTCTGTGTGGATGGCTCCGGGGTCGGGTCTCCAACTGATGTAATCCGCGAGTTGGTTGGTTAGACGACTCGCAAACAGATCTGTCTGACAAATAAGCAGAAAAGGCTGAATTATTGTTGGGTCCAACTTCCCCCGGCTCGCTCATGTCCTTGAATTCTCTGGACTCCTTGTCCGCTGAGATGTTGTCTCTTCCTGTCTCTTTCCTGACAGCAATCAATGTTGATGTAAGCAATGGTGGTCGTGTTGTCTAGCTGCATAGATGCGGTTACGTGAGACCTCCCTTTGAGGAAGGTTTTTAAGGCCAAGAAGGACGCTTTTAGCTCTAGATAATTGATGTGTTGAAGAGACTCTTTCTGGGATCATCTGCCATTGGTTTGAAGGGATTGATGCACTGCACCCCAACCTTTCTTGGAGGCGTCGGTTGTGATGATCATATCCGGCGGAGGAAGGTGAACAGGACTGCCGTTTAATGTTTCAACCACCAAGCAAGTTCTGCTCTGGCGCTCGGTGACAGGGCAATCAAGGCGTCGTAAGACTCCTGGTTCAACTGTAAGCCCCTTATCAGATCTGATTGTAAGTGACGAAAGTGTAGTGGAGCTCGCCAAATGACTGGTCTCGAGGACTCTAACAGACCTATCAAACTTGTTTCGCATTGTGATACTTCGAGAAACAAGCAGGCGGCGACAACAGTATAGCAGTTTGTCGCTTTTTTCTGCCGGAAGTGATATCATCATGCACATTGAGTCTATTTGGAAACCCAGGAAGGTTATCACTTGTGTTGGAATCAGTAATGATTTCTTGAGGTTTATTGTAAAGCCTAAGGACAGAAGGAGAGTCACTACCAGCTGGGTATTTTTTACAGCCTCCTTCACTGTTGCAGCTAAAAGGAGAAAATCGTCCAGGTATATAAGGATTCGAATGGCCTTCCTCCTCAGGAAAGCAGCGATAGGTTTTAGAACTTTTGTGAAAATTCTGGGTGCTGAACACAGGCCGAATGGGAGAGCTTTGAACATTTTCCCTTCCAAATGAAGCGAAGGAACTTTCGGGACGACTTGTGGACAGGTACAGAAAGGTAAGCATCTTTTAAATCTATGTTTGTCATAAAATCTCCTGGTAAAAGCAACGTCTTGACACAACTGAAGTTTTCCATCTGGAAATGCTCGTTTACAATGAACCTAGGTCTATCACCTGACGCATAGAACCTCCCTTCTTGGGTACAAGAAACAGGCGGCTGTAAAAACCGTCTCTGGTAAAAGGGGGTTTTTGTATGGCTCCTTTTTGTAATAACTCGTACACTTCCTGCGATATAACAAGTGCCTCCTGACCCGATACTTGGGTAAATAGAGGAGACTTTTGAAAAGGAGTTCTGAGAAAACTTATCTTGTAACCTGAAACAATTGAGAGGATCTGTGGTTCTCCAAGACATTATTCACTCTGAGAGTCTGGATGACGTCCCTTTTGGTGGGGACGAAAAAGCCCATCTTTTGAACGAGGCCCTCGAAAATTTGACCGAGATTTAGAAGGGTGTGAGTACCCAGTAGATTGATACTTGTTAAAGGCGTCTCCTCGAATTTGCTTTGAGACTGGGAGTTGTTATTACGTCTAAAAAGGGATTTCCCTGACGTTTGCGCCAAATTTTTTTTGTGAGGCCCCATGACAACTCGGCCTGCTTTGAGGCTAGGGAGGGAAAATCATCTCCAAATAGGCATGATTTTGCATTAGGCAGAGGTAGTTCCGCGAGTTTTGTCCTCGAACGGTTTATGGCGGCGAGGACCCTCTGTCGTCTCAGGATAGACAGCTAAGCATTGGCTGAGCCTAAAAGGCAAAGAGCTTGTTCCAAAGCTACTTTAATTTGCTCATAAGTTAGAGCTGAATCATTTTCGATACAATCATGAAGGCCACAAAGTGGGCCCGAGTAATTTAAGAAAGCACGCTGGACATTAAGCATTTCCTTGTCCCTTTCTTGTAGAAACTTTCTCACTTTAAAAGGGACTCGATTCAACAATTGTTGATCGAGCTTTGGAGCGGAGAGTGCATCCACTTCGGGAGTTGCCCAGTCATCCATAATTACCAGAGATTGCTGGTAAGATATCCAGAAACTTGGAGAAAGAGGCTGATGGTTTCCATGACGTTGACTTGGCAACTGGGTCGAACAGCCCGTGATTTTCACTAGAGTTTGCTGAGTTTTCAGCTTCGTCAGATGTCTTACTAGACTCTTTTGGTGCCTTAGAAGGCACTACGGGTGCCTGAATAGGCTCCACGGATGCCTTAATAGGCTGTATGGGTGCTCCAACGGGTGTAGTAGTAGTCTTAAAAGACGGTTCGGACGCCAAAGGTTCACTGATCTCCAAGCCTGACGTTTCACCAGCCATAATTGACAAAGCATCGTCGTCAGTATCTGCAATAGTTTCTGGCTGATATGCTCGGGACTCTAAGGAGTCCATTCGGTTGGAAAGACGCTCAAAAGATTGAAGAATCCTCTGAAGGGAATCGTTTTCGTCCTTGCGCCATTTCGGCGGGGACCCTCCATGATGTACATCAGGCGACGAATTAGAGTTTTGGCGGGAAGATGGCGACCGGGAACGAGTCCCTTTACGCGACTTGTGTCTTCTGTTGGACATGTTCAGCGAATTTAAATATCCTGAAAAGCGACAAATATCACCAAAAAGAAACCTACTGTGTAAAAACACAGAAGTATAGCCTAAAAAACGGTTGGAATTAGCAAAAAACGCAAGGCAAAAGGAAAATACTTACCGAATGGTTTGAATCACAAGGAAAAAGCCACCGAAGCATCATGGGACCACGAGGTCTAGGTCCCAGGGCCTTGTGGGTATACTCAGGACCCTAATATTGTTTTCTATTGGGGGTACGCCCTCTCGTTGGCGTTAAAAAGTGGTTTGAAGCACTAACTGGGAAATTCCTACCATTTGTTGTCTCATATATATTTCGAACGGAGTCTGTGAAATATAATTCTACTTTTTGTTTGCTGGCAGTGTAGCTTTCGCTGTATTGAAGTTCATAGTCAGTCTCGAACACATTTAAAAATGTGGATAATTCTGTCTGCATTAAAACTGATTGTCTGGTTAACTGAGACAAACTTGAATACAACTGATTTCTAATATTCATTATTGACGCCAGATGATTAGGAGAATGGATTCCTTGTTTGTTATTGTAAATCAAAGGGCATAAACTCATTGCAACACATTGTTGCCCTGAACTTTGTCCAAATACCAACTCATTAGCCTAGCTATATGGTGCCGTTATTGTTTTGTTAGGGTCAATGCACACTGGAGTAGGACTAGGGTTTTTCTCTATATCTGAACTCAGTTGAAATTTACAATAGTTTGATACGTGTGTCTGACGCTTATTAAGACATGGGTTTATTACAAGAAAACATTGATAAATACCGACTTGCTCTATACTTCAATTTAATTATCTTTTGATATAACCATGACCCTACTTATATTGTAACACCAATCATTCATCATGTCAAGTAGGGCAGACACGGTTGAGTGGAGCGACCTAAACCCCTATTGGCGAGAATAAAGCAATTTATTATTACTAAGGTGACGGTAAATTTGTTCGAAGAGAATTCTATCAAAAACACGAGCAATGCTTGGTAAAACCAATATAGGTCTATAGTTATTGGCATCGCATTTCTCGCCGGATTTAAAGAGCGGACAGACCTTTGCAACCTTCCAATCGCTAGGAAATTCACCCGAGGTGATGGAAAAGTTAAAAAGATCAGTTAAGCTCTTGTAAATAACAGGTGCGGCTAATTTCAAATTTTTTTTTGAAATTTTGTCAAGGCCAGTAGCTTTCGCAATTTTGACTGAACTTAATAACTTAAAGACCTTGGAGGGGCTGATATTTTTAAACTGAAAACTCGGAGAATGTTTTTAAGGTAATCTTCTGGCTTTTTGTTAAATTGATCAGATGGAATTTCAGATAGATAGATAGAGAGAGAGAGGGGGAGAGGGAGGGGGAGAGAGAGAGAGAGAGAGAGAGAGATCAAATCAATGTATTTCCGCTATTATTCTGAACGGTTTATTGAGAAAGCTATTCTATGTTTTCTACGAGCTGTACAGTTCTCATTCGGCTTCCTATGTATGGCTTTTTTCGTTCTCAATCAAGGGCCTCTTTGAGGCTACGACTATTTTGCATGATGAAATGCATGCATCAGAATAAGCAGAAAAGATGAAATATTTTGGCTTTGTTCCAAAACTAAATTTCTTTCTTCTGTCCCTTATTTAAACCTCCTAAAATCACGCTTTAATCTCTGCCCTAATTCCGCAATACAATAATGCATAACGCTCTAGACACATACACGCTTTGCGGACCTATGTGTTAAGTTGGTATACTGTATTGGAAAGCTGAGAAAGCGTGAAGGGCGAGAGTTCGAGTCTCGGGGGTTGCAAACGCACGAATTTTTTTCTTGTCTTTTTTCCCTCCGATGTGTTTTTTCTTTCTTTTTCTTTATGTTATTAAAACCCATGCTTGCCAGGAGCCTGCGTTCATTTCGTAACTAGGACAACAAATGCTTTCTAGGTTTTTTTTAAACAATTCAAATAAGAAAATGCTCGCACCACCTGCTGTTGACATAGCAGTAACTATCTCATCACTCATTGCTTCACTATGTTTCACATTTGCCGAACCATTCGACGACATTTTTCTCTTCGTCGAGTGAAGTTGTGCATTGGTCAGCGGAAATACAAACAAAAGTTTACGACCCAAGGATCGACCGACCGACCGACCGACCGACCGACTAAGCGAGTGAATTCGCGCTCACTCACTAAACTCCTATTTCGCATTCTGCAAAATAGTCTTAAAAATGGATGCTAATTTCTTTTAAAGACTCTGCGCTTTGATCTCAAGGCGTAAACAACATACATTTTTGGACATTTGGTCACATCAGGTAAGTTACAGGGCCAACAATAAGTCCTGTGTCAAGTGCTCGAAATGCTTGTTCAGGTTTAAATCTTTCAAATCGAAGCAATGCAAAATAAACTAAGCTCAAAACAACGAAATCCAAGATTATAATAACTAAACAAGAGGTTATTTCGATGGTTCAGCCATATGCACCTTCAAATTTTCTTGGAGCACATGCGGTCCTGACCTATGGTCACCTAACATGCACGACAAAACAAATGAATATGTTGCGCTGTGTTCTAAAGGAAGCGAAATACGAGAAACAAAAACCACGTATCTCGTATATCCCCGTTTTAAAGGCCGTGACGATATATTCCATACAAAAACTCTGAATTGAGCTTGGCTGATGTTTCGAGTTGTTTACCTTGCGTGATCAACTTGTTGTTGCGAATTGTAGAGAGCGGGTCTACTTTGAGGAACAAATTTTGGCTTTGCCACAAATTAACGCACTCCGGGCCTATTTTTGTAATTGTTGCCATTGTCAACATCATATGAAAGTATAATTTACCTTTAAGAAGCATGTATAGTAAAAGAACTGTACGTGCCATCGCACAAGGGCAGATGTCGTTCAAAACGAAGGTCAGCTCTTCTTTATAGCAGTCTGGAAGCTGAGACAAGGAAAATACAACATTTCTCGGGTCACCAACGCCGCAAGCAAGAATAGATAAAGGCTTGTTGTACTGGACACCTTCGTTCAAAGGCAGGTTGATCAGATCGACGGCTGGCACGTTTCCCCAATAATAGACTGTTCCCAAACCTAGTTCCGCTGTCATCGATTTTCTCGAGTCGTAGTCCAACTTCAATTGGCGTGACAACTCTTCGGTTTTTGCGCTTATCGCTTGGCAGTCGGCCTTGTGTGTCCGCCAAGAGATCTTTTGACATTCTTTGTTGCAGTACCACTCTTTTCGACAGCAACCACAAGGC
>Ga0126337_10002393_pt1 | contig 11939 bp, 3 predicted proteins | sample DipCmetagenome_FD_92527 | JGI IMG/M metagenome (GOLD analysis project Ga0126337, IMG submission 92527) | Coral microbial communities from La Bocana,Puerto Morelos, Mexico - Diploria C A metagenome | ecosystem: Host-associated > Invertebrates > Cnidaria > Coral | place: La Bocana,Puerto Morelos... | reverse complement strand
GGCTGACTGATCTGTTACTGTAGCAACAAGCGCCTAGGTGTTGCTAATGCCCCTGGATGAGGTGATACATTCCAATCTAAGTCGATAGCCACCCCCCAAAAAACTCAGTAAATATGTTTCAGTTGCCGTCGGACGTGTCCTCGAAAATGGGATTTCCGACATTCCGAAGCCAAACATCTGAACAGTATGATTGACTCAAATTTAAATCTTTCCTTTCCGTGGGCATTTCTTGAGTGTAATGTTACGCAATGTAATGGATTGAATTCGATTTTTTCGGTGATTAATTTCGGCAGAACAAAGGTCATGCTATGTGGTCTGACTGACTGCTTGGTTATTGTATAAACGGAAGTTCCGGTAAAGTAAGCCAGTCGAAAACAAGTTTTTCTCGTTCGTTTTTACTGATCATTCAAACTGTCCATGGAAGTGAAAAGAACAGATTAGAACTAAACTAACGTTATATTCGGTTCATAAATACGCCAAAAAAGAACTTGGCCAATATCCAGTCAGCCATCCTGAGCTGACGCTTGGTCAATAACCCATTTAATTTAGTAAGGAAATCAATGTCTTTGGGAAAGGAAAAGTCAAGAGGTTAATTCGCTTCGAGATATAGAGCTTAACCGACTATTCTTTTATTTCTCTTTGTTCTACTACATGACTGGTCAGTTAAACGTGTCCAGTACAAAACCATATTTATAAGGCACCCTTTCTACGGTTATCTTCATTAAGACGGTAAAGTAGCTTGTCTAAATAAACGTTTCTTTCACAATGTAAATTTGTAATTATGTGTTTAATATTAGTAGGTATTTTTACATTGTAAATTTATTCTCAAGTCTCCGGGTATCACATTCTTCAAGCTACCGGAAACAAAACGATACACAGTCTCTCAAATTTTCCCTGTTGGACCCGTAAAATAGTACGATTAAATCAGGTTTAAAGTTTATAAAACCCTGCGATTGCATCTAACTTCCGTCCTAGTCCTAAATTTTAAAATATCCTGCTTTCTAACGCGGTCGTCAGAGCAACACTAATTAAAACACCAAATGGATTTCCCTCTTCCGCGATTGGGGGATTGAGCGATATACGTCTTCCATGAAACTATACTTAGTATAGACTAAACAGAAATTCGGAAAACTCGCCGAAATATCGCCGAATTCGTAACCTTCCTGATTCTTTAGACCTAATTACACACTAGTGCAAGTATTCGTGAATCACTCTTATAGTTGTCACGCGAGCATTTGCCATACTACTGTACTGCCATATAACTGACTGTTACTATCAGCTACACGTTCTTTTTTTATGAGAGATAAGTCAACTCACTTGCGAAATGTTGTACTTGACTTTTCTCTCATAGAAAAAGAAGGCTCTGCAAATATTCGTACCTACACTTAGTTTTATGTACAAACGTTTGCATACCGGCGCTGTCCTTAAGCTAAGATAATTTAATAAAGAATATCTATTCGTGTTTCCATAGTGAAATTGGAAATAGCTTGCAGTTGAGCTTAACACAGGCGAATTTCGCTTGTAGATGAGAGCAATTCTCAGCATGCCTTCCACTACAAGTTCATTTCTTCATCCATCAAACATTAATGTAATTTACTGATTCAACGAATTTTTAACAACTATTTTTCAGATCATATCGAGATCTGCGCTCATATAGACCTACAATTCTCCTAAATGTTCTTCCTCTCTGAGGAAATATTCTGAAATTAGAGTTTACCCGCGAAATGTTATAAAATGCCATATATGGAGCCCACTCTTCGCACGACCTCGCACACTAATTGCTTCACTTTGGTATCCGTGCCAGTGGAAATAAGGCATGTCACCGCGGGAAAAACCGCTGGCAGGACGGCCTTGAATTGCAGCGTTGGCAAACTCAAAAGAAGTTCAAGCATGGTTATGACTAGATTTGTCCAAATATTAACCTGAAATAGTTCGTCCTCTTTCCTCTTTAAGAATTGTCTTTCAAGTTCTATCATGCGGATATCTTCCTCCAGGAGTTGTTGATAGTGTTTCGATTTCGGGTCCCGCGGGAATTTCTCCGAAGAGGACAGTTTCCATCTTGCTAGCGGAGAATGCAAAGGCTCATCCGTATAACCGTTGCCCCAGTTTGAAACATCGCGAGCCGGGGATGACGTAGATGACAAGGAGAAGCTTCTATCTAGCTCAACTTCGTACGACATGTTTCCTTTCGCTTCGCTTTTGTATTGATTATAAAGACGAACGTAAACGCTGCTCAACTGATCGCAAGCTTCGTTCAGTCGCCGCACTATCCAATCCACATTACGATCGCCTTTGAGCAAGTCGTTGTGGCTCCGCGCGGGGCTGTTGACTGTCTCCTCTTTTACGACATCGTCTTCTTTCTCTTGGGCGTTGGTCACACGATCCCCGGTCAGAATGCGCTTAATGTGAGAGCTGGAGAAGTGTTCGCCACTGTGTCTGCAAATCTGGAACAGTGTGTGAAGATAGCACGTGAACGCGGTCGTGGATTGCCGCAGGAGATTCGCCGGCGCATCCAACTTCGCCAGCTTTTGTATCAATGACCGCAGACCGGGTCTAGCATTGAACTCATACGCAACAGTGTGCGACTCCATCAGGCAATCAAATAACACTGACAAGTTCGCTGGTGAGAGGTACGAAAGGAGACCTGGGAGATTAGCCTCGGAACCTTCGTTATTAAAGCTCTCCATAGACGAGGCTGGGCTGCCTGGATTCGAGCTCTGTGCCATGACGCTGTCAGCATTGTCGAGAAGAATGGAACCGAGAGTCTGTAGCAAGAGCTGATGGGATAGCAGGCTGACTAATAAACCGCGCAGAGGAACCCTGGGAACGAGTCAATAAGAACGAGGCTGTTACTATAGACAAAATTAATACACAGTTTACTATTGTTCAAAATCCTTCCCTTTCTATTATCTTGGCAAACTAAAGTTATTTATTAACTAACCTATCTGCATTCTCTGGCTTCTCTTTGTTTTCTACCGAAGACAACACAAAGACATAAGATCGCTGATCATCTTCTTCATTCGCAGGCCCCGGTGTGTCTTGTTGGTGACTGGAAGCTTGGTCAACTTGACTGTCCAGCAAAAACACCTAAAAGAGTGGAAAACTAAAAACTTAAACTTATAGTTTTGGTTGCATGTTGTCAGCAACTAAGGCCTAACGCCCAAAGCGTCAGTCGCTTAAATCTGAAACGGATGATTCAAATAAATTCCAAATGACATTAATTTTGCGGTCATAGTTGGCTTTAAGTTTTTTACCAGCGAGTTTTTTACCAGCGTCTCACCTGAAGATGAAATAGCTGCACCACATAGAATAGTTCCTTTGCCAACAACAAAACTGTCACAAAATGTCACGTGACCATTAGAGAGAGCGTGTCTAAAACAACTTGTAATACGACCATGGCACCTTTTTTGATTTACAGCTAAGCTACTCTTGTCCGTATGTGCACAACACTACTTTTTTTTCGTTATGGTTCACTTTGAAGTTACCGTTTTTCTTGCGTTCTTTTGAATAATCAGAAGTATATTTTCAACCATCGACAACCAACCTGCTCCGCCACTTGCTGTAGTCGTATCATATCAGCCGTTATGACGTCACGTCGTGCGACAACCCTGACCGTCATGCCCTCGTCGCCATTAACACTGAATGATCCCGGCTGGAAGCACGCTACCATGTCCCTAAGGTTTGATAGCGTCGTGTGTACTGCTTCTCTGAGGCCCTCACTGACAATTAGCCATAGGTCCTCTGTGAAGACAGGTCCTCCTGAGAGTAACAAGTGCCTGGATACAGAGAGGAACAAAACACAAGCGATTACAGTTGGTTACTATGGCTTGGAGGTATAAGAGTTTTCCTTTAATCAAACTGTCACATAAAGTTAACAACTTATTGCTGTCGTGACAGTTGTCACAACTTCACTACATTCTCGGCTCAGATTGAGGTTATTGCGACATCCGTAACAGGTACCTCAGAGAATTTTATACGGCTTATTACTTAGCCTGCGTAGCAAGCGTTTCCGTGGGGTTTGGGAGCAAAGAAAGACCGAGGAACGGGATTTTCGGTGTTTTTCCCGCGCGAAAAATGGGGCGAGAGCCAAAAAACGAAGACCTTGCACCATTTTTCGCGCGGGCAAAACACCGAAAATCCCGTTTCTCTGACTTTCTTTGCTCCCTAACCCCACGGAAACGCTTGCTACGCAGGCTACTTATTACTATGTGGCTGGCACACTGAATAAGTAGCTTTAATTACCTTAGACAAGAACATCCAAGTCTGGCTATTCCTTCTACTGGTTGAGAAACACACTCTAACAGCAAATCCAAGGTTTGTTTGATCATTCCAGGAACACACTCTGCCGCGCCTGAAGTGTAATATATTACGTTAGGGGCACCTGAAATACTTTACATTAGTTTGTGTTCACTTAGCGCTATAATTTACATCGGATAATTAGTTATACAGTGTGCTAAACAGAGCAAGATCTTGCTTATTGGCTAAAAAAAATCTTGGCTTACACTGCTTTTAGCTTCTTTCCGCCATGTTCGTATCTTCGCTTTGAGTTGTTAGTAGTTAGTGCTGAGGAAAAAGGCTACTTCTATTTATGTCACAGTACTAGAAGAGGCGCATACACCCTGTCTCGTGAGCCACATTTTGTTCTTATCACGTTTTGACCTCTTTGTGCATCTATAGATGAAGAGCCTCGCGGCAAAATGGAATCTATTTCAGTAGTTCAATACAGAAGGATAACATCATCTATATACCGAAGTGACTGATAGTCCTCGTGCGAAACCTTGAGTATTTGGATGAAAATAATCACTGTTTATTGCATAGACATAAACAAAGAAGTGCAACTAACCTTGAACGCTTAAGAACTGTCCCAGCTCTTCCACAACCAGCTCAGTCACGAGTCCGCATGCGTGCTTGAAGTTACCCGCTGTACTTTCCCAATAGCTGCCATCCCTGTTGCCGCGCTCTACCCAGGACTCAAGCATCGGCAGCAGGAGGTTGGTGACCACGTAGATAGAGAAATGAGGACCTGGTACGGTGGTTATTGAGCGCAGGATATCAAACAACACCTCTAAAGTTTGGGGCTGAAACTTGCAAGGGCATTGTGCGACCACCTTTGTAAGCCCCTCCAACAAAAGAAACCATACGCGTAATACTCCCGTGTCGTCAATTGACGCAATCGAAGCTGCTGATGTCATCGTCGGGCTTTGGGTTTTTTGTTTGCGATTGGCTGATTCGTTTTGTTTGATGGGACTTAAAGTGGGACTCGGGGTGCCTGGAAATTCGGAAGAATGCTCCACTAAACGAACAGCATGCGATCCATGAAAGACCAAACTCGAGGGCATAATGTAGATGGAGGCCAACTTTTTGGACATGCTCAGCAGGTACTCCAAAGCCGGTAGGCACATATCATTAACTGTTACCACGTCATTGTTCGCATTGCTTTCGGAATCACTTCGGCTGCCTTCGTAGCAGTCATTGACTCCCGAGCCACGCACGAACACGAGAAGTGTCTGGATGCACTGCACGGCGGCAGATGCGAACACTGACGAGTTCTTGTTCGTGAGAAAAGCCGAGAGTATATCGAGTATCTGATGACCTCTGCGGTCTTGTTGTACCCCATCCGTGAGCTTTCGAGAAACCACTGGCATGTTTCTCAATGCGGAGAATATGGGTCTCCAGCCAGACTTGATACTACTTAAATGTGTTTCTACCAGTTGACAAAGCGTTGTCATTATCTGTCGAAAAAATAAATTCAAGTAACAAGTTGCTTTTGGGAGATGCGTTGAAATCCAGATCGAGTGGAACAATTTCAAGCGCTGGCAGGGTAACTTTGTTCATTGGTAAGGCACTTTATTGTCTATATAGGCTCTTTTCTCCTAGATATTAGTTGGAGACCGGTTGAGTAATAGGAAAACAAGACCAAAATGTGACGGATGGGGATAGGGGTAGGATTATTATAACATGCGATGGGCTAGCATCCCATTCAGCAATACTCCTAAACGCTTCATTCTACTAGTTGGTTCCAAAAATGGCTTCACTAATAAGATTCCAATCGTACATTGCAAGACTCTTGGTTTGTCGTTCTCGTTATTTACCTGTTCTTGATCATCTTCACTGCAAGACGTTGAAGACAAGATCCCGTCAAATGGTTTAAATAGCGCCTCGTGGAACCAAAAGTGAGGGAGCTCGCTGCGGTTGCTCAGAAGCTCTGTCATGATGTCATGAAGGGACGTGATTGCTAGTTTGGATATGTGCCTGTCTTTGTGAGACGCAGCCTGTGAAGACAAGAATTGAAATGAAGCGAATGCAGAAGGTGTTTTAATGTTACAATGTTTCTACATTAGACTCAAAGCCTTTGTTCTGTGCCTTTGTTTATTCTTGATTGGTCATCAAGAGCTTACTTGCTCATGTCAACAAAATAATCCTTGCTTAGTTTTGAGCTTGGCTTTGAACAAATACGTGGCAAAACGGAGAAATGAAATCAAATAGCCCAAAGCAGTGCGACGTGGTAGCTTTGACCTAGTAGGGAAAAGATGAAAACAGAGGTTTGGGTCACGCACATCACGTGGCTTTTCTCGACTAATAAGGAGATGGCGTCCAGCTTCCCAGTAATGTAAAGGTGTGTTATCATTCATTAGACTTCTACTACCGAAGCATGCAAGCGACATTGATTTTCCTCATACCAACCTCTACAAAATGGGGCGCTATCACTGCCCATGCTCTCATTAGATGTAACAACGGTCTGCTAGTATTGCGGGCGCTCCTTAGTATCACATCTGCTAGTCGGTACAAATGAAGTGTTGTGCTGAAAGATGGCGTCTGGCCATTGGAGCTTGCAGAAACTCCTGCTCCAGGGGAATTTGAACTCTTGTCAACTACGGAACCGAACAGCTGCGTCTTGGAAGCGTAGACTAGTGCTTCAAGGAACGACAAAAGACCCTCGAGGTGAAGGGTGTTGGCAGCGTGCTCGAAAAGACGATCTACAGCGGCGGAAAGAGCATAAATAGCGCGGGAAGCATCGGCTGGGGTCAACAGTCCGCCATTAGATGGCGCGTGTTCCGAGCCATTCTCGGAATTTTGTCGGACAACGCTGGTACCATTCGGAGAGAGTTCGCCGGAAAGGTAATCAGAGATGCTAGAAGATTCCGACATAGGAGAAGGAATGTCAGAGTTTATTCGGAGTGAACTCGGCGGTGTCATGTGTGACGACAAATCTCCGACACCGCTACTGAAATGCATTCGTTCCAGCTGCGATATGTACGTACAGCATCTGCAGAAAGAGGGATCAACAGTTTCTCTTTACAATTTCAATACACAGTCAAGCAGGGAGATAATGAGAATATTGGAAATAATCAACTAGGGGTCAACTTCTGATTACATTCCATATTCTTAGAATAATGGCTTACGTAATGAGATCTCGTACTTTAATCTGGGGCTGAAAACATCATGTTAGCTTTCGTTAAAAATAAAATTTAATGAGGAATCGCGATTAACAGCAGCACTAACAGGGCGAGATAATAGATAATTAAGGCTTAATTTCTTAGCTATTCTTGATTACCTGAATACGTGTTTCCAGCATTTCGGTGCATGACTTCCGAGTTCCACTCCAACGGCCAGCAGTCCATCCATACTTAAGACATGCGCAGCGTGAAGCTTGATAAAGCTTGGTGAGGAGTATGACCTGGTTCTCTTCCCTTCCAGACCCTCTCCCCCACAAGAAGCATTTGCTAACTGGGCCAGAACCAGTTCACAACGGGTTTGAATTCCCAGCGTGCAACACAGGCGGGCTGCTCGGCGCAGACCATCCAGACTGAGGCAGATGGTGTCACGCTCACGATTGTGATCTCTCTTAGATTCTCCGCCAAGCATTGCAGCAACGTTATTTGCAGTACCTGGATTGTAAGATAATTATCGTGGACTCAGATCGTAGGATTACCGGAGAGCCTACACTACACTAGTCATGAGGTGGTGGAAAGAACTTAGGTAAAGAACAGTAACCAGTTCTTAATATATCTTTACATTTTGTAAAGCAAGATTTATCGCTTCAGATACACCAACAATAGATCTAACCGATTTAGTATGAGACATGACAAGAGGTCCGGACTTGGAGATCCCGATGGCATATTCCCACCGAACATTCCAAGGCCAAGGTTGCTAACCTGAAATGGAAGTCTCCAGGGGAACTGAAAGAATCTCTAACACTGAATCCCACGTGGTAAGCAGCACTCTCCTTGCAAACTTCATTCCCTCTCTCTTAGCTGGCGGCAGTGTGCTGGGATTCTTGTGGTGAAGAAAAGGGCTTTCGTCTTCCTCTGAAAGCATGTTGTCGTTGAGTGTGTTGATCAAGGCTCGGTTGGTCACTGGTGAATCCAGTGTGTAGCCCGCCTTTCCTAAAATGTTGTAGGTGGTGACCAGACGGTACAGCTCACCCAGCCAGACGGAAGACAGACCAATTGGAACGCCACTATTGAGGATGTTGCTGATGAAGTCCTCCTTAAAAATAAGAGGCAAATATGCAAAGTCAGCTTTTTTTTTCGTCCCCCTTTTCTCATCAATCTCTCAGACTAGGAAACTCTTGATTATTTAGCTTTTAGTTCCGATACATTGAGCCATGTCTCCTCTAGCCTCGAATTTAAAGTAAATGATTTTATCGACGGCCATTCTTTATCAATGTGAAAGATGTGCAGTTAAAATGTAACTATTTATTAAAATTTCAGGGGATAAAGTCTTGTTAAAAAGTGTCAATCTCCATTTTTCCTACGTGCGTAATAATCTTCGGCTATAGCTTCGAGAGAGCAAGACGAGCCTAATTACGGACTGTAATTAGTTACCAAATGGACCATATGTGACTATCTTGCTCGCCAGAGATTACCTGCTTTGGTCCGTAAAAAAATACCGCATGCATAGCAACGATACCCGTGGCAAGTTTTGTTTTCTTTCTTACCTGTGCTAGTGCCGGCGTGTCTGTTTTCTTCTGATAGTACCCAGTCTTCAGTAACTTCAAATTCAACGTCATAGTAGCATACACAGTAACGTACACACCATCCGCATTAAGAATAGGGAAGCTCGGGTCCGACATGGCTCCTTCGCCCGACTTTTCATCGACCAAATCCGACCGTCCCCGAAGCGTTCCGAAGTTTGGAACGTTCTTGCGCTTGAGTGCCATGCATGTGACCGCTTCACAGACGTCAGAAGCGAACTGCTGCAGAGCTTCGTCAACGGCCACTGGATCAGACAGGCTCAGCACTGATGGAAGAATACCAAGTAAACAGCGCGCAAAGTTTCTCGCGCCTTCTTTCTCGTTTTCTTCGACACTCTTTTTGAGGTCTTTTACTTTCTTTTTTTCTGGCGATTTGCCTGAAGTGTTTTCTTTACCTTTATTCACAAAAACACCGTTTATTTTCACGCCCTGCGATGAATTTTTCTTCATAGCGCTGGCTGCACCCTTAGACTCAGGCTCGTCCAAACTCTGGCTTTTAAGCAGAATTCCTTTTGGTTTATCACCGTTGCCGTTTTGTTGTTTACGATCGTATTCCGAAGCCGAGCGAGTTCTCCGAAGAGTCGATCGGGGGCCTTTCGTTGGTGATCGGTCTTTTTCTCTTTCCTCCCTCAAAGCCTTTTCCCTAGCTTCGATTTTATTTGCTTTGGACTCGACGTATTTTCTTTGCGTTGGCGATGATTGTTCCACAGCTTTTCTGTTCATAGGTTCGACTATTTTCCCATCATTTGGCCACCGTCTTAAGCCGGGTTTTGGATTGAACGACGAATCATTTGATGAATGCGCTTGAGGCTTAGGAATCCCTCCTCTTGTGTTACGCTTACCTTGACTTCCTTTCCTTTTATCGTTAACAGCAGGTGTTTCGTGGTTTTCACTAATAAGCATCGCCCAAGAATTGGATTTTCTCAAAGGAAAACGTTGCAGACTAGGCGAAGAACTTTTACTAATTGAAAGGTCATTGTCAGAATAAGACCTTCGCAATCCAAACTTGCTTTCCGTCTTCGAACCGCTTTCCGATAGCGATGCTAAAAAGTTCGCTTTTCTTTCCGATAGTGCAGTGCTGTCTGAGCCCGCTCGCTCTCGCTGATGCACATGTCCATTCATGGAACGTTTTTGAACAGTCGGTTTCTGTCTGGTTTTCCCGTCAAGAGATGAAGATCGTTTGACCGTCGTGCGTGCGTTGCCGTGAGGACTGGTACCAACTCTTCTCGGAAGGCTGCTCTTGCGTGGAATCCCGGACCGCGGTGCATTGTTGAGGCGGGAGTTTTTGATGTTTTCGGTTTCGTGTATTTCAAACATGGCTATCTCATCTTCTGATGCGAAGTGCACACTCTTCGGGATAAGAGGCTTGATTTCAGGGTCGTCGTCTGAAACTTAACAAAGAAAACAGAATTGCTACTAAGGTGTAAAATTTATTAACAAATGTGTACAAATATGTACGCATGCTCGTATTGTGGTTAGGAAGTTTAAGATCTCTTTGATCGAACAAGCGTCCAATCACTGACACGCGTGAAGCTACATCAGACAATGCATAATTTGCTGTAGGCTTATGGGATTGCCTAGCTCTGTTTTACAGGTGTTAGCTAGATTTCTTGGTGCCAAACAATACCACTCGATACCCTTAATCTGAGAACAACCAGAAAAATTGTAAACTTTTGTTAATATTCCGGATTTCTTCGGTAAATTTCAGATAGGCTTCGTTAATATTCGAATATGGAATTATTAGTAAACTTTTTGAAGTAGTCTACCAGTATTTTCTCCTTCCATTTACCGCGTCTTTAGTATTGCCAGCAAAACTCCTTATAATGAACACAACATGATCAGCGATTGATTCCATTTGGCGGCTATTTTACTGCAAAAAAGTTTATTCGTTAACTTCATGCTTGGTAAGATGGCTTACCGTCATTTCTAATTATTTCGCCATCAGTGAGGTTGTCCCAGGCTCCTCCATCCTTCTCAAATCGCTCGGTCAGAGATTCAATATCCCCATCGGGAGATCCCTGGGAATTCAATTCCCACCGGTTTCCTCCTCTATAGCCGCTTCCTTCTCCATTCATTCGTGCGTTAACAGAGTTTCCCGATTCTCGAGCAGAAGCAGCGTTGTCGTACTGTTCTTTGAGCGTGTCCCAGTTACCAGTTTCTTTCATTTTGCTCAGGAATTCAATGTGTTCATCGCTCAAGCCTCGTCCTTGACTCAAGTCTTCTAAGGATCCAAGCAACGCTACCACGCATGCCACACTACAGCTGGCCACAGTACTGTCAGCGCAGCGGGCAGATTCCACAATGCCATCCATCAAACTGAATAGAATGAGATATTAATCAGGCAGTTTGTTACCAAAATACTATTCCAAAAGAAAGTCGATTTAAACTTATATTGTTTCTTGTTTTGCCACAAGCTTGCAATTACTAACTTAACAGGGACGATACTTCATCTGTTTACACTTACAGTCGTAGTAAATCCAATTCAGATTTCTTCTGCTCGGTTGGGGAGTCTGGTGATGGGGGATTATCCTTGTCAATAATCGTTGGACCTGCGGCATCCAATAGTCGCTGAGGACTGGAGAGAAACTGGAGACGAATTGAAAATGAGATTAAATAAACAACGACAAACGTGAACCTTGATAAATGGCTACTTTGGGAAAAAATAACTCAGCGTCACGGAGAGAAGTCTAATCAGTGTAGCCCTAAGAGGCGACACGCAACACATAAGTCGTGATAATAAACGGCTTGATCAACTAATCCACTGTACCTCTTTTAAGGCTTTCAATGCCTCCGCTCTCTGCTGCGCTGGAGGATACAAGATAATCCGATGGAACAGCGACTCTAACACGGGCCTCATAGCCGCCAAGGGGCCCACAAGCCGCAGGAGCTCCGTGGCTATGTTATAAATGGTCCTTGGTATAGGCCCCACAACCGAGGACGATTTAGCGAAGTTCCCTGTTCC
>Ga0126337_10002392_pt1 | contig 11939 bp, 12 predicted proteins | sample DipCmetagenome_FD_92527 | JGI IMG/M metagenome (GOLD analysis project Ga0126337, IMG submission 92527) | Coral microbial communities from La Bocana,Puerto Morelos, Mexico - Diploria C A metagenome | ecosystem: Host-associated > Invertebrates > Cnidaria > Coral | place: La Bocana,Puerto Morelos... | reverse complement strand
CCACATGTTTTATACTATATATACTTACTTGTTTGTCGGTGAATTTTCCACACATGTACCAGATATGTTCCCTGAATTTAGATGATTATGTATTCATTCAATTTGTCTATGTAACAACATGTTTGTCACATAGTTGCCCAAAAAAATACATATCCTGCATTAGACTACTTACCACTATGTTTTCGACATCTGCAGCGCTAATACTACCCCGTATGTGTTATGCCTTTCATCGAAAAAACATGAGCACATGGCATACCGCCCTGTTGTCATCATTCGATTCCATGATCAGAATGTATCAGAAAGTCCTGGCAAACCGCAGTCCCTAAACCTGTATCAGACATGATGAACTTTTGACATTCCAAAACATTTGCAAATGAATACAGTATACAAACCTGACATGGGTTACCTTTCCAAAACAACGTGGAAAAACATGAGGGTGAACTGGCCACCGCGCGTTTGGAGAATTTTCTCCCTGGATGGATAAGTGCATATGTTCACACAAGTTCTGCGTATTTGGGGAAAAGGATCTCAATTTCGCGGTGCCATCCAAGTAGGCCTCAAAAGGAATATGTCAGTGTGATTCTTACAGGATACTTAATACTCAATATATAGGTCGCAAAAGCCTTGATACGAACCTTATCCCTGCCTTCTTCACCTCCCTTTTCTTAAACTGCCAAGGTTTCTGAGCTTTGACCTGCAAAGGCCTAGGCTGCGTGAAAAATCGTGAAAACCCAACAGTCGAACAGTCGCCGACCACTGGTAGGGCCGGTAGGGCCGGTGGGCAGTTATGCTGTGGATAGAAGAAATCCTGCACCAGTTGATAGGTAGTTTATCCCATTAATTTACAGGTGTTTTTATATTGGGTAAACCAACTAGCGGGGTTAGGGGGGAAGCGGGGCAAGGGGTGGATGTCGGCCACGGCGTGGCCAAATGTCGTTGGTGTAGCCACCTGGCAGCGAATTGGTAGCATCATCATCATCAGCAGCATCATCAACACCGTAATCATCAACATCATCAACATCATCATCATCATCATCAACATCAGCAACATCATCATCATCATCATCATCATCATCATGATCATCATCGTCATCATCATCATCGCCTGCATGATCGCATGTACCATGTGGTCTCTTCATTAGTGGACCCATACTGTTTGGTCATCTTCAATTAGCGTTACCATTTGCAGGGATCTTAGCGCCTAGACAGGAAAGGGGCGATAGGGCCTGAATCCCAAAAATGGTCTTGGGTCATGTACTTCTATATTTGGATGGCCTGGGTGGTCATTCCACTTAGTTAGTGGTCAGTTGATGGGTGGAAGCAATTTATAGCTTCAAAATCCGTACGTTGCGTACGTTGGGTGCATGCTAGATATGGTAATGAGTAACCACTAACTAAGTGGGATGATCACAAGAGGTAGATAAATCATGATAATTTGTTGTAGACATGAGTGTATACTGTATGCTGTAAGAACGATTGTGCGTGCCAGGTTCACATCCTTTTCTTGTTATATTGACAATCCAGTTTTTAATACCCTTGCCCGGTAAAAGAATTCCAGTATGTTTATTTCCTGGATTGACGGAAAGAAACGGCGACCTGCTGCATGTTTGAAATCCCAATGCGTGAGTTTCAATTGGCATTATGTAAGACCGCAACTTATTTTGCGCAGTATCAAGGCTGAAGGTGGGAGTATCTGATGTGCTGTTATCATATTTGTCGAGTTCACAGTACAAGAAAACCACGTTTTTGAGAGTCCTTCACATGCAGCACAAACACAAAATGTAAATCTTTCCGGTAAGTGACATCTGAAGTGGAAATCGTAGAACTCTTTTCTCAACCTTGAAACCTTCAGAATGTCTCCAAGGTCCAGCGGAATATTGGATAGGCACCTGGATGACAAGTCTGGTATATAGCTATCTCACATACGAACAAACATATTTCTACCTTCGTATAAAAACACAGTATATTATTATTTCCCTATTTTGTCACTGCTGGTATAACAGTTTGCTAGCTCCCTCTGTCTTTGTAGACATTGCTGCCCACTGTCCACCAGCAAGTGAAGAGGGCTCAGGGACCTCCATGTCAGGATTATACTGGGACCAGAATCGTGACCCCGGATCATCCGTCATAGACATTATCATTATTCATCTACATTGTCATTGCCCAACATAGAGCATATTAAAATACAACTTGTTCTACAAATCTGCGACTTCCTGCTGGTGGCCAGCCTTGTGAAGCCACGGGCACCATGCATGTTCACGACATGTGTAGAAATAACCTGCAACATCAGGTTCCATGAGAAGAATCGCACGCTGGGTCAGGGTTTGCTGCGTAATATAGTAGGACTACTAAGGCAACAACCACACAAACGACGCAGAAAGCACCTCTGAACCTTCCCATACTGCCGCCCGCAATCCTCCGGTTTAGCTGCCAAATTTTCCTTACGAAGCTTTCCATAACCAACCTTCGGCCCCTCATTTTTGCAGAACCTTACCACAGCAGAACCTGGCATAGTAGCAAGCTAGCATCCTCTGAACCCTCCCACGCATGAACGTCCTGCACCTTCCAAAAACGACCAGTTGCACCTATAATGTCCCCACAGCCTTCCCGACCAGGAACCTTTCCCCACAACTTTTCGGAACCTGAAAAATTCTGCCCGGACTCACATTTCTATTGCACTTAAATCTGCATGCGACCCCGTGGCCTTGAGCTGCTCTTGGGGAAATAACTCTGAAAGAATTTACTTTGCAGGAGGTGCTTGCAAGGTCCGAAACCGATGTGGCTCTAAATAAAACTTGGGGCCCAACATCTGTAAGTTGGGTTCGTCACAGGTTGGAAAGCGACCTCGTAAATCAGATGAGAAATTGACCAAAAAAAACCACTGAGAGATGTCGAGCTTTACAACAGGGTCAAAGAACACATGATAACCTGGCGGTTTTCTTTCCTGCCTATAAGTCCCATGGAACTTGCTAAGTGCTTAAGGGTTACATGTGACAGACTCTGATGAACAGCCGTCAGTGCAATCACTATTCACGTGTTTCCGCACATGTATTTAATGCATTTGACATATTTGGTAAAGCATTCATAGCTTTACCTTGCAGCCCGTCCGCACAGCAACAAATGGATCGCGCCTTACTTGGCCTTGACTTGCGCCATATCTGTTCCTGTGGCGGCATGGATGATGTATGGACTTCTCACGGTCTCACGATGTGCGTACCCTGCTCACTCAAGAAACAAGTTGTCACACCGCGTCTCCAACATATAAAATTATACGCCGAATAAGTTCTGAGTTCTTGCTGGCTATCTCAGATGTTAAGAGAGATGAGAAAGAGACGGATGAGAAAGAAAGAGATAGAGACACGGAGGCTATCTGATGCCTACATGCTACGGCCGAATGTGTGCTATCTTTCGAAACGTGCCAGCTCACATGCCCCTCTTCTTTTAACACTTTCTGCGGCTGTGTGCACTGCAGACTGAGTGTCCCCGACAGCCGGCAGTGTTGCCCAACATATCATCTAAACTCTGCGTCAGAACTATCTTCTAACACAGGCGGCATGTGCGTGTGCACTGCTGCACGTGCAGACTGCAACATAGACAAGGCGTTAGGGGCGGTCTTGCCGCTGGCACTTCGGGAAATTGGCAGCACCACATTCCTTTCAGGCGAGGAAACAAGACGAAGCCTATAAAACTCATCCAACACTGACAAGATACCCTTCTGGTCAGGAAACGAGCTCTTCTTCTTGGACTTTTTGGGCGCTGACTTTCTGCACCGCTTCCCCCGGGTCTCTTCATACTTTTTGCTCAACCATTTGCGTCTCTCTTGCTTGCTTAAGCCTTTTGGGACTAGCGCATCGTATTTACTCGGCCCTTGCAAACGGCACTGTCCACGCAGCTCCGCACGCCATGGGCTGGTTTTTCCGCAGATGCGGCGCCTAACAACAGGCATTTTGCAGAGAGCAGACTTAGACTTTGGTATCGTGTTAGCCTGTCACCTCAAAGAGCTTGAAGTATTAGGCTGGCGCAGGAGCCGACTGTAGTAACTTGCTAGGTCCTTAAACTAACACTGCTGTCCTTGCTTACCGCCTGAACCCCTGAAAATGGCAACGAGACATTGGTTCCATTCTACATGCTTCCACACAACAGCCCTGAGTAAACGAACGTGCGGCCACCCATGCATACCTGACCTTGACGGGCGCACCATCTCATCTGTCTTGACCTCAGTGTGGGGTTACTGGCCATGGGAGCAATCATACAAAGCGACTGCGGCAAGTTGGGAACGATTGATGGCGTCCGGCAAAGACTTCTGTTTGCTCCTTACTGTCCTGAGACATGCAAGCGACCGACGGCAAGATCTGCTGCGCAAAAACTTGGGAACCTTGTGAAACTCGAATTTGTGGACGCACCCCGCAAGGAATCAAACCAGGAAACAAAGAACATTCGCAAAATTGCTAGTGGACTTTAAGAATTGAGGCGGCCTATGACGGCCTGTTCTGCCACAGCGTGCGTCACCACTGCAAAATATCTAGGGCACTCTGTCACAAATTCTGGCACGCAGCTTCCATTGCGCTCCTTACACCAGCCCCATAGCTGCTGAATCGCTATGGCGGCAGCCTTCCGGTCGCCCACAGCAGTCCACGAAATAGATCGGGTGAGACTCATTCCAGGCCGGCGATAACTCAATCTCCATCGGCCATTGAACTGATCTGTGTATGCATGGCCCAATGTGGGCAAGCACGCCTTCAAGATTTCATCTGCTGAAGACGTGGGTTTGGCAAAAATATTCCGGGCCCGCTTCTCAGCTTCGCGGGATCTCTTCGTGTCTTGTTTCTGGAACTCTTTGCGAGTGGCATCGCCTTGGTCTCTCTTATTTTTCGGCAACCGTTTGATGGCATGGTCAAAAACCTTGCCTGCAGAGTCACGCAACAGACTTTTGTCCTTGACGTCAGGGCGCACAGCATTTAAAGCTTTCTCTTGATCCTCCGGCTCCATGGTGTCCCTGATCAATGCCGCCATGTCTTCCTCAAGAAAGTCAGTTGCATACTTCTGGGACTGTTCGCGGGCAAGCACACGGTCAACAAAGTCTTCCTTCAGCATGCCAGGAGACAGATTGAGCATGCAGTGGGCCACCAAGCTCATCTCTTCTGGCACCCCTGACAAGCTACCGAATTCACTCCAGTCCTGGCTCTTTGCAAGCTTCCGTAGCGTGGCCTCGCTAATGTTGAGAAAGCCAGTGGTGACATGATGCGTGAGAAGATCCACAGGAACCTCTGACTGGGCACGCAAACAAATTCCAGCATTGCGTGTGTCTTCAAGCCTTGCCATTCGCAAGGGCGACTGCGCAGTGAGAGGGAAAACTTTGCAGGACTCAAGATCTGTCAGGTGAAGCCAGTAGAGGCTCGGTGCATTCAGATCGAAGGAGAAAGTATTGTGAGGCCCTCGAACCATTGGCCAAGTCAAAGCTGCAAACTTGTAGGTGCGGACAATGAACAAAGGAGTTGTAGAATCACCCACCACCACAGCGTGGCCTGCTGGTAGGAGGGCAGACCTCCAAGCCGTCTCAGCCAATGCCCAATCTCCCAGCTGCCTCGCCTTGTTCAAGATGGACCAATTTGCAAGCACTTCTTGCTCTCCTTGGTGAGTGTGAGACGACCATGAGGCTTTACCTGTGATGCCCTGCAGTAATTCCAGCTCTTGGCGCTCTTCTTCACTCATGGTCGCCGAGCGTGCAATCTTCCTTTCGAACAAGGTACTGAGGCAGAAGGTTTTCGGAAGGTGCTTCAGACCTTCTGCCTTCACCTGGCATGAGTGACATTGCTTCGACGCACCGTATTTTTTTCCCACATTTCTTAACGTTTCCTATTTTTATCTCCGTTGCCCCTCTACTCAGTCATGCTGTGACCATGGAAAAAAAAGTGCCAAATCAAAAGGATTTAGGAACCTCTTCGCGGTCGTACTTCTTCAAAAGATCATTCTGGGAGACAGCCAACCAAGCTTCAGCACGGCTCGCTTCTTTACCTGAAGGCCAGCAAACTCAATTTTTTCCCAGACTCCAAAAAAAACAAGTCATTACCGAGATGAAGCACGGTATATAGATATCAAACATCAGACATGGTTTTAACCGCGATACTGGTGGTAGCTCGTGTCTCCATCTCGCGGTGAATCTTGTTCTCATCTTCGACCAGCTTCGAATTCAAGGGTGAGGACCACACTTCACGGAGCAAATCCGACAAAGCTGCAGGGACCGCAGCAAAATCCACCGCACTGAGCACCTGGAAGACCCATTTTGCGAAACATGTCGTGGAAAAATGGTTGGGGAGAAGACTTTGAGCCTGCCGACTGCCACTGCGCTGCACTGCTGCAGCAGTCTCACAGCATGACTTGAGAAAAAGCAGGCTGGACATCACCTTGCCTTCGTCACCATGCACCAAGCCAGCACTAGAACCAGCGCCGCTGGTGTAAAATAATTGCGAGCCACCACGATATAGTAGCAGCATGTGAACAAATGTCCACATCTGCTCAGCCCAAGAATCTTCCCATTGCAGCTCTGAATCAGATGCTGACTTTGCTTGGACAAGCGACATGTTGAACCCAATACGCTCTAAAATCTGCAGGTCGGCCATCACGCGGACATGCTGCACAGCCGTCGACATCCAACTCCAGTGGGCTGCCTCACTGTAGTGAGAAAGTGTCTTCTCAGCCCCTCGCAGCTCCTTCATCACACGTCCTATACTCACTGATTCAGGCTGCATGGCGAAAAAAATCATTCGAGCCGAGGCTTTGTGGTCTGGATTGCACATCCAACGGCACATCATATGCAAGCCGTTTGCGGTTTTCTTTCTCTCCCGATTCATCTCTTGCTTGGCTGCGGCACGGGCCTTGGTCTTGGTTAGGTATGCATCTGCAACACTCCCATGAGGTACGTCTTCTCCGAAAAGGTCCTTCACAGTCGTAGCCCACCCTTGGATGATGCAAAGCGCTGACAGGGTGAAGGCTTGCGTGCTCCACTGCTGATCCAAAGCCCGATGGGCCAGACTCAAGCTGTTGAAACGCGACGTGGAAGCTTTGGGTCCTTTGCTCCTCACGCACGGCTCTTCGGTCAAGCCTCTCAAGAATTCCTTGCGAAACGCTTCTGTATTGGAATCTTCTGTCAGGTTCTTGTCTGCAAGAATGGAACTGAAAAAGTATTGAAGCAACTGATCATTTGGGTCCAAGGTTGCAAGCATCTCAGCTGCCTCAACCATCTTCTTAGCCCAGCCACCTTTTGAGTAGGGTCCGTACTTGATGTTGAAACAGAGGTGGCACCACATGGAGAACTTCATCAATCCTGCGCCTTGCAATGCGCTCACTTGGTCGTTGTGGCTCCGATGGATGGGGTCAAAAACATGCAAGATGCAAAGCTTCTTAGCATGGACCAAGTAGCTCATGGCAGCCAATTGGGTTGACTCCTGATCTGTGCAAATGACTGCCACCTTTGGGCGTTTCAACAAGGGCTCACGCAATGCGTCTTCTTCATGACTGAAACTTCTCCACCTCTTCCCAAAGGAATTCATGGCGTGGCTCATGTCAAGCATCCACAGGAGCGTAGCTTCTCGCTCACGGCCGTCCTGGCTGGCGGTAGTTTTCTTTCGACGCCGCTTTGCCGGCTGTTTCTCCCAGAAATTTTCCATCTTGCCAGCCCAAGCACTCTGCCAATCCTCAACTGTGACACTCTTCAACTCCTTTTGCACCTGAAGCACATCAAGCGGGGCAGTGGGGGGAAGCTTCTGGAAAGGCCTAGGAAAACGTTTTTTCTCTGTGAAAACTGTTTCTTTTTTTGGCATCTCCAAGGCTATAGATTTGAAGCGGGGAAAGACGTGGGACACGGGTAATGCCCGGAAGGCGGGGCAAACAATGGAAAAACAGAAGCGGGGCAAAGCGAGGAAGCCAACAACAGGTATGGACTTAAAACAGAAGCGGGGCAAATGGAGGAAACACTTGGGCTGATTTCACATGATTCCATTGCTCCAAAATTTGAAGCGGGGGTGTGTGAGGAAAGTATGGAAGCTGGACAAACGGATGAAAAGCGTCTTTTTTTTCAAGTGTAAAATCGGACCAAAAAAATTAGTAAAAACCAAAGCGGGGCATTGGGGGGAAACCGCTTTCGTCCGGAGTTCGCCTGTGGTGGGCAGACGAAGGATTTTCCATTGCTTGACGCAATGCAGTTCAGCCAGCTGTCATTGCCGACGTGCACAGCATCTGCAACTAAGCTTATCACCTCCGAATTCTCAAAGTGCTGGACTGCAGCACGCAAGTAGGCAAATCTGTCATATTCCAAGAAGCGACCAGGATTGCGCCCAGAACTGCTCACCTTTGAGCTGGAAGAGCTGGTAAAAGCTTCTTGCGAAGACAGAATTGAGCTCACTGAAGTTCCTGTTTGCTTTGCTGTCTGCAAGATACTCTGCTTCAGGCCAAAGCTCGCACGACGATAGTTTCGCGACGTCCTCCAGTCAGAGACGAAGTGTAGTAATAACATCCCACTTTACACATATGAATGCGGTAGCCCTCCCCCTCAAATGAAGTCCTTGAGAATATAGAGGATATATTATGTAGCATGTTGAGAATCTGAGAAATTGATGCTGGTTCCAAATGCCATTTTGTAGAGCACCAAAGGTTCTAGCCGAGAGAACCTTTGAAACACCACGGTTATATCTGAATTCCCTTTTACAAGGTCAAAAGGAAACCATGGTATTCAAAAGCAAAGTTGGTATTCCAATATACCTGAACGGAATGGTTCTTCAAATGAAGTAGCACTACGAAAGACAAGGTCTTAGTTCTTTAAGCTTTTTCGTACAGGAGATGGGCGGGGGGTACCGCAGTCACTAACTACGCCACGACAGGTCCTGAGTTGCTGCAGCTGGTGAAGTCCTGTAGCTTCCCAGATGGCAGCATCATCCTTTCTGGCATCCACGCTGTCAGACATGAACATGAGCAGATCTGAGATGCATTGATTTGTGGCAGCACGACGCTTCGAGCTGAAATTCTTGTTGCTCTCTGCTAAGAACAAGGCCACCAGAACCTTGTCCAAGGGGACTTGCAAGGTAGGTTCAGCAAAAGCTTTGGCTACTAGTCTCCCAAGTTCTGTTTGTCGCAGCTGTTGTACATCCAGAGCACCCTGCTTGATGGCCAAGATAAACTCTTCAGTCCGTTTTTCGTGTGAACCCATGAAGAGAAATTCTTGGAAGAGGCGAAGACATTGTTGGGCCTTGCCTTTGAAATCATCGGGAGCGAGGTTCCACTTCGATCCTGCCCGAGGGCCTTTGCTTGCCCAGGTGCTGACTAGAACTAAGAAAGCAAAAGTGCTGGCGCTGAAGTCTTCACAGTTGAGCTCTGACTTTTCTACGTTCTGCTTCTCTCGCTGCAAAACGCTCCAAGAACTGTTGAGGATGTGTTCGACTTCCTGGTTGTTCCCGTCGGCGTCAACTGGCACAAACTCAGCCACCCGATTGCGCCAAACACCTACACTCATCCCTATGAAGTTTTTGGCTGAGTTTGACCCCAAAAAGTCAATGAGCCATCTAAGAACCCAGTATACAGATGGAACATGATCTTTTATGTACACTTCCGACTTGAAAGGACCAAAGCTCACAGCCACCGTTCTGCTAGTAGCGGTTGCCATTCAGTATCCGCCGGGCAAAATGCTCCAGTGATAACACTTCAAAGATTCCGAACATTATTGAAAGCAAGTCACTATATACTCCTTTTCTGCTTGCCGGCAAAAGAAACTTCTGCTTCATGATTACCTATATATCGTGGAGAAGAAGAGAAAAGAAATGACACAATGGGGCCCCCTTGGCCAAAATCCTCTAGCTGTCTCTGCCACACTATGTTCTCTGCGCAGTGAACCCGTGAAAAGCAAGAATGGACGGAGCAAGGTTGAGCGCTCATGAAGTGTGCCATGCAGCGGAGTCAACGTATCCCGAAATCTTTCCCTTGCATACAGTGACGCAATTGGCTCAGTGAAAGACTTACAACTACCATGTTTCACAGTCTAGAATCTTTTCATGTGCAGGAAAAGCACAGCAGTCAAAAAGCCTTTGCGTCCAAGGCCACTACTCGATAGTTTGGACGTTGTAAAAGCCTCAGGCACAGACAGCATGACTTCAGAATGATTACGTGCTGCACACTCTGCGTGCATGAGTCACCAACACTTTTAGCACAGCAGAGCAGTGTATCTACTAACTCGTGTTTGTGGTCACTTGCAGTTTTCAAAAAACCGTCTCATATAGAAAGTCGGTCTGCTCGCAAGTTTTTAAGCCCGCACACAGCAGGTTGACGCAAGTGCATTTTAACAGCACCTTACCCCCACACTTGCAACACGCCTGGTAAACGTGTTGACAGCAAAACCCCTAGAAACACATTGTGAGACGTGTTCCAAACTACGGGCTGGCAGCTTCAGTCACCTTCCAACGGGCAGCAGGATCCAACATTTTCAGGGCTGGGAACATGCTGCGGCACAAGAATCGGAATGGGCTATCTTCCTTTCCCTCAGGTTGAACATAGCCGTTAGGGGAATCATTCTGAGTCAGCTCCCAGGCACTTCCATCAGGGAGCGTTGGCAGCTCGACCGGTGCACAACCTGGAATGATGGAGCTGAGGACACCGTCTTCCAAAGTCCACGGAACTTCCTTGAGGTTGGATTGATGCTCCAGGAAGTTCCACCCCAAGTCAGCAACCTTTTCCCTTGCCAACTGCTTCACAGTCTCAAACAGGCGGATGTCAGGATGTTGCGCCAAAGGCGTGGCGTCAACAAGCCAGAACTGGACCCTGAAGACATGATCAAGACAGTCCGCATTTTCAAGGATCTCCTTCGGCAATTCAACGGCAGGAGCACTGGCCTGGAGCATCGCAACCTTCACGGAGATGGGCACCTGCGCCCACTTCTTGGCTTTGCCTTTCCAGTGAGTAGCAGAATCAACCTCCTCAGGGGCGTCATGTGCTTTCAACAAAGCGTTGAGAGCACCAGCACGGATCAAAGCTGCCAAGGGTTGAACCCACGCCGGAGTTTCCTCCAGGCTTTGAGAGATGTACAGCTTGTCTGCTTCCAAGGCGGAGGTGTTGTACTTGGTCAGAGCCTTCTGGAAGATCTGCTCGTTTTTCCCACGGTTTTTCTGCTGCTTGGCAGCCAGCTTCTGCTGCTGCTTGTTCACAGTTTTCTGTGGTGCGGTTTTGCGGGCCATCGCCGAAAAACTCACAGGTGAACTGAACAAGCGTTTATACAGGATCAGGACAGTGCTCTTGCGCCCGCAGCTTTCGGCCCGGGCAGACTGGTATGTTCGATTTTTTTGAATGTGTTCTCTCCGTGGGGAAGTGAACATGTCAAAACAATGTGATCGGGAGGCGGGATGGATCAAAAAATCGAAACTGGGACTTGGAAAATTAAGCAAATCAACTGAATCCCCTGCTGACAATGTGACACTCTCAATACGGACTCAAGGCTCCCACTGACCGGTGGAAGTTGTATCTCTGTACACCGCTGTGGCCGAACCTTGGAAGAGTCATGACTCTGCGGAGGTCCACGGATGGATTCGTGGGTGTTTCGTTTCTTGCAGGACCCAGGCGTGTAAAATAAAGTCAAAACGCCAACTTCAACGCTCCTGTCATGTTTCATTCTTGTCTTTCATTTCCCTCAGGTCATTTCGTTGCATTTTATTTCAAGTGTTCGTTCGTTTCATGGAAACGTTCATTTTCTTTCATTCGTTCGTTCGTTCATTCGTTCGGCCATTCACTCATTCCTGCCCAAGATTCACTCGCAAAACCATACTCAACACAACAATGCGTCTTCTTCAGCTATATCTGCATGTATGTATGTATGTATGTATGTATGTATGTATGTATGTATGTATGTACGTATGTATGTATGTATGTATGTATGTATGTATGTATGTATGTATGTATGTATG
>Ga0126337_10002389_pt1 | contig 11943 bp, 3 predicted proteins | sample DipCmetagenome_FD_92527 | JGI IMG/M metagenome (GOLD analysis project Ga0126337, IMG submission 92527) | Coral microbial communities from La Bocana,Puerto Morelos, Mexico - Diploria C A metagenome | ecosystem: Host-associated > Invertebrates > Cnidaria > Coral | place: La Bocana,Puerto Morelos... | reverse complement strand
GTACAGCGCCACTATAGCTAAAACTATTTTTATAATAGTTTGTGCGTGGCAATGGAACCTTTAGCTTGTTCTCAGAGTCCCTTAAGTTATAATGATTTTGACGCCTTTCAAACTTAGAACATAGGTATTCTGTAGCCAACCCGTGCAGAGACTTAAAAACCATTGTAGCTCTGTGTATTTGCTGCTGGCAAGATAGATTTCTCCAGCCTAGGAGCTCAAATAACTTGATATCGTGCGGTGTCGACAATCTCTCGCAGTCATACATCCTGTGCCGTTTGCATTTTGGTGCTTCCTATATTTCGGTGTTATGTGTTGCCCTTTTGGCGATATACACCGGAAGGAGCAGTTCTTAATTCAGTGGCTTTTGATTGATTTTCTCTTTAAACGAACGCCTGTTTAAAATTTGCATGTAATTTGCCAATATCGTTTTACCAGGAAGTACCAGATCTGCCCAAAAGCAATCCAAAAATAGATAATCTTATACATCTGAAATTCTCTTTAAACAAAAACACTTGAAACTGTCGAGGCTTGATTAGTTCTGGAAAAATTAGCGGCCACGCCAAATACTGAGAGCAGTTCAATCATTTGAGCCAAGGACTCAAAGAATATTCAAACGACCACTGTTGCTTGATGACGTCACATGCGGAATTTACATTCCAAGATGTGATCAACTGGATTACGGAACATTATACTTTCGCCGGATATTATAGTACTCACTAAGTCATAAATCGGTCTGAAAAGCACATCCGAAGAATTTGATGTAATACCTTAGTTAAACGCCCTTCAAACTAGAAGGGGCCATGTGTGCTTTTATTTTCAATGTAGTCGTTGAACAATCAAAAGGGCGAGAACTTGAGTATTTCACTTGTGACAAAACAACCAGTTCGATACTGAATTGATCAAAATTATATTTATTCAGGCCTAGAACCCACGCGAATAACTCAGAGCCCCTGGTCAGATGTCATAATTTCAGTGCAATTAGGTTAAAAGTACATTGTTGTTAAGAGCAATCAACGTAACAGCAACCTTGTTAAAATACCGACCAACATAGTCTTGATTCCCAATGCGCACCATATGTAAATATAGATTTGAGAGTTCTTCTCTCACGACATGTTTTTCGACCTAAGATGATCAATGTTCGTTCTCTCAAAGACTCGAACTCTTTATCAGATTATATTCTGAAGCTTTTCCGCTGTCTTTACCAGCGATGTATCATTGTAGCTTGAACTAATCTCCCTTACTTTATACTCTGCGTTATATTCGCCGGCGATACAATGGCGACTAGTACTCGAGCAGCAGCTGAGGTCAGTTTCTTTCTGCGACATATATAGCTCCTTTCCTGTCCGTAACTAGCAGGTTAAACTGAGCAAACCCGCCGAGCAAACTGATTTTGTAACAATTACCCGTGTCGCAGTGAAAATTAAACAAACTAAATGGACATTATATGTTCTGTTTAGGAGTAAAAAGCGCACACGAGATTACGTTGAGAAGCTCATGAAGCAGTAACAGAAACTGAAGCCTTGAGAACAAAAATCATAAAATGAAGACAGTCAATCATACATGCCATGTTCAGTTCAAGACTGTGGTCTTCCAAAGCGAAACTTCAAGCAACATTTAGATGTTCTTGTTCTTGAAAACCTGATTTGTGTAATAAAAAATAATCAAAAGTACCTAAAAGTTGAAATATCACCTTTGATAATCTGCTTCAAAAATAATTCAATTTAAACTAATTAGCTTTAGATGATCATGGCTTTCTCAGTCTATCCCAAGTCGAACTTGTACGGAATTTTAGATTCAACCAAAACACAAGCAAATTGCATCAATTTTACTTATACAAACATGAATTAGCTCAATGGTTTGCTCAGGCTTTTGACATCTGGAACTAAATGCATCATGTCGTCGGAGCATGATGTTGTTGTACTGCTTCTATAATCATTATAAAGTATAACCGTAAACTATCTGTCTTGTAAAGCAGGCCAGTCTATGTACAGGCATCAGTGTACTATTATTTTGCCAACGAGCTCACCATAACTACTTCTCACTGTCCTCCATTTTTCTGTTGAGAATTCAGTGCCAAGCTAAAATGATTGTAGACGCTACAATTCACATCCTGGAAATTGACGGCTCTACTGTAAGATGCTGTCATATCCTTGGTTTGTCAATTAAACATGGAACGTTCAGCAACATACCCCGATTGGAGTGTATGATAATGTTCATGATCAACTGATTCAGTAACTGCTATTTTTCATGCTTGTTGTGTAGTCATCTATGTCTATAGGCGATTTAACAAATATGTGCATACGAACCGACCGTAAGTGATTTGAGGGAAAAGGTTTTGAGCACGGTGATAGTAAAACTTCAAAAAATATAACCTGAGGCGTTTTTCACCATTTGGCACAAAGAGATTTTAAACAAGTCGTCTAGAGCGACTTGAGTGCTCGAAACACCCTGGTAAAACTGATCATGATGTGCTTCTGATGATTATTTACTTTCGTAGTTATTCTGTTCTACTTAGCAACGATACAAACAATGATTTGAACTTGTTAATCAGTCAAATTTGCTGGGTCAGTTCCAGATGCCTCATTTCTATCATTCACTGTATGGCCGTTATTCTTGTCAAACTTGTCTGAAAAGCAAAGAGCGAATTGATGTCAATGTTGGGTAGAACGTAGTGTGTAACTGGGTAAAATGTTCCTCAGGCGGTTAGCTGAAGATCTCATCATGAACAGTATCCGCGTATTATCATAGAGTTGCCACCTAAAACACCAGCATCCATTCCAGAGTGTGTGGTCCAACTGTGATCTCCATCTTCCTCGTGTACTTCTTTCCGCCATCTTGTGCGTCTATTTTGAAACCAGGTGCGTACCTGTGCTTCTGTGAGGCTTATTTCCATAGCTAATTTGCACCGTCGAGACTTGGAGATATACTTTTCGTTCACGAATTCTTCCTCGAGTTTGTGGAGTTGGTCTGGGGTAAAGAGTGGCCGTTGTTTTTGTCTCTTGATGGGTTTTCGAGGCCGTCTTGGGTTTGTGTAGTTTGCTGCAAAATAAAAACGAATGTAGAACGATCATGCTACGACACGGCCAGAGAGCCATCCAACTGCTTTAACAGGTTTGTCTCGGTACACAGAACAGATAGCCGGATGAAAGCAATAAAGTGAGTAGATCGAAGTGAGAATTTCATTGTTAACCGGAAATTATGATGTGGACTTACTGTTTATGACCTACGTAGACTATGTATGCTTGAACTACTCTACGAACACATTTCGTGCCAGTTCAGGTACCTACCCGGCATACTAACCCCTGACACAAACTTGCAATAGATGCTGGAAGAAGTATATAAACTCCTTTTAAGAGTCATTTTACTCAAAGCAGCAAGAAAGTTAAGAAATAATTTTACTAAATTAGTTTGATTAGTTATTCGTCATAGACGTCAGGACTTGTTGATGATTCTTCTGTTTTTTCTATCTATCGTAGCATGCTACAATAGATACACGAAGGTAGGCAATGTGTGAATGAGGTACTGAGTGGACATGGCGGACGCACTTTGCTTACGGTGCTCCCCAGCACTTTCTTCGCTCCTACAGCAATGACAGAACTATCTACGGTATGACCAGTATTAAACAACAAATAAGAATAAATAAACGGACTTCGTTGAAAGCATGTTTCCATTGAGTACACGAAGTGTAATATCGATGAATTGTTTGCGTGCGCGTTTTTGCGCGACACGCGAGTTGTACTTGCAGTATCTATGATTTACTGCTTCGGTTGACATTTTTTATCTCCTTTCCACTTGAGCTAAAAATTTTGCGCATCAGGAAATCAGTTAAAATTTTTCAAAACTATTTCCGAGTGAGATTGTTAATTGTCAATCATGTTTTGGTAATTGGCTAATTTTGTTAGCACCTCTGCGGTCGCTTGTCGCAATCTCTTTGACAATAGTTCTTAACATTTGTGACATTTTTATCTGGTCAAGTGACATAATTTAACTTATGGATCTTTATTTTGGTCATCTTCCAATGAATGTTTACAGAAGCAACCAACCAAAGATTATCGAATCGTAAAGAAAGGTTGTTAGTAACTCGGGCAACCCTCTGTCTATAAATTTTTCCCTGTGAGGAAAAACAATTAACCAGTTTGTAAACACCCTGACCATAACCACGAGATTATTCCCGCAGTTCCGCCGTAAAGAACTGATTGCGTTATTTAAAGACACGTCGAACTGCCCCGAGCATTATATTTGAGACAGTTATATATAACAGTGGTCTGCTACGTTTTTCTTTTGATTTTTTGAGCTCTGGCGAAAACGCATCGTTTGTACAAATTGTAAAAATACATTACATCGCTTTCTTTTTGAAATGCTTCTCTGGTGCAACCGTCTTCATATTTCCAAGCAGAGCTTTTGCACAAAGGAAGATGTTGTTTTGTATCAACATTTATAAATCTCGGGATGATAAGTTATTAAATAAACTATTATGTTTAATTACTCAGCTCTGGGGACAAAATCAAATTGTGAAAAAAGTACTTTGAAGTAGGTGCGATTGCTAAAATACATCAGTAATAACCAGGATCTTAGAATGTGATTTATGGCTTTCCAAGTGAAGTCTAACACTTTGACAACCAAGAGCTTCACACGTGGCCAAGATAACAAGCTACATTCCCTGTGATGAGGAAATACAGCATAATTTGTAATTTAAAAACCTACCTGCAGGAATTCCGTGTCTTGAATATCTCGTAGCGTAAACCCATGCTGGCCAAAGACAATTTAAGTTCAGTTTAACTGCTGCCAAACTCTTGTCCTCTTTCACAGGGCGTGTTTTTCTTGGCAAATGTTGGCATGGAGTAGTTAAGTCACTGGTTGTTTTATTATCTTCCTTGTCTGCACCTCCGTGGTCGTCAAGATTTAGCAGGTTTTTAATGGAGAAAGGATGATTTAGGATAGCTTTGGAAGGGATGACAGGCGAAAATGCCGAGCCATATTTTACTCGTGAAGACATGATGCCAACAGTGATTGCCTCTCGAGCACCCTTTCTGTTACAAACAGTCAAGTTCTCGGCTGTTTGGCACCAGTTTAAGTAACTTTGGAGACTCTAGTCTCGCGCCTTGATAACTGGCTAATTATGCGTAAGGTGTACTGTAACTTAATTGGCCGTTGAGTTACTGTGAATAGTTGCGGTCAGGAAGCAGACATCTCCACTCCCTTTGAACTCCCGTGCTCTCATCGGGATATTCTGTCATCGCTTGTTACGACAACTGAAAAATCCACAACCTTGTGCAATTCGATTACCTATTTAGTTTACAGTGAAAGAGAGTACGGTGTAAATGTGTAAGATCAGCTGAATTCTTTTGAGATGTGGACTCCGCGAAGACTCATTGTCTTTTAACTTTCGTGCCTAAGCGCATGCCGCAAATTTCCGGTTGTCCTTCCATGCTTATCCTGAGAAGGAAACAAACGGTTGCAAGGTTACTGCATTGCTTCTGCCACTTTCCGGACGGGAAATTATAATTCGCAAAACATTTGAAAAGATATCATTCTAGAGACAAATTAATTTGTTTTTTCATTTGCAGACTGTGTGCATTACATTTGATGATACAATTCGGAAACTAATAGCAAGTTAAAAGTTGAAAGACTATGGAATTAAATTACATAAATAAATGCGATTAGTTTTTTTTATTTTGCGAAATAATATTGGTGGAGATGAAAACAAAACAGGTAAAATTTGTTGTGTAGGCTGGTGTCTATTTTACTGAACTACAGCCCTAACAAGACGTATAAAACAGCCACCTTGATCTTCATGGGGTTCATTTAAAAATGATATATTCCATCAAGATATCAGATTGTGTAGCTTTCATGAAAACCCGTCATTGTGGACTTCTGAAGCTAGATTTTGACAAATATTGCTGGTTCTTGGAAAACAGAAAGGCTGAAAGAATGTTCTGAGAAGACTTATCTCTAAACGAATTTGTACTGATGGCTTAGGTTGTTCTTCCACAAAAGTGAGATCCCATATAGTTCATGAAGTTCTCCTGGGATTCGAGACATTCTATAAGATTTCTACTATGTAACGAATTACGACATAGCATAGCATAGCTATACACCCCATCTTCTGCGATTCTTTTTCGACCTGGCGTCCATCGGAAGAAGAGACTGTGTGCCGTCACTACTAACAAGTGTTAATGTGTTTAGTGCATCAGTTTCTGCACTAACCGAGTCATCAAGCCGACACCGTGGCAGCACTTGATAAATTGGTCTCCACCAGCACACAGCACGTGTGGGGTACAGGAAAGCTCTTACACGCGCGCACAAAACAAGGGTTTGAAGAATAAGAAGGAATCTGAATATTTTGTCTTCAAGGTTTTTCAAGATCCCATATGATGACTGTCAAACTTAAAACATTAAAACGAAGTATATCGCAATTGTAAAACATGTCACTGCGAAATAAATGGCTGTCATATGCGGGATTAGTCGCTTTTTGTGTCAGTTATATCAAGCCACAGCAAGACTTTAACCGTCTGATTTCTCAGCTTCTATACATGCATCTACAGTAGGTTGGAGACATGGAAATGGACAAGCTAGTGTAGGCTGCAGAAGATGTGGGTAGAGCGAGAAGCTTCGTGATACATGACCACAGCGCGTCAACCCCGCTAAACCGCGTGCTCTCAGGCTAGCTTCAAAGTGGCGACTAATACATTCGCCCGTACTCTTATTAGCACACGAAAACTTTAACAATAACACTCATAAAAATGCATTTACTATGAGTAGCACAAGGACAAATATTGAAAAAAAAGTGGCTTTCCTTGTAGCTTATGGGCTCATTACGGTTCACGTGGTAATGTGGTACAATGTACAGACGCCATCTTGGCACAATATTGCAATGTCATTGCTGGTGCCTCACGGACAACAAGAGGAGCATCTTACCGCATTCTCGTTAGATGTGAAAAACTGAAAGGCTAATTTCTTTATTACTTTATGGGAACTGTACTTGTGCGATGTTGAAACAAATGTTTCTCTCTGTTCAGCACGCGAATAGATGTCCCAACAACAGCATATGTATACAAGACTCACTGACCTGCTTCAGTGTTGTTCATGTACTTGTTTACAGTTTAAAGATTACAAATTAAACTCATATGTAAGAATAAAAGCATTCCATCACGAATTTTTTGATTAAAAAAAAACTTCTCGAAAATTAAGCCGGAAGGAAGGACCTTCTATATTTTAGATTCTTTCCTTTTTTGTCTGGAGCTGAGCCGGGTGCGTCATGAAGGAATACAGAAGCTTCACAAAAACACTTGCGCCCAATGTAGGTTTTCTGGTATAATCGTGGAGTATTTGAGGGTATTTATGTTTACAATTGCTGATAAAATTATTCCTTCCCCCAAGAGACATGAAGTCTCTTGCTTCCCTTTTGTTATCGGCTGTGTTATATTTTCGAGCTTAACATTCTTCATTTTGTCCACCTCTTCGAAGTACGATTGTTTGAAAATTAGAATTCTTATTTCGTTCACACTTTCCACAAATGTGAATAGAAATGTTTCTATTGCGAATAATTTGAACGTAATAGTGACTCCTTGAATGTTGGAATATCAGACCACGTACTGTTAATAAGATGGAGCAAGGAGGGCCCAGAATCTAACAAAGGCCAACCCACGAAATCTTGTGCTTCTAACACTTATGCTGTAAGAGATGTTCAGCAACAACCTTTAATCATAAACTTAGTATTCAAATATCCTACCTTGGTTTTTTGTTTTTTTATTGTTCACTGAATTTTTGGTGGCATCTATGGTCCACCTTCATCACAGCGAAAAATTCCGTGCGTAACAAAAAAATTGCAGATTGGATTTAACTGATCAATGGAAATGAACAATGTAATTTTTATATCTCTCACGTTGCTTTATTTTGATCAACCAACTAGAAAGAAGTAGTGGTTAAAATCTGAGTAGAAGATCTTTTAGGTCATTGCATATATCCTCTAAGGAAAATATTGTAACGAAAGTGAAGTGATTGTACGAAAGTGCCTGAGCTAAGAAGTACGACGGTTCACAAGTTGAAAGATGAAAAGACGGTTGCGTGTCGAGTACTGAATGCGTTATGTCCTCATAATGTAGGGTTTATAAGGAAGATTGGACCTTTGTAGTAGGGAGCTGATTAATTTAACCGTTGGCCGTTGAGGTGCTGGAGTGATATTTGTTGTCATCCACGCGTGTTACAATATCCTAAGTCTTGCGCACAGTCCCAACGTGCGAACTGCGCAAGTTATAACTTGAAATAAAGAATTGTCAGTTTGTTAGTGATTTCAAAGGTGTGAGGTGAATTGTTCGCAGTTGTTGTAAGCAGTTGTAATAAAACGTTACTATAGTTACTATGGTAACCAAGTTAAAGAGTAACTTAGTACAATCAAGCTTAGTACAATCAAGCTTTGAAGAAAGCTGACATATAGCTCGAGCAGGGATAGACGTCAGCTTTTGGCTTCATCGTCAACATTCTAACCCAAGAGTGTGGGTTATGAATTCTGATATCCCAGTAGCAAATATTGCCACTAAAAGTTACCTTGGCGTGGTCACAAGTGTTCCAAATTTATTCTTTTGAAAAAACGACGAACGAAACGAATAGAAATTCGAGGCACCATTCGGACTTTCGGAGTCATTCCATTAAAAAAAAAGGACTGGAAAGAGGACTGGAAAGAGGAAAGAGGAAACCATTGTTTACTTTTGTGTACACTGTGTTTCAAATTTTCTCTGATTCTTATTGGTTTAAATTGATCACGTGACGCGATAGCGCTTTTCCACCCGTCCGAGAAAATACCCGGATGGATGGTACTTGTCCGTGAAAATTTTTCTGTAAACAAGCTGGCTTATAGAAAATAAACAATCGAAATTGCAATAAGCGGTTTTTTTGTCTGATTTTTTTATTTTACATTATTAATATGATTGTTAAACTGGCGCGGAAGAAAATTTGGGGATGAACAATAAAGACAAGAGAGTGTGTATGTCTTGGAACTATCGGTATAATAGTTGCCCCTTTGAAATTTGATGTTAACGTTCTTAAAACTAGCATATTTGCCTTCCACGCCTCGCTTCTCGGGCAAATATTTGTTTTAAGAACATCAAATTTCAAAGGGGCAAATATCTGCAGGCGACAGTTCCTCAACAGAAACTCTCTATTGTCTAAGTAACTCAATACAACAATTGTCAATAAAGGAGGGGGGAGGGGGACCGCGGTATTTTTTTAGTTTACTTTCAACAGGCATCAAATAACTTTTGCTCTGAATAAGGCACTAGTCGCCGGAGAAAGAGTGCCTGAACTCAAACTTAAATCGGCGGGTCACGTCCGCAGCATCTGACGGACTCGGAGTTCAACTCTTCGTTTGTTGTTAGCCAAGTGGACTCTACAGTCGAGTCTTCGCAGTCATTTTCATTGCGAGATTACGTTGTTTGCTGAACACCGTGAATGATCTTTGGCCGAAACTAGGGCAAACTTATGGAAAGACTTACATTAGATTAGTGTTTCTTCAATAGTTTCCTTAAAAAGAGGCTTATTCAGAAGGACACAATGTAAAATACACCTGACACCGGACCAAACTAAAGACACTACCTCGACCTACCTCCTGTGGCGATTGTCATGAAAAAGTATATCGTAAAATTCGGGTTATAAGCACCCTTCTCCACTCAACGTTTAGTATGTATGCTCTTTGAGCTTGATGTGCATTGATGAGTGGCGTCCAACGGATATCAAAGCCCAACGTTTTTAAAGTGCAAACTTAGGGTTAGGTTCTGATAACAAGCCACTTCGAAAGGAGGCCTCCATCCCCCCATCTCTGTTCAGCGATAGGTTCCCCCTCTTGGCCAAGGAAGGTTTTACGTTATGACATTAATGTTTTTTCAATCCCAACTTAAGTAACTCAAAAGGTAACGTGAAGTACGCGTCCTGTTGTGCGACTCGCGTAATAAAACAACCATGCAATACACCTGGGGCAATACACAGACGTTTTGGCTTTTCTGTGGGGCCAACGGATTCGCTAGAAGTCAGTTTATGCAAACAATCCGGCGTTGCGTTTGTTGCATTATTATTCCACTGAACTGGGAATGCATCCGGCGACAAACTCTTCCGATATTAAGTGAAAGTCATATGCTGCTCTGTTATGGCACACCACGAAGATTTCATTCTTCTTAGTTGCGGCTTTGTATCTTAACCGCTAAAGGTCATCTAAATATCTTGTCAAACCTAATGTAAAACCTGTCGGAAATCGAGCATCTCTATTACATAAAAATACACGATCAGGCAAAACAATGCATCTGCAGTAGACCCAAGAACAACCTGCAATCATTTCTGTCGACCTTTTCCTCATTTTGACCACAACCTGCAGCTGGGCTGCTTTGTCAGCTTTATCGATATTAAATACCCCCAGAGAAAGAACAATAAAACATTCCATCACGAACTTGCATTCTGTGAAATAATCCGGAAGGAAGAAGGAACATGTAGCTTAACGTAAGGTGAATGATATATTAAATTTTTAATACTACCAGGGAATGCCTGTGCTGACCTAGGGGAGATGGAAATTTAAAAGTGTGTAGTTATTATTCCAGAAGATTACGTAATGAAGCCCCACACGAACAAGCACAGAGCAACTTACATTTGTGGTACATGTCAAAGAGGAGTTACCTTCGAAATCTATATCTGTAAAAAGCTACAGCTTTCTAACTAGAACTAACAGATCCAGAAATGGACTTGATATTTACCTCATTTTAATGTTGTCTGACTGAATTAATAGTCCAAGAGAAATGAACAGGTTAACTAAATAGCAGCGTGTTGGCAAAGAAAGTAACCTGTTTCAAGATTCTAATCAACGCAACTTTTACAACCGCAAGCGTTTTTACAGAAGTCATTTCTGTCAGGTAAGACGGTGTCTGGAAACGGAGCGTGCGCAAAGAACATATGAGCAAAAGGGAAGTATTGAAGATGTAGTTGGCAAGATTCCTTATTATCTTAGACAACCCAAGACAAATGTCCTTGGCAAGTGAATCTGAGAGCGCGAAAATGCGTTGGCAAGGTATTTTGGAGACTGATAAATAATATGGTGCCCCCCCCCCCCCTTCCCCCCGTAAAAATGCTGGAAACGAGCAATGACGACTTCATCGCGATAAACAACATTGAATTGGGGAGAAGGGGACGACCTGATAACGACCTGAAATGTATTGCAAAAGTCGCAAGGCTTGTAGATCCATTGTATATATTGAAAAACAAACTCAAACAAAAGGAGTGCCCTTGGAAATAACTCGTATTGCTCAGAAATTTGTAGACATTTTAGAATTTTGATAGCAGATTTAATTCCCAAGAAACAAAATTCTTCCAACATTTTTTAGACTTGAAGTGATTTTTGACAAGTTCTAAAATTTTGGCCGTGTTAGAAAAAGCCTCTGAACCTCTCATCAAAAAAGCTTTTTAAGCCAACTCGTGATCTTTGAAACGCACCCGTGTCCCGTGTCCCGTGTCCCGCCTGCGCATGTGACCTGTACAATATATGACAAGAGCGGTCAAAAAGATTTTGAGAAGTCTTTATTTACATAACATAAAATTTACCAGGATCATTTATCATTAAGCTCGTTTCAGTAGAACACATAAGTTGTTTTGATTGTTACTACTGAAAAAGGCTAATAAATTCCAACAAGAGATTATGATCTTGGTTAGCTTTGGTTAGTGATCTCTTGGTTCTAACAAAAAACGTGAACGTGCTATGTACACAGATAAATGATATCGATGAGATATGACAAACATCTTCATCCGGCGTTTCTAAAACGAGGGTCAAGGGTAAGGGTCAAGGGTAAGGGTCAAGGGTAAGGGTAAAGGTAAAGGATCAAGGGTAAGGGTAAAGGGTCCAGGGTAAGGGTAAAGGGTCAAGGGTAAGGGTAGCGGGTCAAGGGTGAGGGTCAAGGGTAAGGGTCAAGG
>Ga0126337_10002388_pt1 | contig 11944 bp, 15 predicted proteins | sample DipCmetagenome_FD_92527 | JGI IMG/M metagenome (GOLD analysis project Ga0126337, IMG submission 92527) | Coral microbial communities from La Bocana,Puerto Morelos, Mexico - Diploria C A metagenome | ecosystem: Host-associated > Invertebrates > Cnidaria > Coral | place: La Bocana,Puerto Morelos... | reverse complement strand
TATAAGAACCTGTGCGTTTAGCTCTTTGGTCATACATGGGAAAGCCCATAGATCGGCGTCTTGTAGCAGCTTATGCAGCAGCCTTCAAACAACAGGAGGTTCTTTCTAGCAGGGGCTTCTCGGTGCTAACCAATGTCTCTGGGAACCTTTTCAAAGCATCTCTTCCAACCCTGAAAGATGTTGAAGGAAACACGGAGGTGGGGAAAATGCACAGTTTATGCATGTACAAGGTTTCAAAAAACTAATTTCATGGAACATATGTTTAATATACATCTATATGTACATGCATGTTCTAGCTGTGGAGACCTGTGTTTAAGAACCCATTTGTAAAACCCTGTCAAGGTCATAGAAGCAATCATGATGACTTCAAAGGGGAGAGGGAGATTCAGTGCCCACATTCTGAAGGAAGCTTTGCTCGATTTCTTTTCAGAGGGCAAGCTTTATCCCAAAGGGATGTGTCGTGAGATGGAATGTATTCAAGCTTGGGCCTTAAGGAATGGACAAGCTATGCAGAGATTGGCATCTCAAATGTACATTAATGTATATATACTGTTTTCTTTTGTGTCGGGTGACCTCTGTTAATTTTCAATATTTGGAAGATATTTTGGGGGTAAATACATTGAGTTTGGGCCGCTAGTGAGGTCAATTCTGTCCCTTAATTCTTGCAGCCAAGGCAAGTCGCTTTAGGCTTTTGGCCCAGCGAGCTGATACTGCGAAACTCAAAAAAACGACAGCTTTGAAAAAAAAGCTGAAGGACCATGTTGATACTGGACAACATTTAAGGGAAAATGGCGTGGCGTTTTTAAACCTCAATCATACCCAATTTGCAAGTTTAAGGACTACTTTTGGGTTACTTATTTGTACTGGTTGACCAAAAATGAAATCATCTGAGGAGTATACGAAATCTCACCCGGATGACATTGAACCGATGGAGGGTTGCCAATTGGACACCTTATCGGAGTTGAGCTGGCCTTCATCTTCTTCTTCCGCTTCCACGACCCCATATGTGTCCTGCAAGGGCGATGAGCGGCTACATAGGATTGCAGTGCAGCTGGCTGAGGCCCTTGAAAAGGCTAAGTCTGGGGAACAAACACGGGGAAAAGATATTCCTGCTGACAATGTTGAAAAGTGTCCTGAGAAGAAAGTCGAGAAGAAAGTCAACATGGATAAGGTTTTGCCACAGCATGCTACTAGGCATCATTTGTTTTCAACCCAGATTGTTTTTTGCCATGAGAAACGCAAAATAAAACAAACACTTGATGGGTTTCCAGATCAAAACAAATTGTTTTTTGTATTTGATCCTGTACATGCAGTAATTATCCTGCTTTGTGACAATCTAAGGTACTCAATTCTCTTAAGGCCCAGTTGGAGGTTGAGGTTGCGAAACCATTTCCCCAGAGTGCTCAGTACCAGAAAGCTTTCAAGGCTGCAGAGGATGAGGATGACCCAAAGGGAAAGAAAGGGACAAAATCGAATAAGAAGAAGAAGAATTCCAAAAAACGCGCTGATGTGAAAAATATTTCCCGCCCAACTTCTGAGAATCTTGAGTCTATGGTAGAAAACCCTACATATGAGGCAAACAAGTATTCTGAATTCAGAAACATGTTTCTTAAGGATGCCATGGAAAGCCGTGGTATCAGTGCTAGGGAGGCAGCTCAGGAGTGGAACGTTTCCCGCCAGAAACGGAAGATGGGCCGGGCTTTCTGTTCCAGAGCTTCGCCGGAGGAGATTTATTGGTAAGGGTGAAATGGAAAACCCCTGGGCCATAGCAGAATCCTTGGAAAGGGATTGAAGCTTGCTTAAAGCCTTCCTGCTTGTTACAAAACTGAAAGGTATATATAGATTGGAAACCTGTACATGTTGGGAACTCTGTTCAATTTCATTTGTAATTTATGTTGTCTCAACAAGGATACATATGGCCCAAATTACCTATGAAAGTATAGTGGCAATTGCCACTAATTTCAATTGGCCATTCAGTTCTGTGTGAATTTCCACAGCCCGTCGGCCCTCGTACACTGGTATGCAACCCAAGTATGCATTGAAAAATGGTGGCCCCAATTATTTGGGTATGGAGGTTGATCTGATGGAATATCAACATCTTAGGCTAGCTAGCTCAAGCTGATTCGTTGAAGCTGCAGGCCCAAACATACAAAACATTCAGCAGTCTTGAACTTGAACCAAAAGGCTTTTTGCATAGTAAGCAGGTATACTGGAAATTGACCTAACCATATTTATAGTGTAACCTAACCAAACTGGGGTGATGATCGAGAGCTGTTTCAACACATGTCCAAATTTTCTGTCAATTGCATCTCAACTTGGTGCTTCGCCATGGTTGTATTGGAATTGCTTCGATGGAAGGCTCCAGCAGTTCTAATTCTGACGGTGGCCCTATTGGGGTCAAATTCCAAAGTGCCTCAAGGAGAAAACCTAGAGTTCGCAGAGTTCTTCTGTGGGGAAGGGCAAGTATCTTTGGCCATGTGGGCTATGGGGCTCCGTGGCAGTAGCCACGACATCAGGTATTCTAACCTGATGGATCTATGTAGCGTTTCTGGATTCGCGAGCCTTGTCTCAATATTCAATAACTAGCAGCCAGCATCATGCGCAATGATTGTTGTGAACTTGAATGTCAAGATCTGTTCACTTCAGGATGTCGATCAATGAACTTTGGAATATGAAGCCTGGGGCACTATGCCTTTTTGGGATCTGCTGCAACAGCTTTACAAGAATGATTCTTCTTTGAATTACTTTCATCTTTTCTCTTTTCTCGTTTAAGGGGACACAACACATGTGTTGAAAAAAAGGATCTGGTGGATTATATTGTGCTTTCTAGATTCTAGACTGTGTCTCCACTCAGGTCATCGTATACTGCTGGCAGGGATATCTGGAACGATTTTCTGGGAAACATCGGGTACGGATTCGTCCGTACAGGAAATCTTCTTGCTTCGAGGTTGGTGCTGATGCTCTTGGTATGTTCAAGCAGGAGAGTCAGGTGGGTCGTGGAACAGCCTGAGGGTAGTTCACTTCCCCATCACCCCCGGTTCCAAGAACTATTGTCGATTGTGAAGGAACCATGGTGGTGAATATGAGCAATTTTTTATTCTTCACCCCTTCAAATTCCCTCAATTCCCAAACCACCACCGAACCAAATTCATTTCATGAATTTTGAGATATTGTTTTGGTTTCTAAATCAACTGAGGTCTTCACATGTTCATTTTGGATGGGGGCTTTTGATGGGCAAACCCCAAAGCGTCACCGACTATGGTCCAACGATATGTCTCTCCTTGAAAGCATTTCCTCCATTGGCGGCAGCATGAGTAGAAAAGCCATGCAACAGCTCCCTGGTGCTCCGCTTGTCAAAAAGTACATCGACAAGAGTGGAAAGCAGAGAAGGATGGGAATACCGGAGCGGCTAAAGCAAAGCCAGTTTCTCGGATGGAAAAAACAACCGGTCTGTAGTAAAGTGTTTGGCTTTAAAAGAACTCAGCATGTCAATTGATCTATGTGTACCCTATATAGTAGGCTGTCTTTTCTTGGTGAACTAAGGGCTTATACAGCTAAATTTGCAGATCTTCTCGCGAAGCATGCTCGGACACCATTGAAGGTAGCTTGGAAAAACATGGCTATTGGTATGATAAATTGAATCTGAAAATTCTTCATCTAAGGACCAATTGCCACCTCCCCTCGAACTTCAAGATGTCGATTGGACATGTGGGGATGCGGAACTGTTTGAAGCAACATTTCTGCCTTTGCCGTCGGATGATTTGTCTAAGATTGGGGATATGTGGAAGGATGTACCTTGACTCAAGGATTGTTTTTTTCCTTAATTTCCATGGTCCCTCTATTTGATCCGCACTTCACCACTTCCAGGCCGAAATCCCTCAAGTTCTCCGGTACCTTGCTGGCTGCAAATACTTCCAGCCCAAGGGACGTTGGGTGCCTTGACCTCACATACGGTGCAACTGAAGAATTTATGGAACAACTGTTGACTTCAAAGGATCCGTATATATCACCTTATGTCAAATCCTATATAGCTGAAATTCTGCACCAAAAGATCCCAAATCTCAGGTCGGTATCTTTGAAAGATTGGATCTGAAGCACTTGGCGTAGCAGTTGGAACCGGGCCTTTTTTTCATATTCCAGTTTAATTAGAAATCAATTAGATGTAGGCAGGTTGACCGCAGTACAAGTTCTGTGGATGTGCTGCTGAAAATTCATACCGTGAAATTTCGTGATTTGACCGAGAAAAAACCCCAAATGACCGTGAAAAAACCGTGAAATTCGTGAAATCCACTCAGAGAGTTTTTGTAGAAAAAAACAAAAAATCTTGGGAAATGCAATGATCGGATTTGGGTTTATGAAAAAAACCTATGAATTCCCACTTTGAGACTTTCATGAAACTCGGCCTCTGCAGGATACATGTTTGGATATCTTGAGGTTTCATCCAGCCATTTGGTCACAATCAGGGTGGTAGTGTGCTATTAGAGGGTGGTAGCTATGTCGTCGATGCCATCCTTGCAAAACCTGCCATTCCCCATAGCTGAGCTTTCGTGGTCAAAGCTTGCTGATGTTCAGCAACATCTCAAGATTTCGAAGGCCGAAGCATACATGGTACTTTATCACGTTTTAGGGCCAAAGGATGTTCCTTGGAGAAACATATTTGGTCAATTCTATGTGGTGTAGATTTCCTATACTTATGAACTTGTAGCTAGGTAAATTATGTAAAGAAACGCTTTGAATTTTGTCCCTAAGACCTCTTCCTTTCCCTTTCCGTTGCACACTGCCCACATCTAAGGCTGAGGGCAATTCTCCTGAGGACCAGCAGGAAGAGCCTGAAGCACCCAATAAGGGACGTGCCAAAGCAAAAGCAAAGGCCAAAGCAAAAAGCAAGGCGGCAGAGAAAGAAGTTAAGGAGGTGGATGAAAAGAAGGATCGAAAGAAGAAGGCCCCAGCTGAAGATGAGGATAAAGAGGAGGCCGAACCACCAAAGAAGGATCGAAAGAAGAAGGCCCCAGCTGAAGGTGAGGATGAAGAGGATGCCGAACCACCAAAGAAGGATCGAAAGAAGAAGGCCCCAGCTAAAGGTGAGGATGAAGACGAGAAGACCGAACCACCAAAGAAGGATCGAAAGAAGAAGGCCCCAGCTGAAGATGAGGATGAAGAAGGGAAGACCGAACCACCAAAGAAGGATCGAAAGAAGAAGGCCCCAGCTGAAGATGAGGATGAAGAAGGGAAGACCAAAGCACCAAAGAAGCATCGAAAGAAGAAGGCCCCAGCTGAAGGTGAGGATGAAGAAGAGAAGACCGAACCACCAAAGAAGGATCGAAAGAAGAAGGCCCCAGCTGAAAATGAGGGTGAAGAAGAGAAGACCGAACCACCAAAGAAGGATCGAAAGAAGAAGGCCCCAGCTAAAGGTGAGGATGAAGAAGAGAAGACCGAACCACCAAAGAAGGATCAAAAGAAGAAGACTGTCCCAGCTAAAGAGGAGAAGGTTGAAAAAAAGGCACCAACGAAGGCTCCAAAGACGGATCAGACCCCAGCTGTGGAAACTGACTTGGAAGGGTCTGAAGCAAGTACTGAAGTTACCCGATCGAGAAAAGCACCAATCGAAGATGAAGTTTTCCAGTGTCCGAGCCCGGAAAAGACGATCCCTGAGAAGACTACGAACACTGAAGCTGATCCTGATGAAATGAAGAAAGCAGAGGAAGAGAAGCAAAAGAAATTGGATGATGAAACAAACGCAAAGAAGGCAGAGGAAGAGAAGCAAAAGAAATTGGAGGATGAAGCAACCGCAAAGAAGGCAGAGGATGAGAAGCAAAAGAAATTGGATGATGAAGCAAAAGCAAAGAAGGCAGAGGAAGAGAAACAAAAGACTTTGGATGCTGAAGCAAAAGCAAAGAAGGCAGAGGAAGAGAAACAAAAGACATTGGATGCTGAAGCAAAAGCAAAGAAGGCAGAGGAAGAGAAGCAAAAGAAATTGGAGGATGAATCACGAGCAAAGAAAGAAGAGGAGGCGGAGAGACAAAAGAATTCCCAAGCTTTGTCTGAGTCGCAACACACTCAATGGTCACTTGATTGAATCATCTATTTTCAACTGAGTTCCATATAGGAATTGGCATGATTATGTCATTATTATGTTCACGTATGATTGCCTTTGTGTTTTTTCAATTTACAATATATACATATATATATATATCTTGCCATGACTGTGGTACATATGTTTGTGTTCTTTCTGACATCTTTTTACCATGTTGACAATTAAGGTCATGCAACACGCTCCAGCAAGCCATCGCACTGGTGCAGAAACAGCGACCGTTTGAGTCCCAGGAAAGGGAACCTGACTCGATCTCGACGGCCACCACAATGATGATTCCTGGCAGCACCAAATGAAAGAGCTGTGTATACAGACAATCTGTTAATTGATAAGAACTTGTATCCACTAGCAACATGATGTGGCAGTTGCTTTTGATTGCAACAACTTGTTTTCATCCATAGTTGATGTTTCACTTAGGCTGGGAGAATCTCAACCTATGGGTGATGGTGGTATGGCAATGCCTGAACTACTTTCAGCGGCATTGGAACGTATCAAACAAATGGAAGGCCAGCTGGCTGAAAAGGGAAGTAGTCAGTCAACAACTGGGCCCCGTCCAAGTTTGAAAAGATCAACACAACTCGACAGCAGTGCCGAGAAGGACCTAGATGGGATTTCAAAAATGCTTTGGTGTTTGAGAAATAGTTGGTTCGTTTTTGAATGTATACGGTATACCTCAAATGAAGGTTTTTTTTTTAATATTTCTTTCGTCTCAAACCATAACGTTGGACACACTGATCTGCAACCTCTGCAGGAAATCCTGCCTGACAGGCAGTCTGATGAACCATTTGCAGCATCTGCTTCCTCGCCTGAAGGCAGTGATGTAGGAAAAGGTGAAACAGGTAATGGTTCTGGCGCTGATGCTCTGGTTGAAAAAACAAAACCCGTGGAGACCAAACCTTCTGATACTAGCTTGGAAGAATTGAATGCCATGATATTGAAAAATCGTTCTGACCGAGCTGATGAACTTCCCAAGCAGTCCACTCCCAGTGTTCCGGGGGAAGTCGTCAATTGGGTGACCCACAAGAAGGAAGGGATGCGACTTAAACGTCTCATGGAGGAGAGCAGTGAAGGTCGCAAATTTCCACATATGCAAGAGATGTGGTGTGGCAGCGCAGCTGATTCTTGGTTCTGGAAAAATCATCTGTTGCTTTAAAAACGCTTTCCTCCTTTATAAAATATGAAGGTAAGTTTTTCATATTTCCGAACTTCGGCCCATGTTTTTGTTTGCTCATTTAATTGCCCAATGACTGATCCCCAGGACCGCAGGAAACTTCTCCAGCAATGGGTGGAAAGCGAACAAGACCCCAGCTGCATTGAGGCTGACTTGGTGATTTCCAAGAGTACTTCAAAGAAGAAACGTGGCACGAAAGAGCTACTTACAACAACGGAGATGATGAAACGCGAGATTCCTATGGAGAAGATCAGGGCCATAGTAGCAAAGGGAAAGGGCATCCCAGATGAGGACTGCCCTGAAATTGCCAGTTTGACGAGGTTTTGGATCAATACGTCAACTCAAGAAATAGATGAGGATGAAGCAAAACAGGAACAACGAGTCAAGGTTGCAGGTACAGCTTCATCGGGCATAGATGCAGTCTTTTCCACGGCAGATGCTGGATCTATGGGTGCCCTTGGGGCAGACAAAATGCAATCTATCTTGGAAGGGCTTCCTTCAGCTGAAGGACTTGGGGTGGGAATGCTTTATTCAAAAAAGTTAGTCATGAAGAGTAAATCATTTATTGACTATTTATTCTTGAACTTGGCCACTCATCCCTCCACACTGGCCTTCTCAAATGTCAGGAAGAGACCAGTCTCGGCAACAAGAAAGTGCACCTCGAGCAAAGGCGAAGGCGAAAACCAAAGCTAAGGCAAAAGCCCGGGCGAATCACGTTGATGAAGCCAGGCCAAAAACACCAGAGGATATCAAATCAGAAGTCAGTCTGGTTCTTAATATACATCCTTTTAGCTACCTGAAAGCATGGCCATTGATCAAAACATTTCTTCATGTAGTCTTGGAATTTCAAATTGGATTATGATTTCAACCTTGCACTTCTCAGGTTCAGCCCTCAAGAAGGAATTGACTGCGGTGACAAACTTGTCCCTGGAACTTCCACAAAAGAATCCCTTGCGGACCAATTTGGAACGCTACAAGAAGCGTATTGAGGAGTACTTGGATGAGTTTCTTGGCCTTACATTTCAGTTCTTCGAGTTTTCAAGTTTCAAGTCTTCATTTTTGAACATCAACCAGTATAATAAACTATACCCCAAAATTCAAGTCAATCACTGCACCAACATCTTTCTAAGGATGAAGTCGCTGAAGACTGCGGCTGATATTTCTGATATGAAGACTGAAGTGGAGGAAGAGGCTTAAGTTAGTGTTAAGCCATGTATTTTCCCTTTCACTCTGTATCATCCTGTTCCCTTTGGCCAGGTGAAGAGGCTTCGTATGGCCAAGGCTCAAGCTAGAGCTGTGATCTCTGAACTCAAGAAACAGGGCACGGCCTAAGTGCTGGCGCTGTATGTCTGCGACTGCTTTGGGTGTGTTGGTGATAAGCAAAGTAAGACTCTACCATATGTGGAATTTGAACTGTTTTTTCTTGTCTCTGATTTCAAGATGATACAAATAACCATAGAAACATATTTGCTGATTCTTCCACCAGAGTTGTCACGTACTTTTTGGGGGCTGCCATAGAACCTTGCCTATTGGAGCTTTAAATTCTAACAAAGAATATGCTTATCATGAAACTCGTACATACTTCAATTCATGCTCTTTGGCAGGGAGGGTGGCTTTTCTTTTTGAAACTTGGGAAACCCATCAAAAATCTACGATGGGATGGTGATTGGTTCACATATGTTGCGCAAGAACAGCGTGTGTCCGTAGCTTTGGTAGCGATCTTGGTGGAGGAGTCATTATCCACTTAGGTAGTCGCATGGCCCTTGAATCCTCATGTTACAAATGATATGTAGATAGACTTTGAACTGCGGAAAAAACAATGTCATATATGACTAGTCCAACAGAGACAGATAGATATTTTCACATAGTCTTTAAGTCTTTGAAATCTGAAAACTATATGTAGATAAAGTATACTATTCTATATTGGTTTGTCAATGGTGTTCTGCAGGGCTCAGGGCTTGGGGTGCACTACAGGTGGACAAGTGACTCAACAAGTATGTAGGGCGCTGGATTCTGTGAATGGCGTGGAAAAAAAATTGGGTATGGCATGAACATTTTTCTCTGATCCTATACTATGTTCATTTCAGTAGAACGATGGGTGGTTATTTTCATACCAAGTTAAGTTAGCATGCACCACCCACGCAGGTGCAGAGGTTCCCAGCCAACGTCAAGATGATCTCGTTCACCTTAATGACTTGTGTCTTGGTGGAAGTCAAGCAATAGAACCATTCAGCTTTTTTGACCCCATTTATGGTGAATTTTCTTCAACTCAGCATTTTTGAGGTTGGCTTCGGGAATTGGTTCTGGCAATTCTTCAGTGAAACATGCGAAAGAAGTTGGAGAATTATTTCATTCAAATGTCTTCAAAAGGCCCCTTGGTAGCAAAATGTTGAAAAAAGAATCATCTTTGAAACCAAAAATTTGAGTCGTTGATGTCTCATTACAACTGAGTCCCATCAGCCACACTGGTGAATCTATGGTACATCACGCTGCGAAGAAAGCTGGAATTTCACTGGGGTGCGATCTACAATTTCTGGATCTTCCTGTGTGCTCTGGTTATGATAGTGAGGGCTCACCACAACTGGAAATTCAAGCATGGCCATTTCTACTTCCATCAGATCTCGTTTCTCAGCTGATTTGAAACCTGAAACCAATGTCAATGTTTCATATTTGGTCTTAATTTCTGTTTTTGCTTTGTCCACCCATGGCTAACAAGGCCCAAACCATCGTTGACAATGGCCTTCTGAAGTCATTGGTGGGCCTGGACAAGCTGGAGGAGTATTGGCAGCATATGCTCCATGATTTTCCAGATCATCCCGCAGCCAAAAGCCCATGTAGCTCTGTGCCCATTTCACTGTATGGTACTTTGAAATGTATTGTACATTTTGTGGATTTTAAACTTTGTGATTCATAGTTCAGATTCAGGTAAGTAAGTACCATGTTTTTTGTTGTATACCATGTATTTACCACCACCATAAAATTTGGCACATTCTGTTTCGGAAATTGGGAAACTTAGGTGACGAAGGGTCAGCACTTGGTGGATCCTACATGGTATTTCACTGGCAACCAGAATTATCACCATGTCCTACGAATTCTGGAGCAAGCAGGTTCTTGATCACTACAATCCCATCTTCAGCTTACATGTACGACGGTGATGTCAATATCACGCTGCAATGTGCCGGGAATCATATTTGCAATTCACTGTCCAATTTCAAACTATCAATTCCGAATGCAGTTGGAGAAAATGTTTCCTGGTGATTTTTTCAATTGATTTTTTTACGATTTCAATCATCTGATGTTGTTTCTCACCATTTTTTCCCACCATAGGGGCCTCTCCAAACACGATGCTCTGTCCACTTTCATGGCGGCGCTTGGAATCTAAGGCGATTGAACTAGATATCTTTGTGATGAATTTCAAGGGTGACTGGAAGTACCTCTGGCAACTCTTTAACCTGAAGAGATATGCGACGAAAGAGGAGGCGCCTTGAGGTTTTTCTGGCCCACAGTTTTTGGGGTTGTAAAGTTGTTTGATCCCACTGAAATCCCCAAAAAGTGTTTGTTTTGAAGGAATGGTTTTAAGTCCAACAATATTTCCAAAGTTTCTTTTGACAAATGCAGGTTTGGGGCCCATCTATATCCCCAACCTTTTTGCTTTCAAAGCATGGTTGTGGTCCCAGCTAATTACTCCCCAAGTTTTTGTTGCCAAAGAAAAGGTTTCAGGTCTACCCAAAACATTGTGTATAAACACAGAGCTCCCCTCAAACTCTGATTAGGTATGTTGGAGATGCCGAGCTACAAAGGGCAGTTTAGATCTTTCAATGGCTTACACGAATACAGCTTCAGATGCCCCCTGGCTACAAACTGAGTATCAGGACATCCCATGGGATGTGGAGCCAAGCTTGGCCCGTCTGCCCGGGTTTCGAATTGAAATGTTGGGGCTGGACATCCTACATATATTCCACCTAGGAGTTGGTCGAGACCTTATAGCTTCAGCTCTGAAGGTGATTTGTGGTACAACAGTTTTTCATGGAAGAAACCTCGACCAGAAACTGCAACATGCTTCAGGTTGGCTAAAATCATGGGCGAAGACAAACAAGTTATCGCTGGCTTTGCGAAAATTGACAAAAAGCAATATGAACTGGAAGAGTAAGGAGTACCCCGAGGCCCATTGTAAGGGATTCGATTGCTACGTGATTTTGAAGTGGCTGGTATCAGGCCCTCTTGCAAGTGAGAACGCTGCAGAAATTCCTGATTCTGTATCTACTGCTTTATGGGCGGCCAATTCTTTGATGAGTGTTCTCATGAATGCTGACCGATTTTTAAATGATGATCAACAGCTACATCGGCGTGTGGTGGGACTTTTGCTGGTGCGAACCTACATGCAGCTCGCAGCTGATGCTCTGAGGAATCAAAAACGATTATGGAAGATTCGACCGAAGTTTCATTTACTTCACCATTTGGTTCTGGACAACAGATTGCAAAATCCCCATATGACAAGTACTTGGATGGATGAAGATGCTGTCAAAAAGTTCATGTTGATCAAGAAAAAAACGCATGTGCGAAGGTCCACGGAGCGAGTTCTCAACCGGTGGCTTTTGAACTTGAAAAGTAAACTTGTGGAAGTGTGCGCAGCTGAACACTGGAAAAAAATGACCTGAACTTGGATGAAATTGGGTTTGTGT
>Ga0126337_10002387_pt1 | contig 11945 bp, 8 predicted proteins | sample DipCmetagenome_FD_92527 | JGI IMG/M metagenome (GOLD analysis project Ga0126337, IMG submission 92527) | Coral microbial communities from La Bocana,Puerto Morelos, Mexico - Diploria C A metagenome | ecosystem: Host-associated > Invertebrates > Cnidaria > Coral | place: La Bocana,Puerto Morelos... | reverse complement strand
GTTAGAGCTGTGCTCATACATTATACTTGTTTTAAGACACTATTGATCTTCATGTTGTAAATAGCAATCTATAAGAAATACATTATTGTTAAATGTTAAGTGTTCTGAATTCTGTACGCAATATCAACCCTGCCCTGTGAGAATGGTTAATATTATGTACCGGTACTTATTGACTGAGTGGGTGGGCCGGACAGGAAAATATTTGGCTCAAGGTCAGGACATACAGACCAAGCGCAGTGAGGTCTGTGTGTCAATTAATTATAACCATAATCTAATTCCACAGAGTTTGCTTTTATTATTATTATAATTTGTTTGTGTATTGTATAAATTTGTGCCAATAATTTTATTTATAATAATGTTGTTAGATCCAAAGGATGGCCATAATGGTTATATTGAGATCAGTAAGACATGTGCACCAATTCTTGCTTCCAAAATAAGTAAGCATCACGAGAAACTGCTTTCATGTTACATCTTGACCATCAAAGAGCTCCAGCGAGATAGAAGGTATTAAAAACAATCTTAGAGAGGTCTGTTCTTCTTGAAGTTCTTAATGGTTTTTCCACAGACAAGATAGGCATATATATGTCACATTTGAATGGATGTGTAAACCACACCTCAACTGACAGAATCTAGTTTTTATTCATACCCAATAGTACAGTACATATGTACTGATTCATGACATTTGTAGTGACTTATCCATTTTCTTTGTGTTTTTTAGCTCAACTGCAGCCAACTTAAATATCAGGGGAAATATTTTAGCCCTGAGCCCAGTTCATAGGTGACTTACTTTCAATTATTTTGTAAATTTTGTTGCTGAAATGTTAACAGCAAAATACAGGAATAACATAAGGCATGATTAACTGAGCACCAAGAAGAAGGAGATATGACAGGAGAGATAGCCGCCCCTACCTTATCTTCCATCAATATTCTCTATAATTGACCAAACACAACAAGGAAGAACACAAACTTTGCCTTGCCCTAAGAAGAAAACAGGTGTAGTCAGTAGATTAACAAGAACAAATCAAAAAAGCAGTTTTAAAGTAGTGCAGATCAACTGCACATGTCCTGTTCCAATTCATGCCAAACATTACTCCAGATCTGCTATGCATGCTTGTATGAGGGCTGCCCAGCCTTTCCCTCATGATTTCATCTTCCTCGCTGTAAGTATTTATTGTCATGGTGTTCTGTCCCTTTACTCTGTTACAGCATGCCTAGTGTTGGAAAGCCTTTCTTTTTAGTCAAACTTTCCTGTCCAGTGACAAATCTTACCACCTCGATCGTTGTTCAGGTAGGATTCAGTAACCCACTCAGCTTTCAAAAACTGTTCTTAATGATGTAAAATGATGATTGTATGACCTATGAATCTATGTTCACTTCTCAGTGTCATTTTTCATTATTATTTATATTAATAACATGGTCTCCACATGTTTACACCCCAGAAACTTGTTTTAGCTAAAAAATGAAGTAAAAAAAAATAAAATGAACTAGCATGCTTTATAACATTATTATTTTTCAATGGTGAAAAAGCAGTCCAGTTACATTTGTGAAGGAAACTGATCCACTCATTGAGCCATAAAGAACTTCTGCATTAAGATAAACTGGAACAAGTACAAAGTAGAAAAATGAAAAATACAATTGTTAAAACCATGTTTTCTTGTGTACACATTCATCTCTTTAACAATAATAACAAAGAGAGCATCAACATGTAATTGGAATGCAAAGTGGATAAAAAGAAGGGTGGAAAAGTAGTTTCTACCTCATAGGCTCTGCGCACTGTTTTACTTCCGCTGGTCATTTCTTTGCTGATTAATAACACAAAACAATAAGTCCGTCTTTCTCCACAGCCTGTAATCACTTTAGAGTTCAGCTTCAAGAAACAAATACAGACAAGAATATATAACATTACTAACATTACAGTTTTTCTCCTAGGGAGAACAGTTTATGTACTGGCATAATTTCCTGCAAATTGGTGAGCAGTATGTATTTTATGAGCTGAAAGAAGCAACAATGAACAAGGTAATAATTAATATAATTATGTAATATTACCAACACTGTAAATGAATATACGAAAGATCATATATTTGAACTGCGGAGAAAGATATGAATTTATGATTGATCGTCGCAGTTGTACACAGAACATAAGCAGTTGTGAAATTACAGCCTAAAAAAAAAAGTTTAGGCACAACTACTTAGTCGTGTGTACAACTGCGATGATCAATCATAAATTTGTATTTACCAACACTGATTATAGCAACATTAACAACATTAACCTAAGTGTCAACTTAGTATTAAAGGCCAAATTAAATGAAAATGAGAATTAACAATTATACCTTTTTATTCTGATTTTTGTCCTTCTTTGGAATGTTAAAATTTTAATTTGTTTCTTAATTAAGGGAACAAGAAATGAACGAAAGGTGCTTGCTAGCTCGCCTCACTCAGACCTGCGTGAATACAATTCTGGTATCCCCGCACCCAAAGTCTCCAACAGTGTGAAACGGCCTTGTCAAGATGAACCTGTGGTAAAGTTTTGTTCAATTATTCAATTATCTTAACCTTCACACATGTATCCATGTACATTTAAAAAATGTTCGAGAGATTACTAAATTTGCTGTTTGTCTGTTAAACAAATTGCCGTCAGTTTTTCATGCGTCTGCCCTGTTATTGATTATGAATTCCGTCATAACATTGTAGCTATAAATAACAGGTCAGACCCATGAAAAACTAACGTCAATTTGTTTTTGACGATAACAAATTATCAAATCGTCCGCCCTCCCTCGCTGACACATGGCAAAAACTATAAGTACATGTGTCTTTTCTTTTCGCTTATTGACAATGGAAATTAGCCAATGAGCGCTCGAGAATTTCTGTAGTTATCGTAAAATATACATCTGCTTTTTTTCCCTTTAGACCGCTTCTTCCAATCGTTTTTAGTTGATTGCTGTTGTATTTAGTTCAAATTGCCTAGATTATACTCTTCAGGGAGAATTTAAGCGGCCAAGAACTGCTCTGGGACAAGACGATCTGAACCACAGAAAGATCGATTACAACGTGGATTCGACATCAGATAGCGCCGTGGTTGAGAGAGAAATCTTGCATGCTCCGAAACTGAGGCCTGCTCCGAAACTGATGCCACCAGTTAATATATCTTACACCGTAAGTATCAGAATACCTGAAGTAGACAATTTTTTTCTCTATACCTCCGCTCAACACACGTCTGAGACTGGACCGAAAAATTCTACTGGACACTCGACTACCAATCACAGTCGCTGATACTCTGTGTTGCATTAACTAAGCGTTTCGTCCTTTTTCACCCTGGTAAAAATAAATTTTTGGAAACGTAGCAATATGTTAAGTCTATCAAGAAGCACTAACTCCTTAATAATCTTCAATCTCAGTTTATGTTTCGTTTTTTCCTTGCAATTTTCTTTAATATCGTGAGTTTAGCCTTATGGTTACTTTTGTCATTTGTTTTGAAATTAATTTGTTTCAGGGCGTTATTACTAAGTGCTTAAAACCCGAAGCTGGAGTTTTTGAACTGGATAATAAAATAAGGTAAACATTTTGATACTTCAAGTAAAACAACTCCACGTGTCTTAAACCTGAGTACTCAACAGTTTTTTTGGCTTTGTATTTGGTAACCAGAAGCTTTGTACAATCGAGAAATTTCAGCATAGGATACAATTTCGTTACAGGTTGTATATTAGTCACCAACCCTCTCCGAATCTGGGTCGTGGCTTGCGCGTTGGAGCACACGTAACTACTCACAATGTTCACCTGTGCAAGGAGGGAAAGGTTAGTAGGTTACGTCACCCTATTACGTCACCCTAAAATTAAACCAAAGTCCGTCTCGGTGCACAAATTCTCAAAATAATAATCTGGCCAATATCAAGCCTTAGTTAGTTCCGAGGGCCAATTACTAAAATCAACCAATTAGATTGCCTAATTGCCAGTCTAAGGGAACTGTCCCGAATGATCCCGCATGATCACTTTTTGACGATTTTTGATATTTTGAGGACTTACGTCTCAGAAAGATTCCTTTTCTATTTATTTTTCTTCCAACTGCCTTTCCCTTCTCGTTTGTTAGACATCAGACGTGAGAATGCGCCATGGTCGTGGCTTTTTTTTAACATTTCAGTCGTGTAATAACTTTCTTATTAGCCAACCTTGCGCGGGATCGCAGTGGGAGAATATCGGCTTATCAGTCGATTTTGTAAGGACTTCGCTGCGTTTGGTCCGTTCTGTCACCCTCAGGCATTCTGGCAATACGGCCCTCGCGCTTTGTTTGATAGGATCTGTATCTTGACGTCACGGTTGGGCACTAACCCATATTTCTAATTTTGCCATTTTAGAAATCTCTGGGACTGTGTTGTTGCACGCAAAGCACTGTGCGAGTGGTGAAGTTTTCACCTCTGTCTTCACCTTGGAAGGTAAACAGATTACATACTCTCTAGCGTCATCCCTAGAAAACAGTTCCCTGTGTGGTCGTGCATGTGTTTTAGCTACATGTGCTTTACACGAACACACTGAGCCCATAGATTTTGCTACATTAACTTACATCGCTCTAGCACATTATTTTAAGTGGCCAATAGTCTTCTAGGACCAAAGACATGTACTCAGTAAAAGTGCAACTTCCAACTAAAGTATTTTCTCTGTAGCCTTTCAATCCTTGTGTGAGTCCGTTGGCTCTGTTAGCACAGAATCTCACCCTGGCTGATTACGTGGACTTACTTAAGATGTGCGAGAAAGTTCATGATAAATTGTCACATCTCTACAGGTACTGTACTCAACACATTCAATAAATGTACTTTTCAAATTTGGATAAAGATGGTAAAGAAATTCTTCATATTTACAAGGTGAATTGTGTTCAGTGCATTTTTTTTGCATTTTTGATATTAACAGAACAAGCCAGCTGGTCTCTTACTCTTCAAGACAGAAAAGGTAACAGATGGATTAGCTCTAGTAAAATGTGGTCTGATGGCTTCACATGCTAAACTCTTTACTGAGAATGCTGGGGGTCTGGGAGCTGCAGGGGGTTTAGACAATTGTTGTGCGTGACCAGTTTGGGCCAATAGAGCAGACTACTCAGCGAAACTCAAAACGCGGTAAAACCAAAGTAATTGCCTGAGTCAACTGAAAACCGCTCTTAAGGGACTGAGAAATTTAATTGTGCTCCTAACAAAATCTGCCTCCGACCTTGAATAATCCTGTGATTGTATTGTTCAAACAGAGACTTGAAGAAAGAAAGTGTACTGGAATTGTTACTGTCCTTCGTAAAACGCACGTCAGCTGCTACAAACATGCAATCAAGAAACATCTATGAAGAATTTTTCGAGTTACCTCACAAGTGTTATCCAAACCAAGACAGTGTACTGACATTTCCTTGGCTTCCGACAATCAAGGAATTCCTTGATGCTGTGAGTCAGAGGCTGTTGAGTAACACAACTACAACAACACAGGAAAATGAAGACTGGCTCTACAAGATTGTGTCTCAAGATAGCTTTAGCTGTCCAGTGGTGAGAAGCAAGTAAACTTCTACGCGTAGTCAGTAAGATCTGACATTGACAACAAGTTTTCAGCAAAATAGCTATAAAAGTCCTACAAACGTTTTTTCTTACTCTTGAGGACCTGAAAGCAACAGAATTGACGAAGCTCATTTATATCTCTAGTTGTTCAGGGACGTATGTTTATTTTGACTAACAAGATTTCTTGTTCTTAGGTTCTTGTTGGTTGTCTTCGAAGTTCTTCAAAGACTGGCCAGTTAAAATTACTTGACCAAACAGGAGAAATCGGCTGCATGATTGCAGCTGCTGATCAACAATCCAAAGAACATGATTGTGCATCACATTGTTGCAGGGAAGCGTGTTTTGACGACAAGTGTTTTACATGTCCTTACGCGCAGACTTGGCATTCTGACGCTTTGCTTCAAATCAACAAGTTTGAAGTTGTCATGGAAACATTTCACCCAAGAAATCTCCTTCATGAAGATTTTTCTGCAGATAGAAATCGACTTTATCTTCAGTTTTCCTTTGATAATGCAGAAATTTTGATTTCTAAAGACACTTTCCGGAAACCAGATTTTAAGCGCCAGACGAGAAGTTCAGGTAACGGGAAAGAAAAATGCTTGAATGAAGAAACGAACGCGAGTTTGGACAAGAGAAGGTTTGGATTTATATGCAAGATTATTTTTGCTGTCAGGATCTGCGAAGTTGCCGCACTCAGGAGAGTGCAAGAAGGGCTGTGTTATCCTTGCGGGGTGGAAATCAAAGTCGTGGCTGTTTACAGAAACGAGATTCAAAACGCAACTGGAAAAAAGAGCTTTTCTTCGTGTTTAAACACCTCTGATTTTCTCTCAGAATTCAAGCTACAGAGAAAAACTGCTGCTCTAAAGCTGGTGAAGAAAAACTTGTGCTGGTCGCAGTTTCTTCATGCTGGTTGCTTTTACGTCATTACCGAGACAGTTCCAAATGAAAAAAGTTCTCGGATCTTACAAAATGGTAACTTGCAGACACTGATCAACGTCACTTGTGATATGCTGTTAGACAGGATTTGTTGGTGTGAGAGGTGTAGCCTCGCACCATCAGAAGGCGCAGAAAACAGCATGGAAATCTTTAAAGCCCTTAACGAGCTGAAAGATGATTTTTTGAAAACTGATAGATTGCATACGGTGGATACTGTTCTCGGTGATGCTTCATGTAGGGAAGACGAATGCGGCAATCCTTTGAAACCAAGGTACGAATGTATAAGTGTACTACCATAGTGTTACAATGAGCGAGTGCTTCTGATAGTGAATTATGGGGGAAAAAGGTAGCACGCCTGAGTGTATTGTGGAGTTATTTAAGTACGCGGGAGAAAAGTGCACAGAGGAGCAAAAGGTGCAGTCGAGTGTTTCGTGTGCTCCTGGAGTGTTTATTTTGCTCAACAATGCATGACATGTGAACTGTTCCGCAATTGTTTCAAAGAGTATATTGACTGTTTATTTCTGAGGAGCTATGTCCTAGAAAATTGCCTTCACTGAACTGTGTAACGGCGCAACAAGAAATCATTAATTATATGGAAGTTTACTAGTGAGTGTCTTGCTAAAAATGAAATTAACAATTGCGAGAGATTGAGAATGAGATGAAATACGTAGTTCCATTTTTGTGCTTGACGAAAACGTGAGTTTATTCTGGTACAATGTGCAGACATGGTTCTTTTGTCTGCAGACCTGTTCCTTTCGTGTTCAGACATGCCAGGCTCAGATACAAGTCACGTCAGACTTAGCTGAGATATTTATTTTGCTATTTGTTGACGGATGAAATGAATGGTTTCTGTTCTCTTTGCAGTAGTTCTACGAGTACACAAGTCAGTTTACGAGGTGTTATTGTCAACCGAGAACTCCGCCAGTCAGACAGTGCTAGTCAGCTGCTCCCTAATGAGCTTGTGGAAGTAGCAAATATTGGTCCAGTTAAAATGGCAACTATAAAAGATCTGCAGCTAGCCCTTACTTTACTAAAAAATACCATTATACAGTTAAGAGTGCGAGACCTTGAATCGTCCAACACGATTTCTGTCTACCTGGACTTGAGGAGAACAACATATATTTGTGGCATGCTGCCTGGTAAGTAGTGTTCTTGAGAGTTCTTTTCACTGGCCTACATAAACGTCTTATAGAACAAGTTGCAAGAACAAAACGATAGGAGCAGCCTGGCCTGCATACAAAATTCCGCCCTTACCTGTTCCCCGGTAACAAAAACATAGCTTAAGCTTGAGAGGCGCGCGAGAGTCCTTGGGAAGACGTCATCCTGTAGGTTGATTTGTAGTAAGGTTCGTATTTTCATTGCTTTTCAGAGGAAAGCAGTCTCTCTTCAGTAACAAGAATCTTAACCTCTTTCTGTTATAACCCATTCACGACCACATTTCTTTTTTTAGGCGCTACTGTCCAGTTTCGTCGGTTGGTGAGAAAATTCTCCCGCTCTAGAAACGTGTATTGTACCTTTGAGGCCTGTTCATCAGTTTTCGTGGAGAGACGCGTAATTACGAACCTTAACGACGTTCAACCGAATCCACAATCTTCGGCCAGCGGTACAGCATCAAGATCTGGCCAAGAATTTAATAAGCCACTTGCAAATCGCCAACTCATCGAACTCATTCAGAGCGAGACACAAGGGAAATTTGTACAGACCATTTCATGCGTGCGTTGTCGAGTAACGGCTATACAAAGGGCGTGTCTGCGATGGCAATGTAAACGCTGTGGGGAGCTGGTAACGAGAAATGAATGTACCGCTGGGTGTTACAGCTCAAAAGGCTACAAGCTTAATGCTGAAGTCAGGTACACGTCTGATATGTCGAGTTATTCTCGCATTTTGATTGGTTCTTACTTACGATCACTTCGTGGACAGACGCATATAGATGACGTCGATGATGTTTGCTTGTTATATAAAACAAGAAGACTCCATGTTGCCGTGCGTCTGTTCAGTATTAGTGTAAATCTACCAGTGTTTTATCACGAATGCCGTTCTCTGATTGGATACGCTACGCTATCCATTCTGTTGTAGATAGTGAGTAGCATAGCAGCGTGCGCTGCTTCTTTGTGATTTGGAAGTGTTTTGAAGAGGACGCATATGTTGTAGTTAAAAAATTAAGTTCTAATACGCTTTAATGGATGCATTCATTATGCTAAATATTAAGTCCACAAACGTCAGTTAGAAACTTCGATGACTTTTAAACTGTGTTGAACTTAACACGTTTTAAAGATGTTTAAGCGTTAGTGTGAATGGGGTATTGAACGACTAGTAAATTTATACTAAAACAATTAGCAGATTGAAATAGATAGAAATCTCGAGCTCATAATCTAATTTTTTAAATAGATTACAGGAGAGTGACACTCGGCTATCGCCTCGTGCGCCACTTTTTTGTTCTTACCAGTACATTTTGACGTCATCTGTGGTCTATTACTGAACATACACACAGCAACATGAAATCTATTTGTTAATTTTACGCTGGCAGAGTTTCAACTTTTCTAATTGGTTTTTTTACCGAAGATTTTTATCCGAAGATCACAATTGCACAAATAGTGTTGTCATAAATTGTACCACTGGATAGAACTTAAGGTGGCGATCGCACGCGCGCTGGGGACGAAAGTTCAAGTAATCTGCGCGCGCTCGAAGGGAAACGTCAGTGTTTTTCGATATTTTATTACGTCAACATGAGCACAAAAAGCAAAACTTACAAAACTTCAATCAGAGGGCAGTGTTCCTTGAGTAATATTTCTTGGATCATTCTGCCCCCAGGTGTGTTGTGGAAGACGGCACAGGTGAGGCTCAGCTGTATGTTTATGACGACATGGTGGCCACAGTGCTGAAGCTGTCCACTGAGCAGTGGCGACATCTTCAGGAATTGGCCATGCGCACCGGAGAATTAATGTACCAGCGGCACAAATGGTTCAGCGGAAATAGTCGCCCGAAGGTAAAGCTAACTACTGAAAAAAAAACAGTAAAGTTTCTATGGTTTTTATGGGAACAGTATATTGTAGGAATAGTCGAGTATTTGTCGTTACTCTTGTGAGGAGAGAAAATTAGATAATCAAGTATGTTGTGCATCCGCTCTCGTGTGTTCTCAACATCTCAATAGGAGGGGTAAGTTTACTCATATTTTTCGGTATCAGACTCAAAACATGAACTGAGGCTGAGGAAAGATGATAAACGCTTTTTTTCCTCTTAGCTCAATCAAGGAAATTTATCGTCGAGAGAGGCAGAAGCTAAAATGATCTTTGAAAATCATTGTTGTTCATCCGAAGTCAAACGGCAAGTGTTGTTGGAATGTAAGTTGTTTCGCCTTAGTAAGAGTGCAGGTGATGGAGCAAACCAAGGTAAGAAACAAGCATGCTTATCTCAAGGTTAGCATTCCGATTGATTTCTTGGTATAAACATTGTACTTAGAAAACTGTTTGTCTGGGCGATAATTTTGGCTCAAGTTGTAGGAAAGTAGCTTGTAACTTCGTGAATATGCCTAACATGGTCTAGCCTACGAACGCAGACGTCTACATTCGCAAGACATGGTCGCCCGTTTGCCGGGAGTAGATGGTTCGTTTATCTTTTCGCATTGGAATGTATTAGTCACTTTCAAGAAAGGAACTTGACCAACATTTCTCAACACGGTTCTCGTGTCCGTATAGTAGGAACGGGTATACGTCCATCAGGCGTCGAACTTCGGCATACAGTCGAGGTGATAAATCTCTGTTGAAGAATATTTGTTTCCAAATTTGTCTGCGAAACCTACTTTACTTCTATTTGCAGGGTACGAGTGCCGTAGTATAACTGTAGGCTCAACAGAACACAACACTCTTGTGTTGCCAAAGTTACTCTTAAGAGCAGTCTCTATTACTGAGATGCGCGCGCTGGAAGAAATTCGTCAGTTGCTACAGCAAGTTGTAGATGGACCACCAAAGTGAACATTTTGCTCGGTATGGCGTTGGTTGTGTAGTGGTACTATACGCAAAGTTCCGTTTTGAAGGAATATAGCACTCGAGTGTCAGCCAAAGAATAGGTCTCAAGAGAATGAAGAGTTCCACATTGAACTGTTTAGAAGAGAAACACTGCTCATTTAATGTTTCAAGTAAATACACTAGCTGCAGATTGTAAAATGGAGGCGGGGTGGCCGGTGGCTTAGTGGTTTTATATTCAATTCACGAGTTTTCTCAGAGAACACTCTGATTTCATTCAATATGATTCCTTTAACTAGTTCGTATAAACTTCACACGAGTCTTTCAGCCAATACCGTTATGGCTAAACTGACCAATCGCTTTCAACGGACCAAACTCATAACATGGTCGACTGACAAACAGTATTCACTTGACTCTCATGACGTTGGATTTGAAATCTGGTGGTCCCTGGTTTAAATCCTTCAACCCACCGCTATCTGGATTTAGTCTGAGTAGCCCCTTGTTCAACCCCTCGACTGCGTTGTGTAAATAGCCAACTGGTCTGCCTCTTATATCGTTTATTTATTTATTCACAGTCCTCAATCAGCGCAACAGTACTAAATTCACTTGACACTTAAATAAAGATTTTTTTGTTGTTTTAGGTGTAGGCCAGTAGGATAAAATGCAATTTTGATCAACTTGGTGGCCGGAAAACCATCGGCCAAATTTCTTGACTAATAGTTAGAAACCATCTGGTTGTATAATGCCTTTTCAAAGGTGATGTTATGCTAACTAGAGTGTAGAACTCGTAAAGGACGTATCAGAAATTAGTCTTACTCTTGAACATAAACATTAAAATTATTTTCTACAGCAAACCAAAATCTCTTTATTAATATCTGCATATAATTATTCTATCATTTTTTTTAATGGAAGAGTTTCTCTGCTGTAAAATGTAATGCCCTCTACAATATAGATGGCTTTTTAGGCTTCTGTAAATTTTCTTTTTATCAAGCCATAAATCAGAGGATTTATGGCACAAGCTGTTAAGAAAAAAACGCATTAGAAACGAGTAATAGCCAGCAAAAGATCGATTCTAACTGAAGGAATAAAAAAATGATTAATGCGAGACTAGTAGTGAATAATATTAAGCACTTGATGACTAGCCCCAAGGGAAACAGTGAGTTTTGTTTCCAGAGACCCTCAACATTTCAGTCCAGTAGAATCAAAAATTATTGTTTCCCGCGGGGCCAGTCATTTTGTTGTACCTTCCAACTCCAAAATAGGAGAAAAAAAATAAAATCATTTACTTGATGCCGGCTTGCTTGAGTCTAAATTTCAAGTCTTTGTCTCTCTAAGTTAGGATGTTCGTCCTCCTCCAATCGGAAAACATACTTGAGTTGGTTTAACAATGTAAATCATTATATAAATAAAGGGTGAAAGTTTCTAAAGAAACTGTGGTGCTGCGTCGGTGGGGGTAACAAGGTAATTTCGTTATATCAACTAAGTTGAAAATGTAAATTGGCCACCGTAACGAGTTATAAAGCTG